>JACXTT010009330.1_pt1 | contig 13419 bp, 12 predicted proteins | sample 9270951 | NCBI WGS metagenome assembly JACXTT01 (sample SAMN15532306, study PRJNA645909) | rock metagenome | isolation source: weathered quartz diorite | place: Puerto Rico | collected 2017-06-21
AGTTCCGGACCGTCGTCCTGCCGCGGGGCCTGCCCCAGCGTCAGCGAAATGCGTGCATAACGCGCCTGGGCAGCGCGCGCCCGCGCCACCAGCGACGCCACCTGGTGCCGCTCCCAGGAAGGAAGCACATAGCTGAACGCCCACGCAATGGCCACGCCAATCAGCGTGTCGCCGATGCGCTCCACCGCATCAAACACTGGGCTGACGCCGGCATTGAGCATGTGCGCCTGGACCAGGCCGAGTACCGTTGCAGCCACGGCCGTGACCAGGTAGCGGCGTATCGCCAGACCGTGGGCGACGGCCTGAGCCAGCGTCAGCAACAGCAGGATTACCAGCGTGGGCGCGTGCAGCGACAGGATCAGCCCCGCCAGCGTGCAGCCGATCAGCGTGCCCGCCACACGGTGGTTGCGCCGTTCCAGCGTCTGCGCCAGGCTGCCGCGCAGCACCACCACAATCGTCAGCAATATCCAGTAGTCATGGCTGCCCCAGGGCAGATATAGCGTCAGGATGTAGGCAAAGCCTATGGCCAGCGCGGCCCGGAACGCATGCCGCAAAGGCGGTGCGTCCCAGCGCCATACCGACAGGAAGGGGCGCCAGGACCAGGCGCTGGGGCTGACAAACATCTGCCAATTGGTGCGGATCACGGCAATGTCCGGCTCCGCCGTGCCGCAAGCCAGCGCGCCCAGCCGCACGGCCTCGTCATTGAGATGGCCGACCCGGTTGCTCAAGCCCTTGGCCAGCATAGTGGTGCGCTGCGCGATGCCCGGGGCCGGCAGGTCCCAGCATAGGCCGGACAACAGCGGGCGCCGGTCGGCGATGGCTGCGGCCGGCCGGCCATGCAGCAAGGCATCGGCCAACTGGTCCAGGTCGGTGGCGATGGCTTGCAGCACATCGCGGATGACCTGCATGGCCTGGAAACTGCCGGGCGAGGTATGCAGCGCGTCCAGGTCCAGCTCACAGGCCATCAGGTGGTCGCGCATTTCCAGGATCAGGATGAGCATGCCGCACAGCCGCTGGCGCTGTGGGGTGTCGGGCGCCTCCAGCAGGATGTCCCGCGCGGCCTGCAACTGGTCCGTCAGCGCGGATTGCTGGCGCAGCAGCACGCCGATCAGCGGCCCGTTGTCGCGCCTGTCGGTGCCGGCCGCCTGCATGAACTGCTCCGCCTGGGTGCGCATCAGATTGGCCAGTGCCATCAGCGTATCGGCCAGCATCAGGCTGCGGTAGCGCGCGTTCAGCAGGATGTTGGCACCGGTCCCGTACAGCAGGTAGAGAACCGCGCCCAGCGCGAAGTACAGGGTCGCAGGCAGCGCGCCTGCCAAGCCCGCATGGTTGGGCAGCGCCATGGAAAAAATCATCGCGAACATCGCCGAAATGGCAATCGGCAGCCCCCGCTTGCCCCAGGCCCCACCCAGAAATGCCAGAAAGGTCGCGGGCACCAGCAACGCGCCCAGCCCGACGGCATCGGTGTGCAGCACCTGCACCGCAAAGAACAAGGGGATGCCAACGATGGCGGCCGGTAGCAGGTGCCAGAACTTGCCCTTGACCGGAGATGCCTGGTCGGGCGGGACGCAGACGATCACCCCGATGGACGCGGCCCCTGCGGCATTGGCGCCCAGCAGCACGTGGACCAACGCGGAGATCAGGAACAGTCCCAGCGCCGCCGACACGCCATTGGTGACGTAGTAACTCAGTGCGATGCGTTGCAGCGGTTTGAACCGCTGCAGCCACACGGTGTTCAGGTGTTCGCTCGTCTCGCTGTATGCCATAGGCCCCCTCGAATACCCGCCGACTTTAGCCGAAGCGGCTTGCCGCTTTGGCGGCCCACGACGCTGCAGATGAACATTTGTTAAGGCGCGGTGGCACGACCAGCGGTTCAATCGCTTCCGCACCCCGGCATCGGCCGGCCCCTTAGCGCACCACGAACGACCGTATGAATATGCCAAGCCTCTCCCACGACTGCTCCCGGCGTACTGCCAACCCCGCCATGATGACCCGCTGGCTCGCAATGGCCGCGGCACTGACCGTGTTGGCCATGCTGGGCATCTTCATCGCCCTGGGCGTCGGCCAGGACCCGCTGCAGTACATGCATACGCCGCAGGAATACGCCGCCATCCTGCTGAAGAACCCGCCCGCGCTGCGCGCCACCATCGGTCTGGACAATCTCTTCATCGTCCTGTACGCCACCATGTTCCTGACCCTGGGTGCCACGCTATGGCAACACAGCCGAAGCCGGGCCTTGCTGCTGGCGGCCTTGGGCCTGCTGGAGCTGTCCGCCATGCTGGACCTGCTGGAGAACATGCATTTCCTGGCCATGATCGCCACTGCAGTTCAGGGCCTGGAGGTCAGCCAGGTACACATCGAGATGCAGGTCTGGGAATCCCTGCTCAAGTTCCATGTGAGCTACCTGGGGCTGTTCCTGCTGGGTTTTGCCATGCCCCAGCAGACCCGCATGGAAAGCGCGCTGAACTTTGCCCTGCGCTGGGTGCAGTTGCCGATTGGCATGCTGATCTATCTGGTCCCTGCCGAATGGGCACGCGTCCTGGTGTTTGGACGCTTCACGTTTTTTCTGGTGGCCTTGGGGCTGATCTGGGCGATCTTTGGTCAGCGCAGATTCGACTCAAATGCACCGGCGTGATCCCGAGGTAGGAGGCAACCAGATGCCGGGGCAGCCGAGCCTCCAGCGCGGGCTGTGCGGCAGCAAAGCGCTGGTAGCGCTCGACGGCAGGCAATGTCAGCATCTCGAACTCGCGCCGCATCTTGTGCCTGTACAGCCCTTCGGCCAGACGGCGCATCAACAGCATCAGCGATGGGTGTTGCATGGACAGGGCGTCCACGGACTGGAAGTCCAGCTCCAGCAGTTCGCCGGCTTCCATGGCCTCGATGAAGACCGCCGAGGGGCCGCTTGCCAGCAGGTCTGCCAGGGAACCGGAAAACTCGCCAACACCACAAAACCTGCGCGTGGCCTCCTTGCCCTGGTGGTCCACGTAGTACTCGCGCAGCAGGCCGGTCTGGACAAAAAAGATGCGCTTGGCTGTTTCGCCGGCCCGCAACAGCAGTTGCCCGGGACGCGCCTGGCGTGAAGCAACCAGGGCCGACAGATCCGCCCACGCCTGCGGACTCAGCGGGCTGATGCCTTCCAGAGCCTGGTGAAGTGCGTGCATGGAATCTTTCTTCAAGCCTTGGTCGGAAAGCTTCGGCAAGGCCGGGTTGGCAGGCCCGGAAACGACGCGGCCTCCAGACCCTGGGCAGGGTAAGGAGGCCGATTCATTTTTTCTGGCGGAGCAGGCGGGATTCGAACCCGCGGTGGGTTTTACCCCACGCACGCTTTCCAGGCGTGTGACTTAAACCGCTCATCCACCGCTCCAGAGCCTCATATTCTAACCCGAGTTAGCCCCGTTTTTTGGCTCGAAGGCCTCAGTCCTTGGAAATCTTTTCTTCTGCCAGGGCCTGGCGCACCGCCGAGCGCACCGCGTTCTCGGTTTCCTGCTGCAGGCGCTCGGTCAACTGCTGCACATGTTCATCCACCAGAGAATGCAGCGTGGCGCGCAATTGCGCCTGCACGGCCTCGACGGCGCGCTGGGTGACGCGTTCCACCACCTGGTCCTCACTGTGCGCTGGGGCGTCTACCGGATACTCGGGCGCGACCACCTCGGTCAATGTCGGCAGGAAGCGTGGCGTGGCCTTGGCAGTAGACATCAGTTTGCACCTTTCAGGGCCAGGTCGTGCCGGGTGATGGCGTAGCCCAGTTCCACATAGCGCTTCCAGCGGCCACGCGCGCGCTGGCGGTCGGCATCGTCCAGGCTCACCACCTCGATGACACGCTCAAACTCGCCGAAGCCCTCGGGCACCTCGTCGGCCAGATTGACCAGCACATGGCGGTGCGGCGGCCGGGCAGGCATCTGCTGCGCCAGGAAGACCGCGGAGCGCTGCACCATGGCCTCGTCCGCCCCTTGGGCGCAGTGCGCCAGAAAGTCGGTCGGAGCCAGCGCCCACAGGTCAGCGTCCAGCTGTTGCACCGCCGGCCCGTCGGCAAGCACCATGACCCGCGCCCCGCTTCCCACGGCCTTGCGCAGCAGCCGGCAGGCGTAGGCCAGCTTGTCGGGTGCGCCAAAGTGGAAAGCGACTTCGGTCACGGTCTGCGTCTATTGCTTGCCGGCCTGCGCCAGCACGTATTCCAGCAGCAGCCCGACCGGGCGGCCGGTAGCCCCCTTGGCCGCCCCACTCTTCCAGGCCGTACCGGCGATGTCCAGGTGGGCCCATGGGAATTTGTCGGTGAAGCGCTGGAGGAATTTGGCGGCCGTGATGGCGCCGCCTGCGCGGCCCGCCACATTCGCCACGTCGGCAAAATGGGTCTTGAGCCCTTCCGAATATTCATCGTCCAGCGGCATGCGCCAGCACAGGTCTTGCGCCACATTGCCGGCAGCCAGCAGTGCGTCGCCCAGGTTGTCATTGGAGGCAAACAGGCCGCTGCGCACGCTGCCCAGGGCGATGACGCAGGCGCCGGTCAGCGTGGCGATGTCCACCACGGCAGCCGGCTTGAAGCGCTCGGCATAGGTCAGCGCGTCGCACAGCACCAAGCGCCCTTCGGCATCGGTGTTGAGGATCTCGATGGTCTGCCCGCTCATGCTGGTGACCACGTCACCCGGCTTGACGGCGCGGCCATTGAGCAGGTTCTCGCAGGCCGGGATCAGGCCGACCACATTGACGGCAGGCTTGAGTTGCGCCAGTGCGCGGAACACGCCCAGCACGCTGGCGGCACCGGACATGTCGAACTTCATCTCGTCCATCTCTGCCGCGGGCTTGATCGAGATGCCGCCGCTGTCGAAGGTGATGCCCTTGCCCACCAGCACCACTGGCGCCTTGGACTTGGCGGCGCCGTCGTAGCGCAGCACGATGAAGCGCAAGGGCTGGTCCGAGCCCTGTGCCACGGCCATGAACGAACCCATGCCGAGCTTGGCCACTTCCTTGGGGCCCAGCACCTGGCAACTGAGCTTGGGCAGCTTGGCCAACTCCTGCGCCGCCTGGCCCAGCAGCGTGGGGGTGGCGTGGTTGGCGGGGCGGTTGGCCCATTCCTTGGCCAGTTCCACGCCAGCCACGGTGGCCGCGGCGCGGTCGAAGGCGGTCTTGACGTCGGCGGCGTTGGGCGTTGCTATCAAGACTTTTTGCAGCGTGCGCCCTTCGGCCTTGGATTTGGTGGTGGTGTAGACGTAGCTGCCATCGGCCAGCGCCAGCACAGCGGCGCGCACGGCTTCATCCTGGGCCGGTGCGGCGAAGCTGACCACCAGCTTCTTGAGGGCCGCAGACTTGACCGCCCCCAGTGCGCCAGCCACGGCCGAGCGCACCTGCTTTGCGGAACCTTCCCCAATACCCACCAGAACGACCCGCGCTGCCTGCGCCTGCGCCGGCCGGTACAGCAGCAGCGGCTTGCCGGACTTGGCATCCAGATCGCCAGCCTTCTGGGCCTGCGCCACCAAGGCCGACACGGCGTCCTTGCCGGGCTTGAACGCCTGGGCGACGAGCACGATCAGCGCATCACATTTTTCACCGGCGGCTGCGGACAGGCTCAGGGGCTTGATTTCAAAGTTCATAATTCACCTTTTACTTCGCTGCAATGTTATTCCATTCCTCCATCCGCAAAGAACTCGCGCGCAGTTTTGGCGCCACCCTGGTGGTGCTGGTGACGGTGGTGATGACGATGACACTGATACGCACCGTGGGCGAGGCCTCGCGCGGCACCTTCAACCCCACGGACGTGATGATCATCATGGGCTACACGGTGCTGTCGGACATGCCGACCATCCTGTCCATGAGCCTGTTCATCGGGGTGCTGAACGTGCTGACGCGCATGTTCCGCGACAGCGAGATGGTGATCTGGTTTGGCAGCGGCAAGGGCCTGGCATCGCTGATTGCGCCGCTGTTGCGCTTTGCCTGGCCCATTCTGGTGCTGATCCTGGCGCTGGCGTTCTTCATCCTGCCGTGGGCCTTTGGCCGCATCGAGGATTTGCGCGACAAGTATGAAAAACGCGGCGACATCGCACGCATCGAGCCGGGCCAGTTCCAGGAATCCGCCAACGGCGACCGGGTGTTTTTCATTGAGAAGGATGCCCGCGACAAGCAGTCCGGCAACAACGTCTTCATCGCCACCAACGAAACGGGCAAGGAAACCATCACCTCCGCACGCAGTGGCCATGTGGAAGTGATAGGCCCGGACCGCTTCCTGGTGCTGCAGAACGGCCAACGGCTGGAGAAGAACCGCGGCAAACCCGACATGAGCATCAGCGTATTCGAGCGCTATGGCGCGCGTGTCGGCGCGGACGATCAGTCCGCCCGCACCTATGTGCCCTTCAGTGCGATGACGACACTGGATCTGGTCAAGGCGCCGATCCCGCCCCATCTGGCCGAACTGGCGTGGCGTGTGGGCCTGACGCTGGCGGCGTTCAACTTCGTCATCATCGGTCTGGCCGCCGCTGGCGTGAACCCGCGCGTGGGACGCACGGCCAACCTGGGCGTGGCTTTTCTGGCCTTCATCGTGTATTTCAACCTGCTGGTGCTGGGCAAGAGCTGGATCGCTGCCAGCCAGGTGTCGTTTGCCGGTTTTCTGCTGGCCCTGCACGGCGGCGCGCTGGTCCTGGGGCTGCTGTGGCTGGCCAAGCGCCACAACAACTGGGCACTGCGCGCCCGCGCCAGGCCAGCCGCCCCAGCGCAAGGAGCATCGCGATGAGAACGCTGCGCCGCCTCTTCTATGGCGAAATGATTCTGGCGGTGGCGCTGGTGACGCTGGGCTTTGTCGCGCTGTTTTTCTTCTTCGACGCCGTCGAAGAACTGCAGACGGTAGGCCGCCTGAGCAATGCCGGCTACAGGCTACCGCAGGCCCTGATCTATGTGGCGCTGATGGTGCCCAGCCACATGTACGAGCTGCTGCCCATCACCGTGCTGATAGGCACCATCTTTGTCATGGCGCGCTTCGCGCAAAGTTCGGAGTTCACGATCCTGCGCACCAGCGGCCTGGGGCCCTGGCGCGCGCTGCGCACCCTGCTGCTGCTGGGCCTGGGCTTCGTGCTGTTCACCTTCGCGATTGGGGACTATGTTGCACCGCTGGCCGACCGCACGGCGCAATTGCTCAAGTCGCAGTTCCAGGGCCGTATCACCGTCGGCAAGACCGGGGCCTGGCTCAAGGAAAAGCAGGCCTATGGCAACTACTCCGTCAACGTCGGCGCGTTGACGTCGGACGGCAACATGAAGGATGTGCGCATCTTCGAATTCGACAACCAGGGCTACCTGATCTCGCTGGCGCAGGCCCAGACGGCCCGCTTTGGCGACCACGACGATTGGCTGCTGGACAAGGTTGACCGCACGGAATTCGCCAGCAACAGCCAGGCCACGCATGTAGACCGGGCCTTTCAGGAGAGCTTTCGCTGGCCGACACTGATCACCGCTGAAATGGTGGCGGCCGCCGTACTGCGGCCCGAGCGCATGAGCACGATCGACCTGTTCGAGTACATCCGCCACCTGGACGCCAATGGCCAGTCAGCCCAGAAGTACGAAGTGCAGTTCTGGAAGAAGGTGTTCTATCCCATGAGCTGCCTGGTGATGGTGGTGCTGGCCCTGCCCTTTGCCTACCTGCACTTCCGCTCCGGCAGCATTGCCAGCTATGTGTTCGGCGGTGTCATGGCCGGCATCAGCTTCGTGCTGCTGAACAATGTGCTGGGCGATCTGGGCACGCTGCGCGGCTGGCAGCCATGGATTACGGCGGCGCTGCCGGGCATCATCTATTCCCTGTTGTCGCTGTCTGCCTTCAGCTGGCTGGTGATCCGGCGATGACAGCGGTGCCCAGCCTGCAGGGCGTCATCCTGCTCGGCCACGGCTCGCGCGACCCCTTGTGGCACCGTCCGATGCAGGCCGTGGCTGCGCGGCTGGCGGAACTCGCGCCGCACACCCCAGTGCGATGCGCCTACCTGGAACTCAGCACGCCGGCCCTCGCCGAGGCCGCAAGCCAGTTGCTGGACGGTGGCGTGCGGCACATCTCCGTGGTGCCGCTGTTCCTGGGTGTCGGCAAGCACGCGCGGGAGGATTTGCCGCGCTTGGTGGACGCGTTGCGGGCTCAGCATCCAGACGCACATATCGCACTGCAGGAGGCTGTGGGCGAAAGCCCACGTTTGGTACAGCTGCTTGCAGAAATAGCCTTGGAAGGCTTGAAACCATAGATGACTGGGGCATAATAAATTTCATCTTTAGTTGAAATTTGATATGAATCTCCACCAATTCCGCTTCGTGCAGGAAGCCGCCCGCCGCAACCTCAACCTGACCGAAGCCGCCAAGGCCCTGCACACCTCACAGCCCGGTGTGTCCAAGGCCATCATCGAACTGGAGGAAGAGCTGGGCGTGGAGATTTTTGCCCGCCACGGCAAGCGCCTCAAGCGCATCACCGAACCCGGCCAGCATGTGCTCAAGAGCATCGAGCTCATCATGCGCGAGGTTGGCAACCTCAAGCGCATCGGCGAGCAGTACAGCGCCGAAGACAGCGGCACACTGTCCATCGCCACCACCCACACCCAGGCCCGCTACGTGCTGCCCGAAAAAGTGGCCGCCCTGCGCAGTGCCTACCCCAAGGTCAACATCAGCCTGCACCAGGGCTCGCCCGACCAGGTGGCGCGCATGCTGATCGACGAAGTGGCCGAAATCGGCATTGCTACCGAGTCGCTGGCCGCCTATTCCGAGCTGGTCACACTGCCGTGCTACGAATGGCAGCACATGCTGGTGCTGTCCAGCGACCACCCGCTGGCACACAAGGAACGCATCACGCTGGAAGACGTGGCACAGGAGGCGCTGATCACCTACCACCCGTCCTTCACCGGCCGCACGAAGATCGACCAGGCCTTTGCCGCCAAGAAGCTGGAGCCGCGCATCGCGCTGGAGGCCATCGACTCCGACGTGATCAAGACCTATGTGCGCCTGGGCCTGGGCGTCGGCATTGCCGCCGAAATGGCGGTGCGCGACATCCTGGAAGACACCGAAAAGAATGGCGGCAAAGGCGGCCTGGTGGCACGCCCCGCCGGCCACCTGTTCGGCCAGAACGTGGCGCGCGTGGCGTTCAAGCGCAGCGCCTACTTGCGCAATTTCGTCTACACCTTTGCCGAACTGCTCAGCGACCGCCTGAGCCGCAACCTGATTGCCAAGGCCATGGACGGCCATGTCAACGACTACGAGCTGTGACGCCCGCCTGGCTGGCCGTTTGAAACACTTCCCCCTTTCATCGCGTGACCGCATGCCTGAATTTGCCACCCCCGCCATCACCAGCCGCCTGCCACAGGTAGGCACCACCATCTTCACCGTCATGTCGGCCTTGGCCGCGGAACACAAGGCGGTGAACCTGGGCCAGGGCTTTCCGGACTTCGCTTGCGACCCGGTGCTGGTGCAACGTGTGTCCGAGGCCATGCAGGCCGGCCACAACCAGTACCCGCCGATGCCGGGTGTGGCGCTGCTGCGTGAAGCGGTTGCTGCAAAAATTGAAGCTATCCACGCCCACCCATACAGGGCTGCAGACGAAATTACCATCACAGCCGGGGCCACGCAGGCCATCATCACCGCGATCCTGGCCATCGTGCACCCGGGTGACGAGGTCATCGTGCTGGAGCCCTGCTACGACAGCTATGTGCCCAATATCACGCTGGCTGGTGGCGTGGTGGTGCGCGTGCCCTTGACGCCTGGCAGCTTCCGCCCGGACTTCGGCAAGATTGCCGCCGCCATCACGCCCCGAACCCGTGCCATCCTGATCAACACGCCGCACAACCCCAGCGCCACCGTCTGGACCCAGGCCGACATGCTGGCCCTGCAGGAACTGCTGGCGCCGACCAATATCCTGCTGATCAGCGACGAGGTCTACGAGCACATGGTGTTCGACGGTGGCCAGCACGAAAGCGCATCGCGCTTCCCCGGCCTGGCTGCGCGGGCCTTTGTGGTGTCCAGCTTTGGCAAGACCTTCCACGTGACGGGCTGGAAGGTAGGCACGGTGGCTGCGCCGGCGGCGCTGACGGCCGAGTTCCGCAAGGTGCACCAGTTCAACGTGTTCACCGTCAACACCCCGGTGCAATACGGCCTGGCCGCCTACCTGGCGGACCCTGCGCCTTACCTGAACCTGCCGGCCTTCTACCAGCGCAAGCGCGACCTGTTCCGTGCCGGCCTGCAGCAGACCCGCCTGCGGCTGTTGCCCACGCAAGGCAGTTATTTCCAGTGCGTGGACATCTCGGACGTCAGCGACCTGGGGGAAGCCGATTTCTGCCAATGGCTGACGCGGGAAATCGGCGTGGCAGCGATTCCGCTGTCGGCGTTCTACGGCGACGGTTTTGACCAGCGTGTGGTGCGCTTCTGCTTTGCCAAGCAGGACGAGACGCTACACGCCGCGCTGGCGCGCCTGCAAAAGCTGTAGCCCAGCCTACTGGCGTTTGGCAAACGCCTCGGCCCAGGCGTGCACGTCCTGCACCGGCATGGGCCGGGCGAAGTAGTAGCCCTGGGCGTAGGTGCAGCCCATCTCCGCCAGGGTGTTGCTGGTGGCCAGGTCTTCAATGCCTTCGGCCACCGTTGCCAGGCCCAACTGGCGCGACAGTTCCAGCGCCGACTTGACGATCTGGAAGCTGCGCTCGGCGGTGTGCATCTGCTCCACAAATACCTTGTCGATCTTGATGCAGGAAAACGGCAGCGTCTGCAGGTAGTCCAGGCCGGCATAGCCGGTGCCGAAATCGTCCAGCGCAATGCCTATGCCCAGCGCGCGCAACGCATTGATGGTGCGGGATACGGCCTCCAGGCTGCTGACGATGACGGTCTCGGTCAGCTCGATGCGCAGTTCACGCGACAGCATCTGTTGCTCGGCCAGGCAGGACTCGATGCTTTGCACGATGTCCGGGCCGCACAGCTCCGGTGCCGACAGGTTGACGCTGACAAACGGGTGGTGCTGCGCATTGTCCGCACACAGGCCGCGCAGATGGCCCCAGTCGGCAATCGCGCGCCTGAGCACCCATTCGCCGACGCGGTGGATCAGGCCGGTCTTTTCGGCCAGGGGGATGAATTCGTCGGGGCTGATCAGCCCCATCTTGGGGTGTTGCCAGCGCACCAGCGCTTCAAAGCCGACCAGCGCCTTGTTCTGCAGCAGGATGATGGGCTGGTAGAACAGCGCGAGCTGGTTGTTGGCAATGCTGTCGGCCAGGTCATGTGCCAGCGACAGGGTGTGCACGGCGGCCGAGTGCAGGTCCTTGGCGGGTTGTGCCGGTGCCTTGGCCAGCGCGGACTGCAGATCGACGGGTGCGGCCCCACCGTTGGAATTGCGGAAGCGCTCCAGCATCAGCCGCAGCAGGTACTGGATGACCGGGTCGGCGCGCAGCAGCAGTTCTTCGACGTGGGCGCGGTCAATGCGCACCAGGCTGGTCGGCATCAGGGTGCGCACGGTAGCGGTGCGGGGTTGGCGGTCCAGCAGCGCGACCTCGCCAAACATGGCGCCTTCCGCCAGCACGGCGACGCGCTTGGGGGCATCGGCGGGTCCGACCAGAACCTCCACGCAGCCGCTCTCGATGACGTAGGCGGACTCACCCGAGTCTCCGGTGCGAAAGACCGTCCTGTTGGTGTCGAATTCTTCCCGGTTCAGTCCATTGACAATGGTCGTCATTGCATGTTTCCCTGCACAGCCTGCCGGAATTGTGACTGAAAACCCTGGGGCTGCGCCAGCAAATTGCTGCACATGCACCAAGTGTGTTTTTTTGGTGCCAGCGGCTCTTTCAGCCGGTAAAGCGCTTGCGCACCCAGCCCAGCGCAGCCGCCATCGGCAAGGCCGAACGCGGCAGGTAGGCCGAGCGCCACAGTCCGCCGTGGCAGGCGTTGTCCATGAACAGCTCCAGCGGGTGCGCCAGCGGCAGCGCCGGGTTGGCGGCCGACTGGTCGCTGCGCAAATCGTGCACCCACAGCGCGGCCATCAGCGCATTCGTGGTCTCCGGCTCGAACACCTCGATGCCGAAGCTGCTGGCGCCGGCAAAGCCGGCCGCCAGCGCCGGGTTCTTGACCACCGACGCCGTCGTGGTGCTGGGCGCCACGTTCAGCGACACACGATGGCCAGCCGCCCGTGCCACCAGGGCGCGCCACTGCTGCAGGCGCTTGGCCAGCGCATAGTTGGGCCCTTGTTCGATGACCAAGCTGTCCACGACACCGTACTGCGTGCCGTGGGGGCCGCGCAGCAACTGCTCCACATTGGGCTGGAAGAAGCGGTCGCCGGTGGCCAGGTGCAGCGAGCTTTGCAGCGTGCGGCTGGTCAGCGGCCGGTCGCGGTAGGCGTCCATCGCCGCCTGGGCGGTTTCCCGGGTCACGGCAAATACGTCCGTCGGGGTTGCCAGGAAGGCCAGCGTGGTTTGCGGGTTGGCGGCGCAGGCCGCCTGCACCACCATGTCCATGCCGACCGCCACACGCACATGGCGCTCGCCATCCAGGTAGGCCAGCGACGCCACGTCCAGCGGGCCGGCGAAGCCGGTGATCCAGGCCGCAATGCCAGGCGCTTCGGTGATCAGGTTGGCACCGGCACGCGCCATCCAGTCGTCGGTACGCACGACGCCGTCGCCATTGCGCAGTGGCACTTGCAGTGTGCCATTGCCCGCGTGGGCGATGTCGGCGATGCGCTTCCAGACGTCCGGCCGGTCGATGTCCACGGCCACCACATTGGCGCGCCAGCGTGTCAGCCAGCGCAACGGGCCGGCCTCGCTGCCGGCACCCAACAGGACCATGGTGCGGTCGGACAGGTCGAACCACTCGGGGTGGGCCAGGCAGCGCTCCAGCGCGCTGGCGGCCGATGGTTCGATGATCCCGCGCGCCAGCCAGTCGTATATGCGCATGCGCAGGCGCTCGCCGCTGAGCGGTTCGCCGTCCACGGGCACCGTCCATGGCGTGACCTCCGGGTCGCCCTGTCCGCGCAGGCTCAGGGTCTGGAAATGCGGTGCGTGCGTGGCCAGTGCGGCTTGCAGCGAGATCAGTTGCCCGCCCTGCTCCCAGCGCATGCTATTGCCGGCGGCTTCCAGACCGGCACGCGCACTGGCCAGTGCCAGTTCAGCAGACTCCAGGGCACCCTGCACCAGGCTGCGGAAATAGGCCGGGTAAGTGCGGCGCCAGTGCTTTTCGTTCAGGGCCGCATCAGCGCGCTCGGCGTCCAGCGGGCGCAGCGCTGCGGCCAGTATTTCGGCCCCGGTGCGGGTGGTGCTGCGCGAACCGTCCGCAGCCAGCGGGAAAACAACGCCTGCGGCTTGTTCTGTAGTCATATCGCTGTCTCCTCTTTGGCCACAGTGTAGTGGCAGGCACCAGGGTGCCGCGGCCCGCGCGGGTTCAGCTGGACAGCTGGGCCCAGGCCTTGTCCAGCCGCTTGACGCTGACCGGCTGCGGCGTGCGCAGTTC
>JACXTT010009331.1_pt1 | contig 13418 bp, 10 predicted proteins | sample 9270951 | NCBI WGS metagenome assembly JACXTT01 (sample SAMN15532306, study PRJNA645909) | rock metagenome | isolation source: weathered quartz diorite | place: Puerto Rico | collected 2017-06-21
GCGGAATTGATGTCCAGCACTTTCCCCCACGTATAGCTGCTCTTGAACGTCAGTCCGCTGCGCGCGCGCTTGAGCAACGAGAGACTCGTCGCATGGTAGCTGCTGGTGCCGACATAGTACCAGCCTTGGCTGGAGCCGAGCAGGGGGTTCGGACGCGCTCCGACCGGGACGTACACCGTACCTTGCGGCACGACGTTCCGCGGGTTCCCTGGAACTCCGCCGGCGAGACAACCCGCCGAGTCCTCGCACTTCAGCGGTTGAATCGTATTCGCATCCATCGTTGTCGAAACGTGATACGACTGGCTTCCAACATAGTCGGCTTCGACCACGAGGTCTTGCGCCAGTTGGTGTTCCACCGTCAAACTCCATTGCTGGAGTGTCGGGGTGCGCAGGACTGGATCGATCCCGCCGGGCGCGTAGAGCGTGCAGGGTGGATTCGTCTGTCCGACGACTTTGCAACTGGGCGGGGGCGCGACCTCAGCGGAGATTGGAATGAAGGAAAGCAAGGGCTGGCCTTCGATCGTCAACCGTCCGCTGAACGGTGGATTGGAATTGAGCCGGTTGGCGAGATTGTCCTGCAGGTCGTTATGAATCCCAAAGCCGGCCCGCACCGCCCACTTGCCGGAGCCGGTCACGTCCCACGCCAGGCCTATCCGCGGCTGCCACAGTGACAGGGCGTTGTTCTCGATGAGTGGTGATTTTCCAATGAGAGGTTCGGTCAGCATGATGCCATTCGCATCAAACACGTAATTCGAAGAGTGCCCATTTTTCTCCTTGATCCGCGTAGTCATCTCGTCCCGCAGTCCGAGCCGCAACGTCAGATTCGAACGGATCTTCATTTCATCCTGAAAATACCAGGCGGCCTGGAAGGAGCTAAAGATCAGTTCGGTCGGTTTGGTTTGCGTGACGAACCGCGTGGGCCGATCCTGGAGAAAGGCCAACAAGGTGGGATAGGTGACGGTTCCCGCGTTGTTCTGACCCGAGGAAAACGCGGTTTGCTCGACGCGCTGGAACCACCCGCCAAGGCTCAAGTTGTGACGCCCTTTCGTTATGCGCAGATCATCGGACACGCTGTGATTCCGCCGGGCGTTGGAATTGAGGTTCTGGCCGTTGGGTGCAATTAAAGCCGATGCCCCGACCGTAGTCGATCCACCTCCAATGACGACTGAGCCTGGGTTGTTCCGGCCACCTCCGCTCAGAAACTGGAGGCCGTCGGGAAATGGCGCAACCGGAGGGGCTAGCGACTCTGCCCTTGCTCTCGAGTACCCGAAGTTCGCGGTGTTTACCACAGTGGGAGAGAAGATATGCGTCTCTTGGGTGCTGAAGGTATACAGTTTGGTTTCCTGGGCAAGGAGGAAAGTGGGATCCAGCGGATTAAGCCGATCCCCCTGGTCTGCGGTGAAATTGATCGAAACGGAATCCTTGCTGGATATGTAGTAGTCATAGCGGCTCAACCCGAAATTTTCCTGAACCGAACGCTTGGGATTAGCGCTGTAGACGGCCGTTCCGGTCGGCAACCCGTTCAGGAGCAACTCTGGACCATTAGGTTCCGGCCAGTAGCGGAAAAATGGCAGAATGCGCAGCTCGAGGTTGGGAGCTTGCACATACTGACCCGCAGCGTTCGGCCAAAGACCCTGACGCGCCTGCCGGCTGGGCACATACCCGAATTGGCTCACCGCTAACCGCTCTCGAAATCCTTCATAGTTTCCGAAGAAGAACATCTTGTCGCGGCGGATCGGCCCTCCCGCCGCTCCGCCAAACTGGTTCCGCTGGAACGGTGGTACCTTCGTCGGGTTTGGAGCATTCGCGACGTCAAAGAAGTTGCGAGTGTCCAACACGTTGTTGCGCAGATACTCGAAGACGGATCCACGCCACTGGTTCGTGCCCGAGGTAGTCACAATAGTGACCTGCGCTCCGGCCCGCTTTCCATATTCGGCGCCGTAGGTGTGCCCAAGAACATTGAATTCCCGCACGGCATCTACGCCAAGCAAAAACCCGCTTATGCCTTGGGGCGCGGTGTAGGTTCCACCCGCGTTGTTCCCTACGTAGTCCATTCCATTCATTGTGAAACGGTTGCTATCGGGCCGCTTGCCCGCGATCGAAAACGAGGGCACGTTATTGTCATTGGTGTTCGATCGATTGGCAATCACGCCCGGGTTGAGAGTCATCAGTTCCAGGAAACTCCGCCCGTTCAACGGCAGATCCTTGATTTGTTCCCGGGTGACCAGACCGGAAGTGGAACTCAGCGTCGTATTCACGAGCGGAGCGTCCTCCGTCACCGTCACGTTCTCTTTGAGGTCTCCAACCTCCAGTGTGAAATTCACCACCCCTTCCTGAGTCACGACCAGAGTGACGCCGCGCCGCACCTGTTGCTTGAAGCCCAATAATTCCGCGGTCACTTCATAGGCACCTACCGGAAGCGCCGATATGCGATAGCTGCCGGTCTCGTTCGTAGTTATCGTACGCGTTAGCCCGCTCTCGGTATGCTTAGCCGTTACACTCACCCCCGGCACCAATCCACCACCGGCGTCGTGCACGACGCCGGACATGGTCGCCGAAAATTCTTGCCCAAACACCAGGCCGCTCGCTGATCCGGTTACCCCCAGAATCCCGATTAACACCGCGGCAACTCTTGTCAGACTTTTCCTGCTCTTCTGGACCATAATCCCCCCTCTTTTTTAAGACGAACCGTGATTCCGCCGGAACCCTGATAGCAGCCGGATTCCGGCTCGCACTGCCGATAGTAAAATTGCCTTGTCGTATCCGCTCACGTCCGCAAATGTGCCGAAGGAGACTGAAGTTGAACTGTGAATTTAGATAGGCGAAAAATATGCCGATTTTCCGAACTCGTCAAGAAATCGTGGATATAGAATTGCCGCTATGAAAACTGAGAAGACCCCCTCGAGTTTCTAGCGTTTGCAGCAGGAGCGATGGCCACATGTTTTTCCGTACGATGCCGCTTTAGGTATGGCCCTCTACCAAGCCAAATTCTTTGACAAGTCCGGCGTGCCATCCTAGTGTAAGGGACACCAACCATACCAAGAGAACGCTTGGCAAGTTTTTTGGAGGAGTAGCGTATGCGCTTAGTCTTGATGCTATTACTCGCGGCTTCGGCTGTGACCCAAGGATCGGGCACGGCTACCTTGCTGGCACAGGAACGGCAGTCCGCGCCGGCGTCACTGCTGGACTTCGAATTCTTCAAAACGAAGGTACAGCCCATCTTCATGGCTAAGCGGGATGGCCACACGCGTTGTGTCTCCTGCCATAGTAAGGGTACGCCGATGCGCCTGCAGGAGCTGTCCCCTGGCGCCACAACCTGGAACGAGGAACAGTCGCGAAGAAACTTCCAAGTTGTGCTGTCCAAGGTGATTCCCTACAACCTGACCCAGAGCAGATTGCTCGTGCACCCGCTCCTGGCGGAGGGTGGCGGCGACTTCTACCACAGTGGGGGCAAGCACTGGAATTCTTTTCTCGATTCGGAGTGGCAGACGATCGCCAACTGGGTGTGCGGACGGAAAGCAAACGAGAAACTCGTCCAGCTAACGGGTGAATGCAGCGAGTGACATAAAACGACTGTTTTTGTGAGGAACTGAGTATGACAACTGTTCACATCATTCAACGCTGTCTGATGATTCTGGCTACACTCTTATTCACACTGCCTTTGACGGCTCAGAATCAGGTTCGGATTCTCCAGAGCAACGCTGCGGGTGACAGGGTTCACATCATTGATCCTGCCACGAATAAAGTCATTGGAGAAATCACCGGCATAGAAGCGGCCCATGGGATCACTGCCTCACTCGACGCAACCCGAATTTATGTGAGTAACGAGGCTGACGAGACGCTGGATGTGGCTGACGCAACCGCGCTAAAGGTTATCAAAAAGATCCCTCTGTCGGGCCGGCCGAACAACATCGCGATCAGTCCTGATGGGCGGCGAGTTTATGTCGGCATCCGGCAGGCTGTCGGAAGCAACCCAGGAGTGGCCGACGTCATCGATACGGCCTCTCTCACCAAAATCAAAAGCATCCGGACTGAAGGGCCCGTGCACAACATCTATGTAACGCCTGACGGCAAATACGTCGTCGCCGGTGACGCATCCGACAACGGTTATGTTAGCGTCCTCGATACGCAGACTGACGCGCCCGCGTGGTCCGTTCGACTCGGCCATAGCATTCGTCCTATGGCGATATCGAAGAATTCCGACGGCTCGACACGCTCCGTGTTCGTACAGGTTGGCAACTATAATGGATTTGTCGTCGTCGATTTTCAAACGCGCAAGGAGGTCGCGCGGATTGAACTGCCGAAGCTGGCACCCGGCAGGATTCCGATGATCAACGGATCCGCTGAATCTCACGGCCTGGCGGTCACGGCAGATCAAAAAATTCTCGTGGTTTGCAGCCGCCTGAATAACGCTCTGTACTCGTACTCACTTCCTGACTTGAAGCTTCTAGGAACGGCCAATCTCAGCGGAAAAGGCGCCGCCTGGGTTACGCTCACGCCCGACGGCAAGAGAGCCTATGTGGCCGACCCTGTAAGCAACAACACGTTGGTCGTCGACATTCCGACCATGAAAGAAGTGGCCAGGATCCCTGTCGGGCAGGTACCGAAGCGGAACCATACGATGGTTATCCCTGCCAGGGCTTCTAATTAGGAACTAGCCACAAAAAGGCACAAAAGACACAAAGAATAGAATCAACGTCTTCATGAGAATCTCCTACAGATGAAGCTTGGTGTGTTAGGGCACCTGCTCGGTCTGAGGCTTGTCCTTGTCTGTGATGTTGAGCTCGATCGAACGCGCCGGACGATCCGTAAGGTTTTGGTTGCGATGAATCGTGCCGCGCGGCACGTAAACATAATCGCCGGTTTTCATCACACGCGGCGCCTGGCCCTTGACCGTGTAGGTGACTTCACCTTCCTGCACTGCCCACCACTGGTCGCCCGGGTGGCGATGGAACTGATTACCAGCGCCGGGCGGAATGATCACGGACTGAAGGCGAACGATGCGCGATGGATCCTTCTCGAGAGGCATAACGAAATACGGTTTCGCCTGGAAACCCGATGCAGGCGGCTGTACCTGCTGCGACAAAGCCGCTGCCGCGATCATGCCGCATGCCACGATAACAGCTGGGATGATCAGTCTGTTCATCAATCCTCCTTTCTTTATCCGAAGAAGATTAGAGCAGTTTTTGAACTAGCGCAATTTTGATAGGGGACGCTGGAGCGCTGTCAAAAAGATGCTATGATCCGGGCCAATTCAAAGTTCATTTCACTACAACTCGGAGGTAGTGCTGTGCGCGCATTGAAAATTTTCGCAGCAGTATTTGCGATCGTGGTGCTGGCCGGCCCGTCAGTGGCTCAGCAAAACGTGCCTGAAATCGCATTTGAGTCCGTAGCCGATTTCCCCAAAATGCCCGAAGGAATGAATTTCGGCGAGGTTCCGGGCGTGGCCGTTAATTCGAAAGGCCACGTCTTCGTGTTCACACGCTCCAACAGCGCAGGCGGCCCGGCGTATGCGCCCACGGCTGCGCAACTCCTCGAGTTCGATCAGAATGGCGTCTTCGTGCGCGAAGTCGGCAAGGGTCTTTACGGTTGGGCCTTCGCACACTCGGTGCGCATCGACAAGGACGACAATATTTGGGCGATCGACAAGGGCTCGGACATGGTCATCAAATTCAACCCGGCCGGCCGAGTCATCTGGGTCTTCGGGCGCAGAAAGGAATCTGCCGACGAAGATACCAAGCCCTGGGAACACGTCGACCCGCCGCTCGCGGCAATAGACGGACTTTTTCGCCAGCCGACCGATGTTGCCTGGGATTCTAAGAGCAACATCTATATAAGCGACGGCTACATCAATTCGCGCGTCGCCAAGTACGACAAAGATGGCAATTGGGTGAAGCAATGGGGAACCAAGGGCACGGCACCCGGCCAATTCAATCTGCCCCACGCGATCGCGATCGACGACAATGACAATGTCTATGTCGGCGATCGCTCGAACCGGCGCATTCAGGTGTTCGATACCGAAGGCCAGTTCCTGCGCATGTTCACCATCGACGTTCCGCCGGATCCTAAAACGCGCGCGGTGAACGGCAACACGCCCACGGCTCAGGCACTGGCACGTGTGATCGGCGCGCCGAATTCGATCTGTATCACGCCGGGGCCCAACCAGGTGATGTTCGTCGGCGAGTCGACTTATCCAGGACGCATCTTCAAAGTCTCGCTCGAGGGTAAAGTGCTTGGCGTCATCGGTAGTTCAGGAAGACAACTCAAACACTTCTCCGGCGCGCATGCACTCGCCTGCCCTTCGGACAGGGAGATCTACGCGGCAGAAACGTCGAATTGGCGGGTGCAGAAACTGATCCTGAAGTGACCAACGGTAACGTTGGAGCAAACGCAAAAGCGTATTAAGGTATGGACAAAATTTCCGCCGGAGGTTTCGTCATGCGATTCAAATTTTTGATGTACGCGGTGTGCTGCATGCTCATTTTGGCGATCGCTCTCGTTGCGCAAACTTCTCGCCAGCAGGCGCCGTGGCGCGGCGTAGGCCCCCAACCCTGCCTGGGCCCGCCGGATGTCGGCTATTACAAGTGCCCAACGGCTCCGGAAGTGGTGGCCGTCCGCGCCGGTCGTTTGTTTGATAGCAAGTCTGGTCAGATGCTGACAAAACAGATAGTGCTCGTTCGAGGCGACCAAATCACCGATGTGGGACCGGAGCCGCAACTTAGAATTCCTGCCGGAGTTCGAGTGATCGACCTCAGCCAGGCGACGGTCCTGCCCGGCTTGATCGATGCCCATACCCATATGTTCAATAACCGCAGACCAAACCAATCGGGTGAAAGCGCTCTGCTCGTCGCCATATTCAACGTGCAAACAAATCTGCTCGCAGGCTTCACCGCGGCGCGCGATATGAGCACGCATGGCAACGGTTACCTCGATGTTCAGATTCGCGATGCCATTAATGCGGGCCGCCTTGATGGTCCTAGATATCAAGTGTCGACGCTAGGGATCGTTTGGGGAGATAAACCTCCGAATCCAGCAGCACCTGATAATCCTTTGGCAAGCACTGTGGTCCGCTCGGTCGAGGATGCGCGTGAAGCGGTCCGCGCCCAGGTTAAAGGCGGTGCAGACTGGATCAAACTATATCCCGCCGGGACGTACTCGTTCACTCCCACGGGCGAAGTGAAGTACGTAGTGACTTATCCAGTGCCCGTATTACAAGCACTGATTGATGAGACGCATCGTCAGGGCCGCAAAGCAGGCTGCCACGTCTATGGAGGGGAAGGGTTGCAAAACGCCATCACTGCGGGCTGCGATACCATCGAGCACGGATTTGGCTTGACGCAGGCGCAGATCAACACGATGTTGCAAAAAGGCCTTTACTACGATCCAACCTTTGCCCGCTACACGATCCCTGCAATGGACGACAACGATGCCAAAAACACCGGCGGCAAGTTTCGGATTATTCCCATCTTCGAGAAAGCGGTGTCCATGGCTGTCGCCACCAAAGGTCTCAAGATTCTCGTAGGCAGTGGAGTCGACAGCGATCCGTATCCGCACGGCATACAAGCCTTGGATTTTGAATGGCTGGTCAAGCGCGCAGGCATGACTCCGGCAAGAGCGATTCAAGCCGGGACAATGAGTAACGCGGAAATGATGGGATGGCAGGATCGCATCGGCTCGATCGACAAAGGTAAGTTCGCCGATCTCGTCGCCGTCAGCGGCGATCCCCTGGCAGACATCACGGAACTGCAGCGGATCAAGTTTGTGATGAAGGGGGGAAAGATCATCAGGAATGAGCTGGCGACAGGTGCGCTGTCGCCTGCATCCACCTCAGCACGATGAGAGGTTTTTGCGAACGTAATCTCCCCCTCGTGAGGGGAGACGCGAGCGAAGCGAGCGAGGTCGCTCACACGCATTTTTTTGCAAAGCCCTATCCGCCGACTTCGACCGTCACGCCGTCAAGATCTTTGAAGGACACCGCGCTTTTGTCTCGCGCCACGGCGGTGTTCACGCCGAGATTCTTCAGCTTGCTTATTACCGCGGAAGGATCAAAACCAACGATTCCCACGCGCAAAGACTCTACGACTGAACCCGGTCCCAACACGAAGTTGGATTGTCCCACACGGAATTGTCCCTTCTGGCGTGTCTCGGCCGCGTCGCCCAATAGCTTGCGATAGTAGTTTGCGGATGGTTCAAGATTCGGCACTGCCAGAGTCAGTTGAGTGATTCGGGTCGCTTGGAAAGCGGGTTGTCGCTGAACACCTCCTGTTGGCTCAACCAGGACGGCGCCCACGCCGGACCCCGGAACCCTGGACGAGTCCGCTGCGGCACTCAGTTGGATGACGTGGCCTGCCGGGTCCTTGAGCCACAGGTTGTTCGATGGTGAATCCGGCCATTGTTGGTTCAGTCCTGCCAGTTTTGACTTCACCCTGTCGCCGTTGAACTCCGCAATCGCAAAACAGAAGTGATCAATTCCCGGCTTGAGTTGAGCGCCTGTTGGAGAAATCGCAAGAAAAGCCTCACCCAATCTGACGAACCATAGTTCTCCGGATGGCGAGGCCGGATTGGCGGTTTGCGCTTTCGCGTTCGGCGCTCTCGCTACCTGCACCCCGAAGAGGTTGATGTAGAATTCCGCCGATCGCCGCACGTCAGGAACGCGGATGTTCACGTGATCCAGGCCCGTCACCGCCAGGGCGGCCTGAAGTCGCCATGCGGCGCCGGCTACTCCCATCCCAAGCGTTTCCGCGATGAAATGGCGACGCGAAATGTGTTGCGCCATCACTTTCCGCCGATAACCGCGACGCCCTGGACCTCGACCAGCAGGCCCGGAACCGCCAGACCGCTGACGGTGATTAGCGCGCTGGCGGGAAAGCACTCTTTGAAGATCTCCTTGCGTATTGCCACGAACCGGTCGCCATTACGGGCCTCGGTGATAAACACCGTCATGGTGACCATGTCTTTCAGGCCTCCACCCTGGGCCTTCAATGTCTTGTCCATGGCAGCGACGACCACCCGAACCTGGCCTTCAAAATCGGCGGCGGGGGGCAATGACGCGGTCTGCCCGCCTAGCCAGATCGTCTTTCCGCCCTCAGTAGTCACCGCGCGCGAGAATGCGCGTTCCTGAGCCCGTGCATCGGGAGCGTAACACTGCTTGGCATCGAGCGGCGCCGCCCATACTGCGATGCACACCGCTGTGATTCCGATGTAGGTCATGTTACGCCTTGTCATAGATGCCTCCTTTCTTCCTCATGACTGACTTGTGCGCCGGATCACGTTTTCTCCGGATTAGGCGATCAACGCGAACCGGCGGCTGTCTTCACGTTCGGTGGAACGGGAAAGACGAGATAGGGATTGTTCGCCTCCCACGTTTTCACCTCGATATCCAATATGGGTCGGCCGCCTTGCCTTCTAACGATATGACCGGGGGACTTGATATCCGTTAGGATTTCTCCGTGATCTGCATAACCGGAATATTCCATCTGGTCCGCCTGACGTGAGCAGGAACGCACGGCAACACCATCGATCAGAACCGTGCAGGCGCCGCATTGGCCGATGCCGCAACCGTATTTTGTGCCCGTGAGCCCGAGCGAGTCGCGGAGCACCCACAACAAAGGCGTCTCGGGTTCGACATCCACACTGTACTGCAGGTTGTTAACGAGAAGGGTGAAGGCCATTTCGTAACCTCCTTGCGTTAGGAAACTCAGCGGCGATCACAATTGGGTGAGTGAAAATCAAGATGGCTATAACATCGGCTCTATATCGAGTCAAGCGGAGATCACCTGCCGAGGTGTAACTCTCCGCCTTTTTCAAGTTTGCCGTCGGCAGAATATTGGGACCTCCGCGCATGTCAATCACGGAGGTCCCTTCCGCAATACGATTGGAATTTATCCCCTAAAAGGTCGTGCGAAACCCCAGTTGCAACATTCTCGGTTGATACGCCGGATTGTCGGTGAACGATGGGTTGCCGTAATTCGCATTGCTTTCGTTTGTCGTATATGCGCCGTAGTTCGCGTGATTGAACAGGTTGAACACCTCGAAGATGCCGTATACCCGGACGCGTTCGGTAATAGGCAACTGCTTCTGGAGCCGCATATCGATGCGATGGATCGGTCGCCCTACGAGGCCCTCGCGCGGGACGATCGTGCCATCCCGCCGGAAGCGCTGCAAAGTCACAGGGGAGCCGCCGGCTTCGTCACGAATGTCAGAGCCAAAGACAGTTCTGAAACGCTCGCCTGAACCGTAGAAATAGAGCCCGCTGAGTTGGACTCCGCGGCCGATGTCCCAAATGCCGTTCAGGACAGCCCGCTGGCGCTGGTCTCCGCCTTGCGCGAACCCTCCGCCCGAGGTCGAGCCGGCCAGCGTGTATTCGCCGCCCATATCCCGGGTCAAGGGGAAGCCGATCGGCCGTCGCGCCACGATACCGTCGGTGCCGATGTACCACTGGTCACGGCGCGGATCGGAATCCTTGAACCACGAGCGCGTGGTCGTGGCCGTTACCTGCCAGCGGTGACTAAACCGCTTCGTGAAGGTCAAGTCCACACCGTGGTAGTTCGACCAGCCCTCCAGGAGCTCAAAGTTCACAGCCCCCCACTGAGGGAAGGCCCGCCGGCTGATGTCGCTGAAGGGATAGTTGGCTCCTGTCGCCGGGTTGTACGTCAGGTTCACCTGCTGCGCGCTTTCCTCGCGGCGGCCTCCAGTGTAAACGTAATTCAGTTCCACGGACATGTCGTTGCGGAACTGGCGCTGAATGCCGGCTGACACCTGGTGGCTGTAAGAAGTCTTGCGTCCCGGATAGTTGATTTCCTGCGTGAGTGAGCGATACACACAGCCGGCGACGAAATTGACATCGCAAGCGCGCTCGAGCGACTGCTCGAAGCTCGGCTTGGGGCCATTGAACCAACCCCAAAACCCATCTCGAAGAGTTGTAAAGTCGGAACGGCCGTCATAGAAAAGCTGGTTCTCAAATCGGTGCAGGTACCCCTCGGTTTGCTGGACTCCATCATTGGGGGAGAAAGCGTAGAACAGCCCATATCCACCGCGCAGAACCGTTCGGTCATTCAGCGCGAAGTTCAATCCCAGGCGCGGGGCGAAGTTATTCTTGTCGTGTGGCAGATTGCCCGGCAACCATGGCAGGAAACGGACCTTCTCCGAGTGTGCATTGTTATCGATATCGTACCGCAAGCCAAGGTTGACCGTCACATTGCGCCGGACCCGCCAATCGTCCTGGACCCAGCCCGCAAAGAGGTGCCGGACGATCTGGTATCGGTGCTCCGTATCCGACAAGCTATGGTAGACCCACCGGGTGATGGAGGCCAACGGAGCCAGATTCCATGTGGATGCGTCGTTCCAAACCGGGAAGAGCGATTCGAGATTGGCCGGCGGCGACGCCGTGTCGGCGACGATCACGCCATCACATCGCAGACACCAGCCATAGTTGTTGTGGAATCGCAAGTATTCCCCACCCACCTTCAGGTCGTGCGCCCCCAGATGTGTATCGAGATCATCACGAATCGACTGGGTATCCTGGAAGATGTTAATCGGGCTGGCGCCGATGGTGTAGCCGCGCAATTGGATGATCACCGGTCCTCCGTGGAGGATAGGGTGATATGGAAAATCCCCACCCTTCCACCGGACGTTGGGCTGGTCTTGCCGCTCGTAGTTGGTCAGGCCTCCTTTTAACTGGTTCACCGTCCGGTTGCTGAGGACGTGCGTTAAAGTTGCGAAGTACTGTGTGGACACGCGCTGCCTGGTTCCGCCGGCCGACGGATGGTTCGTGGCGGCATTCGCACCGGCATAAAAGAGATTGTTGAATCCGGAACCGCGTACCGACAACCGGGTAGCGGGCGTAAATTGATAGTCCACTCGCCCCAGCGTCGAGTGCACACGAGTCGGGAAGTGCACGTCGATGTTAAAAGCCGGGTATGGGCTGTTGTATGTGTAGGTGTTCGGCTCATGTGTGTATCCGTAACTGCCGAAGAAATGTACCCGATCCTTGACGATCGGGCCGCCAAAGGTTGCGCTCAGCTGCTGATTCGAATAAGGGAGGACGCGCTTGGCGACAAAATCCGCAGCGTTGAACTTGTCGTTACGGAAATAGCCCCCGAACGTGCCGGCGAAGGTATTCGTTCCCGACTTGGTGACGGCATTGACGAGCATGCCCGCGGAGCGCCCCTGGCTGGCGTCAAACCGGTTGGCGATGACCTCAAACTCGCCGATCGCATCCTTGTTGAAGCTCGTCTGCTCCGAGTCAGGCGCTGAGTGATAGTTTATGGTCACCTCCTGACCGTCGACTTTGGTCTGCGCATAGCCCTGGCGGTTCTGCACAAGCCCAACCGCCTCATTCCGGCGCGCTCCCGGCGCCAACAACGTGAGATCCATCCAGTTCCGGCCGTTTAGCGGCAGTTCCTGCATCTGCCGCGGGTCGATGTTGGCGCCCACCTTCGTTGTAGTTGTATCCACGAGCGGTGCTTCGCCGGTGACGTTCACGATTTCTGCGACAGTCGACGGCATCATTTCGATATTCACGACGACCGTTTGCCCGACGAGTATCTGGATCGTCCGGTTGACTGTCGTGAATCCGGGCAACTCCGCGGTGATTTTGTAATTGCCGACTCTCACTGCCAACCGGAAATTGCCCCGCTCGTCGGTTCCTGCTTCAAACTTATTACCAGATTCGACATGTGTCGCTGTCACCGTCACGCCCGGTATGACGGCGCTCGTCGAATCGGTAATCGTTCCGCTCAATGTAGCGTCCTGAGTGAACCCAAGAGTGGGTAGCATCAAGACTGCGCCGATGGCCATCAGCGCTGTGAAGACGTAGCAAATCCTCAGACTCCTCATAGGACCTCCTTAGCAAGATGACCAGAAGAGATGAGTGAGACGCGTACGACATACTTCGCTCGTGCGACAAGCCACAGCGATCACTGGACAGAAATCGGATGTCGGAAGTAAGAAAATGATTGCGGCGGAAACAGTCTATATAAAAGGTTGCGCCTTCGAAACAAACATCGCTCTGTTGATCTTAATCGTCGGGATTTCGCAAATCGTCGTCTATTGAGATCGAAATCAAACCTTTTAAAAATCAGAACATCACTTTAGCGTTCCTGACGTTGGAAGCGTGGAGATCACCGTTCATTCTTGGCGAAGAACCCAGCGTTCTCGGCAGCGATTCGCGAGAGCGCGGTCTCATCCTGGTTTTGGTAACCGCGAGCGATCGCAGTCGACAATTGAACTTGGATGACGTTCGCGACTGGCATGGGAACCGCCGCGTGTTCGGCTGCAAGCAGCAGCAGGCCGACATCCTTCAGAACCATCGAAAGTGGGAAGGCAACCGGCTCGTACTTTGCTTGGGCGATCATCGGGCCGATGACTCGATGAGCACCGGAATCAAAAACTGTTTCTGTAATGATGTTCACAAATTC
>JACXTT010009332.1_pt1 | contig 13418 bp, 8 predicted proteins | sample 9270951 | NCBI WGS metagenome assembly JACXTT01 (sample SAMN15532306, study PRJNA645909) | rock metagenome | isolation source: weathered quartz diorite | place: Puerto Rico | collected 2017-06-21
GGGCGCCGACGTCGAGCGCGCGCTCGCAGCCGCCCAGGAGCACGTGGATCGCTCCGGCGAACGCGTCCACCAGCCGTTCATCCACCTCGCCCGCGCGGATCTCGCCGCGGCGCTGGGCGACGCGGCCGGCCGCGAGCGCCACCTCGGCGAGGCGCACCGGCTCTTCACGGAGATGGGCGCGCCGATGCGAGCCAAGCGCGTGGCGTGCGAGCTGGCCAGTGAGAGAGGGAAGCCAGATGACGAAGGGCGAGTTCTATCGTGAGGCGCGGACCGACACGCCCGGACCGCTGGCCGGCGTGCGCGTTCTGGAGGCGACCACCACGTGGGCGGGTCCGATGTGCGGCGCGGTGCTGGCCGATCTCGGTGCCGACGTGATCAAGGTCGAGGTGCCGGGCGGCGAGGTCGGACGGTATCTGACCCCGCTCCTGCCCGGGACGAAGATGAGCTTCATGCATGCCACGGTGAACCGGAACAAGCGCAGCCTCACGCTCGACGTCCGCCGGCCAGAGGGCCGTGAGATTTTCCTGAAGCTCGCCGCCAGGGCCGACGTCGTGGTCGAGAACTTCAAGGTCGGGACCATGGACCGGTACGGCCTGGGGTACGAGGACGTCCGTGCGGTGAAGCCCGACATCGTCTACGTCTCGATCACCGGATGGGGACAGTTCGGGCCGTGTCACAAGTGGCCGGGCTATGATCCCCTGGCCCAGGCCGCGTCCGGGTTCGTATCCCTCAACGGGTCGCCCGACGGACAGCCGACCAAGGCCGCAACCTTCCTCGGCGACGACCTCGGCGGGCTGCATGGAGCCATCGGCGCCATGGCGGCGCTGCGCCACCGCGATCACACCGGGGAAGGTCAGCACGTGGACGTGGCGCTGCTCGACGCGATTCTGTTCCAGTCCGACGGGTTGCTCACACTCGGCGCTATGGGCGTGGAGCCCACACGGATGGGCAACGAGTACGGCTTCGCGGTGCCGGCGAACGTCTACGACTGCAAGGACGGGCCGGTCTACGCTGGCGTGATACTCGATTCCCATTGGAAGCTGCTCGCGCCGGTCATCGGCTGTCCCGAGCTCGCCGACGATCCGAGCTTCGCGGGGCGAGCGAACCGGGTCGCGAACCGGGATGCATGCAACGCGTTGCTCGGTGGATGGCTCGCCGAGCGCACGCGCGCAGAGGCGATCGAGACGCTGAGTCGTGCGGGCGTCTGCATCGCGCCGGTCAACACCTATGGGCAGGCGGCACGCGATCCCCATGTGACCGAACGCGACATGCTCCAGCCGACGGCGTTGGAAGACGGCTCGATCGCCCCGATCACCGGACCGGCGGCGAAGTTCTCCCGGACGCCGACCCGCGTCCGGACCGGCGCCCCCGCCCTCGGGCAGCACAGCGACGAGATCCTGGCCGAGCTCGGGTTCGACGCGGCGGCGCGGAGCGCGCTGCGCGTATCGGGGATCGTCTAGACGCGTGGCGGCGGGCCCGATGCGCTGCCAGCACGACAACCCCGCCGGAGCGCGCTTCTGTGTGGAGTGCGGCGCGGCCCTCGCGCCGGGCTGCGCGGGCTGCGGCACGGCGCTGCCGGCGGCCGCCAGGTTCTGTCTGCAATGTGGGCGACCCGTCGGCGGGGCGCCGCGTCCCGACGTCTACACGCCGAAGCACCTCGCCGAGAATATCCTCGCCTCGAAGTCCGCCCTCGAGGGTGAGCGGAAGCACGTGACCGTTCTCTTCGCCGACGTGAAGGGCTCGATGGACCTCGCCGAGCAGCTCGACGCCGAGATCTGGCACGGGATCATGGACCGCTTCTTCCACCTTCTCGCCGAGGGCGTGCACCGCTTCGAAGGCACGGTGAACCAGTACACCGGCGACGGCATCATGGCGCTCTTCGGGGCGCCGATCGCACACGAGGACCACGCGCATCGTGCCTGCTGGGCCGCGCTCCACCTGCAACAGGCGCTGCGCCGCTACGCCGACGAGCTCCGGCTCGAGCATGGCCTCGGCTTCGCCGTCCGGATGGGACTCAACTCCGGCGAGGTCGTGGTCGGGCGGATCGGCGACGATCTCCGCATGGACTACACGGCGCAGGGGCACACGGTGGGCCTCGCGCAGCGCATGGAGCAGATGGCCGAGCCTGGGAAGGCGCTTCTCACCGGGCACACGGCGAAGCTCGTATCCGGCTACTTCCAGCTCCGCGATCTGGGCGCGACACGCATCAAGGGCCTCGGGGACCTCCTCCACATCTTCGAGCTCGAAGGAGTTGGACGGCTGCGGACGCGCCTAGACGTCTCACACGCGCGGGGCTTCTCGCGCTTCGTAGGGCGCCAGGACGAGATGGCCACGTTCCAGGCGGCGCTCGAGCGGGCGATCGCGGGGAACGCACAGGTCGTCGGCGTGGTCGCCGAGGCGGGGACGGGGAAGAGCCGCCTCTGCTACGAGTTCGCCGAGCGCTGCCGCGCGCGGGACATCCCCGTCTACGAGGCGCACGGCGTCGCGCACGGGAAGGCGTTGCCCCTCCTGCCGATCCTCGAGTTCTTCCGCAGCTACTTCGGCATCACGGAGCACGACGCCGCGAGGGCGGCCCGCGACAAGATCGCCGGGCGCACGGTCCTGCTCGACGAGACCCTCGTCGAGGGGCTCCCGCTCCTGTTCGATTTCCTCGGCGTGCCGGACCCCGAGCGGCCGGCTCCTCCCCTCGGTCCGGAGGCGCGCCAGCGGCGCCTGCTCGACGTGATCCGGCGGCTCGCGCGGGCGCGCAGCGCCCGGGAGCCGGCCGTCTTCCTCTTCGAGGACCTGCACTGGCTCGATCAGGCGAGCGAGGAGTTCCTCGAAAGCTTCGTCGAGATCGCGCCCGGTAACCGGACGCTCATGCTCCTGAATTTCCGCCCCGAGTACCACGCCGCGTGGATGCAGCGGTCCTACTACCAGCAGCTTCCGCTACTTCCGCTCGGCCCCCAAGGGATCGCGGAGCTGTTCGCCGATCGGCTCGGCCGGGACGCATCGCTCCGGCGGCTCACCGAGAAGATCCAGGAGCGCACGGGGGGGAATCCCTTCTTCATCGAGGAGATGGTCCAGACGTTGGCCGAGACGGGCGTCATCGCGGGAGTGAGGGGGGCCTACCGCCTGGCGACGCCCGCGGAGCAGATCGGCCTTCCCACAACCGTGCAGAGCGTCCTTGCGGCGCGGATCGACCGCCTACCGGACCGGGAGAAGCGGGTGCTGCAGACGGCGGCAGTCATCGGGGAGAAGTTCTCCGAGTCGATTCTGCGGCGGGTCGCCGATGTCGGCGACGGAGACCTGCCCGCCGCGCTCCATGCGCTCACGACGGCCGAGTTGCTCTACCAGGAGGCGCTCTATCCGGAGGCCGAGTACGCCTTCAAGCAGCCGCTCACCCAAGAAGTGGCCTACCGCTCCCAGCTCGGGGAACGAAGAGCCCGCACCCATGCGGCGGTCGCGCGCACGATCGAGGAGGTCGAGGCCGGAAAGCTCGGTGAGCGCGCGGCCCTCATTGCCTATCACTGGCAGCATGCGGGCGAGGCTCGGGAAGCTACGAAGTGGCATCGCCGTGCGGCCGAGTGGGTGGGATTCAAGAATTCTGTCGAGGCGCTGCGGCACTGGGAGAGCATGCGACAGCTCCTGGACACGCTTCCGGACACGGCGGAGAACCTCGCCGAGAGGGCGGCGGTGCGCGCCCAGATCATGACCCACCTCGCGCGTGTGGGTGACGTCGAGGATCAGGCGACCTCCCTCTTCCGGGAAGGACGGGAACTCGCGACCCGGAGCAGCGACCCGCACGTCCTGAGCCAGGTCCTGTACGGCTTCGGCTATCTCCGCTTGTACACCGGGGCCCTCGCGGAAGCACGCGATCCGGTCCTCGAGTCGGTCCGGCGCGCCGACGAAACGGAGGACATCGGCCTGAGAGTGGCCGTTCGGTACGGCCTCGCCGGTGTCTATTTTCAAACCGCGCCGTTCCGCGAGTTGCTTGCCACGACGGAGGAGGGTCTGCGCCTCGCACGGGGAGATCTCGACCTCGGCGCCGATCGCATCGGGTTTAGCCCGAGCCTGGGCCTCTCGGCGTTCCACGGTGTTGCCCTGAGTGTGACCGGGCGTCCCCGCGAGGGCGCAGCCGAGCTCGACCGGGTGATCGAGTGCGCCCGCCCGGCGCAGCAGCTGATGCCACTCTACGTCGCGCACGCCTTCCACGTCTTGCGCTGTGAGGTCACGGGCGAGGCGGCGCCTGCCCTGGCGCACGGCCGGGAAGCGGTGAACTACGCCGAGCGGATGGGAAGCAACTTCAGTCGCGTGTTCGCCTACTGCGCCCTCGGCATCGCGAACGTCCTGAACCAGACCTGGCACGATGCGCTCGAGGCTCTGGAGCAGGCGCTGGCCATCGGGAGGGAACGGCGGCTGATCTTGGTGGAAGGCCGCGTGCTCGCGGCGGTGGCCGCGGCGCATCTGGGCCTCGGCGATCGTGCGAAGGCCCTGGCGCTCGCGGGCGAGGCGATCGCGGCCTGCCACCGTCTCGGCACCCGGTCCTGGGAGTTCTCGGCTGTGCTCATCCGGATCCGTGCCCTCCGAGAGACCCAGGGTCTCCAGGCGACGAGAGAGATTGAGGCGGCGCTCGACGAAGCCCACGCCTGGTTCGAGACGTCGGGCGGGAAGAGCTACGAGCCCTTCCTCCACGTCGAGCGGGCCGAGCTCGCGCACCTGCGGAACGACCAAGCGATGCGAGCACGGGAGCTCGACGAAGCGCACCGACTCTTCGCCGCCATGGGCGCTACGGCTCGCGCGGACGAGGTCGCGCGGCGGATCGGCGCATCGTGACGACCAAGGCGATCACCGACGAGCCGGCCCGCGGCGTGGTCTCCCCGCCGTGGCTCTTCAGCCTGCCGGGCATCGAGCGGATGCGGCTCTATGCTCGCCGCGTCCTCCCCGCGACGCCGCTCGCGCGGCTCGTCGGGCTCGGCATCGGGCACGTGAGCGCGGGGAACTTCACGGGCACGCTGAAGGCGAGCGGGCACCTCACGTTCATCCCGGCGATCTCCGCTACGCCCGGGCTGCACGGCGCGCTCCACGGCGCGGCGCTCACGGCCATCCGTCCGGGGTTCGACGCCTCGCCGATCACGATCTCGGTGCAGTACTTCCGCCATCCACGTCCGCAGCCGGGGAGCTTCCTCTGCCGCGCCCGCGTCGTGAACGCGAGCGACCTCTTCGTCGCGTCGGCGGCCGACATCGAAGACCCTGTCGGTCGCCTCGTCGGCCACGCCGTGAGCCACTGGGCGATCCAGGTCATCGACCCACCGCCGCCGTCGCCGCCAGCGGCGATGGAGCCGACCGACGAGCCGACGTACGCGACGCCGGACCCGCCGGACCGTCCCCCGGTCGGTGCGCAGCCGCCGCCGGATCTCGCCGACCGGCTGAGCGGACTCGCGCTCGCGCGGATGATCGTCGCCGGCGAGCTGCCGCCGCTCCCGCTGATGCACACGCTCGGGCTGCGCTGGGAGAGCGCAGACGAAGGGGCGGCGCGGATCACGATGCCGGCGAGCGACTGGTTCTGTCACTTCACGCGTGCCGTGTCGCCGGCGATCATCGAGACGTTCCTCGGACCGACGGCAATGGCTGCGGCCGTGACGCTGTTGGCGCCCGGGCAGTCGGTCGCGATCCTCGAGGCGGCGACGCGCATCATCCGCTCCGTCCCGGTCGACGGACGCCGCCTTTCCGCCCGTGGCCACGTGACCCATCGGACCGGGAACGTCGTCGTCACGGAAGCGGAGGTGGTCGATGCCGACGGCGAGATCGCGGCGCTCGCGAACACCGTCCTCGTGCTTCTCGACCCGCGCGAGCGACGCCGGCCGGAGCCCGAGCGCGTGCTCGCGACGCTGCTGTTCACGGACATCGTCGGCTCGACACAGCACGCGGAGCGCCTCGGCGATGCCGCGTGGCGATCGCTTCTCGGCGAGCACCGCGCGCTCGTGCGGCGCGAGCTCGGCGCCCACCGTGGTCGCGAGCTACAGACCGTGGGCGACGGGTTCCTCGCCCGCTTCGATTCCCCGGCGTCCGCGATCCGCTGCGCGAAGGCGATCCGCGATGGCGTGCGGCGCCTCCATCTCGAGATTCGGGCAGGCATCCACGCCGGCGAGTGCGAGGTGCAGGGTGCGGAGCTCGCCGGGATCGCGCTCCACGTCGCGGCCCGGATCGTCGCGCTCGCGAGCCCGGGCGAGATCCTCGTCTCGCAGACCGTGCGCGATCTCGCCGCCGGCTCGGGGCTCCGCTTCGCGGGCCGCGGCGCGCATGCGCTGAAGGGCGTCGAGGGCGAGTGGACCCTCTTCGCGGTCGACGGCTGACGGAGCGTCGCGGTCAGCGGAGGCCGTACGCCTTCATCTTCCGCTGGAGCATGACGCGCGACAGGCTGAGCCGCCTCGCCGCATGTGACACGTTGCCGCCCTCGGCGCGGAGAACCTCGCCGATGTAGCGCGCCTCGAACGCGCGCCGTGCTGCGAGCAGGGACGGCCCCTCCGCGCCGCAGAGCGCGACGCCCCATGCGGCGTCGCCGCCGCCGGCATCGAGCCGCGACGACAGGTGCTCGACGTGGATCGGCTCCCCGTCGGGCGCGAGCGCGACGGCCCGCTCCAGCTCGTTGCGCAGCTCGCGGACGTTCCCCGGCCATTCGAAACGGACGAGCCGCTCGAGCGCCGCGGGCGCGATGCCGGGGATGCGCTTGCGGTGCGTGTCGGCAGCGGTGCGCAGGAAGCGATCGACGAGGAGCGGGATGTCCTCGCGCCGGGCGCGCAGCGCCGGAAGCCGGATGGGGAACGCGACGAGGCGGTAGTAGAGATCCTCGCGGAACCGGTGCGCCGCCACCTCGGCAGCGAGATTCCGGTTCGTCGCGGAGATGATGCGTACGTCGACCCGGCGCGCGCGGCTGTCGCCGACCGGCAGGACCTCGCCCTGCTCGAGGACGCGGAGGAGCTTCGCCTGCATCGCGGGGGACATCTCGCCGACCTCGTCGAGAAAGACGGTTCCGCGTTCGGCGGCCTCGAAGAGTCCGCGGCGATCGTGCGTCGCGCCCGTGAACGCGCCCCGCCGGTGGCCGAAGAGCTCGCTCTCGAGAAGGGTCTCCTGGAAGGCGGCGCAGTTGACGGCGAGGAAGGGCGCTTCGGCGCGCGGGCTCTCGCGGTGGATCGCGCGCGCGACGAGCTCCTTGCCGGTGCCGGTCTCGCCCTCGACGAGCACGGTGATCGGCGAGGCGGCGGCGCTTTCCATGAGGCGGAAGACCTCGGCCATCGTCGGGCCCGTCCCGACGATCTCCGTGAAGCGGTCGCGGCGCGCGAGGTCGCGGCGCAGCGCGCCGACCTCGGTCCGGAGCCGCTCCGCCGAGCTCTTCATCTGCTCGTAGAGGCGCGCGTTCTCGATGCCGACGGCGACGCTGCCGGCGATCGCCCCGAGGAACTCGAGGTCCGTGTCCGTGAACGGCCCGTCGCGATGGTTCACGACCTCGATCACGCCGATCGTCCCACGGTGGGTCGCGAGCGGCGCCGCAATCAGGTTCCGCGTCGTCACGCCAGTCTGCCGGTCCGCCTCGCGGTAGAAGCGCGGATCGGTCGCGGGGTCGTCGATGCGGAGCGGGCGCCCCTCGCGCAGGACCGCACCGGCGATGCCCTGGCCGGCGGGGATGCGGAGGCTGCCGAGCCGCTCCGCGACGTGCGGCTCGTCGACGACGTAGGGGATGACGAGCTCGTTCGTCTCGGGGTCGAGGAGCAGCAGCGAGGTTCCCTCGCCGTCGAGCACCTCACGGCACTTGTGGACGACGAAGGAGATCAGCTCGTGGAGGTCGAGGCGCCCGGCGAAGGCGCAACCGAGGTCGTAGAGGAGGCGGAGGCGCTCGACGTCGGCGCTCACGGCGGGCGGTGTACTCCACTGCCGGTCGCGTGTCGACGCGTTTTCCTTTACGCGTCGCCGAAGCGTGCGTCCGGCCGCCGAGCCGTCGCGCTCAGCGCCGGTGGCGGTCTCCTTGGCTGCCAGGTAAAGCTGGCGAGCGCGTGCCGATGGTCGAGATCGACGAGACCGCCTGCGACGGCGACGTAGTCATCTGCTTCGCCCGTGGGAGCTTGTCGCCCAGGTTCTCGGGGAGATGCGTCTCCGCCGGGGCCCAGCCCACTTCTCCCGCCTTCATGTGTCGCTCCCATCGTCTTTCCCCCGGGGAGGGTGAACTTGCCCCCGCGTGAGTGCTGCCGTCAACGCCGCCCGAGCTGCCTCCGAACGGTCGTGGCGCTGCGTCGCCAAACGCGTTTTCGATTGACAGCGACGGGGCGCCAGCCGAGAATCGCGCGCCCGACCCCGGGCCATCACCTCTCATAGCGAGGTTCACATGCGTACGACATGGGCTCCGTGGTGCACCGCGACCATCGCCGCGGTGCTTTGGGTCGCCGCGCCGAAGTATCCCGCCGCGGCGACGACCTTCACGGTGGCGGCCGGTGACGTTCCCGCGCTCGTATCGGCCATCACGACGGCGAACGGGAATGGCATCGACGACGCGATCGACCTCGCCGCCGGCGCGACCTACGATCTGACCGCGCCGGACAACGGGCTGAACGGTCTCCCCGTCGTCACGAGCAAGATCGCGATCAACGGCAACGGCGCGACGATCACTCGGACCGGGGCGACTGCTTTCCGCATCTTCGAGGTCGGCGCAGGCGGCGATCTGACCCTCGATCACGTCACGTTGAGCGGCGGCAACGTCACGGGTGGCTTGGTCAAGGGTGGCGGGATCCTCGTCTCGGGCGCGAGCGCCAAGCTGACCCTGACGGGCGCAACGGTCACCGGTAACACCTCCGCGTACGTCGGCGGGGGGATCGCGTTCACCTCAGTCTCCCAGGTGCTCACGATGACCGGCAGCCACGTGGATGCCAACCAGGCGCTCACGGGCGGTGGGCTCTATTTCGAGGGCAACAATTGCACCGCCGACATTAGCAGGAGCACGATCAACGGCAACGTGATGAACAACATCCCGAGCGGGGTGGAAGGTGGTGGCATCGCGTTCGAGAACACCGGCACGCTGACCCTCACCGACTCGACCGTGAACGGGAACACGGGAACGGCGGGCGCCGGCAACAGCGACGGGGCCGGGATCGCGCTGGAGAGCACGGCCATGGTGACGATCTCCCGTACCACGATCAGCAACAACGTCCTCACCGCGAACGGAGGCAACGGCGTCGGCGGCGGCATCGCGGACGAGGGTGGCGCCACCCTGGTGATCAAGAACAGCACGCTCAGCGGAAACATGGTGACGGGTCCGATGGCAGCAAACGCGGGCGGCGGACTGGTGAGCGAAGCGGGCGGCGGTACGGTGACGCTCGACAACGTCACGATCACGAACAACAGCGCCAACCGCGGCGGCGGGCTCGCCGCCCGGGCGGGTGCCATGGTGCGGTTCCAGAACACGATCGTCGCCGGCAACCCGGCACCCGCCGACTCGCCCGACTGCTTCATCGACGCGCTGACGGCGCTCACCTCCCTCGGCTACAACCTGGTACAGAGCACCACCGGCTGCGCGTTCACCGCCGCCACCGGCGACGTGATCGGCATGAGCCCCGGGCTCGGCGCCTTGCAGGACAACGGCGGTCCCACAAGGACGCACGCGCTCCTCGCGGGCAGCCCGGCCATCGACAAGGGCGACCCGGCGACGCCGGGCAGCGACGGAACGGCGTGCGAAGCCGTCGATCAACGCGGGGTCATGCGGCCGCAGGGTGCGGCCTGCGACATCGGGGCGTTCGAGACCAGCGCCACCGCGCCGCCGGGCGGCTGCGAGCGCGCGGCGACCTTCGTGTCGATCGACTGCCGCCTCGACGCGCTCATCGCGCGCATCGAGGGCGCGGCGGGTTTCAGTCGCCCGCAGACGCAGATGCAGCTCGTTCATCAGCTGACCAAGGCGAAGGGGAAGAAGCTCGATGCGGAGACGCTCTGCGCCAAGCCGGATGTGAAGCATGCGCGGAGCCGTCTGAAGCAGGTGATCCGGGGTATGATCCAGTTCGGGCATCGACTGCGGTCGAATACCGTGCGGCGGCGCATCGAGACGGGGCTGCGGACGGAGCTGATCACGTCCGGGGATCAGATCCAGGCCGACCTGAAGACGCTGAGAGGAGCGCTGCGCTGCCCCGACGCTGCCCCGGGCAGGTGAAGCCCCAGTCCTCTCTCATTACAGCCTGCCTCCGGACGATCGAGACCGGCTTCGGGGTCAAGCTGCTGGGCGGGACTGCTACCGCTATGCCCCCGTGCGGAGTCTGGAAGTAACCGAGGGTCTCCTCCCCAGAGTTCGCCCCGGGCTCTGCGACGCCGGCCACTCGTACTAGGGCGGAGGCCCGAGCCGACGGCTTGTTGTCCCCGACTGCTACCCTCGACGCTCACGCATCTTCGGGATGGCCGGGAGGGCGTCGGGGTGCGAGCAATTCTCAACCGTATTAACCTCACCGCGAAACAGGAGGCACCCGATGTCGGCGATGATGTTCGTCGTGGCGATTGTCTTCTGGCTCATCGCCACCCCCTTGGCCGCGCTGGACGCGGACGGCGATCATCCACACCATGCGAGCCATCGTAGCCATTCGAGCAACGACCACCGCTCGGCGAATGGCGATCAGTCCCGAAGGGACGATCGCAATTCGGGTGGAGCGTCGCAGAGTACGCCTCCAAGCGATGAGTGCCTGGTCGAGATCCATGACGAGACGGGAGCCCTTCCCGACGGGGAAACCCTCTGCCAGACCGCGACGGATCACGTCTGCACCGTCAACCTGCAGCTCTGCCTGAATCAACCGCAGGAGGGATGCACGCCGGCCAATTTCTCCGATCACACCGTCCGGGCGACGGGCCACTGTGCGGCGGGACAGCTCCGTGTAGACCCCATGGGCACCGGCTCGGTCTGCGGAGCGTTCACGGGCGTCAAGGTGCACACCCGGTCGAGCGGGAAACGGCCGGGCCGGTGCACGGTTCGGGTCGCTGCGCGGTCGGCCAAGGTCAAGGCCCGAACGGACGTCGATACAGTCACGCTGGTGTGCATGCCGCGGGGTGTTTCGTGCTCGAGCACTACGACGACCACGCGCGTGGCGACGACCACCACGACCGCGGCGGCCACCACTACCACCACTGCCGCGCCGCCGACCACGACCACCGCCGCACCCACGACCACCACGACCATCGTCGTGAGCACCACCACGACCGCGGCGGTCACCACCACGACCACCGCCGCCGCGCCGACCACGACCACCGCCGCTGCGGGAACCACGACCACCACGCCGACTAGCACCACCACGACGACGACCGCCGGAACGGTCATCAAGGGGGCCCTGATCGCCACGCCCGGTCGCTTCAATTTCAACATGACGCTCGGCCTGCCGGGGGCGAACGCCGCCTGCAACACGAATTTCCCCGGCTCGCACGTGTGCACCCTGGCGGAGTTGCAGAGCGCCCCGGCGACTGCGCTCGTTGGCCTGAAGGACACCTCCAATATGACGGTCACGTCCTTCTGGGCGGTCAACCCGGCGGCCGACCCCGTGACCGCGCAGTGCTGCGACGACGTCAACTTCAACCCCTGCACGTCCGCCAACAACTGGGAGTATGGGACCGCGCACACGTTGTCGCGCGGTCAGAAGGTGTCTCTCAACAACACGACCGGTGCCCTCGGGTCGCTCGAGACCGGCGTGCAGTGTAACTTCGCGCCGAACAACTGGCTCGGCTGCTGCCAGTGAAGGACTCCGGCTGGCGGCCGGCTCTGTCTGGGGGGCTGTGACCACCGGGACACCCCGGTTGAGTCAGAGCTGGCACTCGCGGGGGCCCTTCCGGCGTCCCGCCGTGTCGGCGAACCGGGCACGGTACGTGCTTCTGCGTCGGTCATGTCCGAGGCTCCCAGCCGGCGTGACCCTCCGCACGAGACGGCCACCGCTCGCCGCGTGCTCATCGTCGATGACCACCCCGACGTCCGCGCCATGCTCTCGCTGGCACTCGCGCGGGCTGCCGTGGGGGATGTGCTCACCGCCTGCGACGGCCATGATGCCCTCGAGCTGATCGAGCGTGACCTACGCGCCGGGCGGCCACTGGTCGACCTGATCGTGCTCGACATCATGATGCCCGGGCTGAGCGGCTCGGATGTCCTGCGCGCGCTGCGCGCGCGGCTCACCGAGCTCCCACCGGTCCTGATCATCAGTGCGCTCGACAGCCCGGCGCATGTCGAGGAGCTGCTCGGGCTCGGCGCCGCGGAATACCTGAGCAAGCCGATCGAGATTGAGGTCTTCCGCCAGAACGTCCGGGCGCTGATCCATGCGCCAAAGCGGCGCCCCGTGCAGCAGGACCACGGCGTTCCCGTGGCGGGGAGGACCGAAGCGCAGCTGCTCCGAACCGACAACCGCCCAGCTCACCGCAGCGCCTTGTGGATCGGGTGAGGTGGTGTGCCAGTTAGAGGAAAGGAAAGGGAGTGGTGGTGCTGATGCGGTCGGAGCGCGGTCAGAGCCGCACGAGCGTTCCCGGAGCTAGTCCGACTTGGCCTTGAACTTCTCGCTGTCGTTCTTGGCCGCGGTGCTGTAGTTCGCCTCCCAGCACCCGCCGGTGTCGGCGCGCTTCAGCTGCACGCGCACCGGTGTCGCGAACGGGAGCGTTGGCACCGCGAGGTTCGCGCCTTTTCCCTTCACCGCGACTTTCGCCTTGCCTGCCGGACCTGGCTTGAGCTGGATGGCGGTTATGCCGTCCGGTGTTCCGGGCTTGTCCCCGTACTTGAAGCCGCTCGTGCTTACGGCTTTCCAACACGGCTTCGTTCCACACGTCCCGGCCGCCGGCACTCGTGCCGTCAACCGCAGAACCGAATTGTCGTAGAGGCAAAGCACGTAGTTCGTAGTCGTGGTCGGACTCCCGAAGTCGCTCAGGCTCACCGGCTGGGCGTTCGTCCACTTCCAGCCGAGCGAGTTCTTGTCGGGCGTGCTGCCCTTCCGCACCGACAACGATGCCTTCTCGGCAACCGCGGCCCGGCAGCCCGTCGCGGGCATGGGGGCGCACGGCGGCGGAAGCGTGGTGGTCGTGGACGTCGTACTGGTCGAGGTACTCGTGCTCGTCGTCGATGTGCTCGTGGTGCTGGTCGTCGTGGTGGTGGTCGAGGTGCTCGTCGTCGAAGTCGTTGTGGTGCTGGTCGTCGTGCTCGTTGTGGTGCTGCTAGTCGTCGTGGTCACTCCCACGATGGTTGTCGTGGTCGCTCCCACGATGGTCGTCGACGTGCTCGAGGTCGTGGTGTGCGATGTCGTGGTCGTCGGGAGGATCGTCAGTGTCGTCGTGGTCGGCACCGTGGTGGTCGTGGTGGTGCAGCCCGCGATGGGGGTATGGCTGCACCCGGCGATCGGGTCGCAGGTGTCCGTGGTGCACGGGTTCCCGTCGTTGCAGTTGACCGTGCGACA
>JACXTT010009333.1_pt1 | contig 13417 bp, 15 predicted proteins | sample 9270951 | NCBI WGS metagenome assembly JACXTT01 (sample SAMN15532306, study PRJNA645909) | rock metagenome | isolation source: weathered quartz diorite | place: Puerto Rico | collected 2017-06-21
CGGCGTGCTCCTCGACGCCGTCTGCCTGGGCGCCTGGAGGTTTCGCCGCGAAGGGCTCGATCTGGTTCGGGCCCGCCACCCCCGACTGCGCTTCTCGCAGGCAGGGGGGCGCCTGCTCTCCCAGCAAGCCCGCGGGATTCCACGGTGCCGTGTTGCCGCGGCGATGAGGGCAGGCTTCGGGCTCGCCCTCAAGCTTGGCGCGTGGCAGGACTGACCCGGAGGGCTCCGCGCTCAGCCCGCAGCAGCTCGGATGTCACTTTGGCGCACCGCCGAATACGATCTTCGGAAGGTGCGCACGGTCTACGAGGTGGCTGGTGGTTTCGACGGCTTGCTTCGGCTAGCCCGGGCGTGGCATGCCAGGGTGATTGCGGACGAGGTGGTGAGCCACGCCTTCGACCATGGCTTTCACCCCCAGCACAGCGAGCGGCTCGCCGCATATTGGGGGGAGGCGCTCGGCGGACCGGCGACGTTTTCGGGCCCGGTATGGCGACGAGACCTCCGTGGTCAGGATCCATAGCGGCCACGGCCCTCACGAGGAGATGGACCGCCGAGCGATCACTTGTTTCGATCAGGCGTTGGAAGACGTCGGCCTCGCCGGCGACGAGCGGTTGTGCCAGGTGCTCCACGACTACTTCGCCTGGGCGACCACTACGACGATGTCCCGCTACCACCGGTCGCCGGCTGACGTGCCGGAAGGCTTGGAGGTCCCCCACTGGTCTTGGGACGGGCTCGTCGACAGGGCTACCGCCTACGACATCTGAGAACCAGCGTCGCCGTCACGGCCAACCGACGCCGATGGCCCGGTTCGCGCCCTCAAGCGGCCGACGTCTGCGGACGGTACCGAAGCCCGTCCAGCGCGATACGCAGGATGTGGTCGATTTGGTCGGGCTCGGCGGCGGGGATCTTGGCGATCCCGATCACCATGTGCATGACGTCCGAGAATGCGACGTCGGGCCGTACGACGCCGGCATCCTGGGCGCGCTTGAGCAGCGGCTCCCCGGCGGCGAACAGCGAGGCGCGACAGTCCTTGAACAGCGGAGCGTCCTGATCGAGGTAGTTGAGCAGCTCGTGCGCTAGCGCGCGCTTCGTTGCGAAGTAGGCGATCAGGCGCTCGAACCAGCCATTGAGGGCCTCCCAGGGGTCGGCGCCTTCAGGTTGGGTGGCGGAGCGGCAGACCGCCTCGACCTCGTTGATGTAGAGGGCCTCCACCAAAGCCTGCCGGTTGGGAAAGTGCCGGTAGAGCGTGCCGATGCCGACGCCCGCACGGCGCGCGATCTCCTCGAGCGCGGTCGACTCGCCGCCCTCCGCAAACGCCTCACGCGCGGCCGCCAGCACCTTCTCGTAGTTGCGCCGCGCGTCGGCACGCTTGGGGCGGTCGAGCTGGATCTGTGGAGACGTTTCGGTGGTGCTCAAGGAAGTTGACCCTTGACAAACGGAGGCTACCTCCGTATATTACCGGAGGCCACCTCCAGATATTTCGGAGGGGGCCTCCATTTTAGCTCTTGATCCCGGCCCTCGACAAGTTTGGGAGACGTATGAACCTAGCTTCCGCAGTCACTCCCGCGTCCACCGGTCGGCGCTGGCCGACGCTTTTCGTCGTCTGCCTGGCGCAATTGATGATCGTCCTCGACGTCACGATCGTGAACGTCGCCTTGCCCTCGATCCAGCGCGACCTGCACTTCAGCCAGCCCAACCTGACCTGGGTGGTGAACGCGTTCCTCATCACCTTCGGGAGCCTGCTGCTCCTCGCCGGCCGCCTCGGCGACCTCGCCGGGCGCAGGCGGGTCTTCCTCGCCGGCCTCACGATCTTCACGGCGGCATCGCTGCTTTGCGGAATCGCACCCAGCTCGGGCGCGCTCATCGGCGCGCGCTTCCTGCAGGGCGTCGGCGCCGCCGCGCAGGCATCGGTGATCCTCGCGATCATCATCACCGAGTTCCCTGAGGCGGCCGAGCGGGCGCGTGCCATGAGCGCCTACGTCTTCGTCTCCGTCGCCGGGGGCTCGCTGGGCCTGCTTGCCGGTGGGCTGCTCACGCAGGCACTGAGCTGGCACTGGGTCTTCTTCGTCAACCTCCCCATCGGGGCCATTACGTTCGCGCTGGGGCTCGCGCTGATCCGCGCTGATGCTGGACGGGGGTTCCGGCACGGAGTCGATTGGGTCGGCTCGCTGCTCGTGACCACCTCGCTGATGAGCGCCATCTACGCGATCGTCGAGGTGACGAACCAGGGCTGGACGTCCTCCCGGGTCCTGGGCTTCGCAGGACTTGCGGCGGCGCTCATGGCCGGGTTCATTGCTCTCCAGGCCCGGATCGCGAACCCGATCATGCCCCTTCGCATCCTCCGCGTGCGCGGGCTGGTAAACGCCAGCCTGGTCAGGGGATTCCTCGTGACCGGGATGTACTCCACGTTCTTTCTCGGAACCCTGTATCTCGAGCACGTCCGGCACTACAGCGCGCTGCAAACTGGCGCAGCCTTCCTGCCCTGGACCCTCACGGTCGCCGTACTCTCCCAGGGCATCACCGAGCGGCTCGTGCACCGCCTAGGGCAGTTTCGGGTGCTTGTCGCTGGCATGGCGACGGCCGCCGCCGGCTTGCTCCTGTTCAGCACGGCCGGCCAGGGGACGCCTTTCTTTCCCACCATCTTTCTCGCCTCGTTCGCCATCGGGCTGGGCATCGGGACCGCCTTCATGCCGCTCCTCACGATCGCCACGGCCGACGTTCCCGCCACCGACGCCGGACTCGGTTCGGGCATAACGAACGTGTCGCAACAGCTCAGCGGTGCCTTCGGTCTGGCGGTCATGAGCACGATCGCCGCGAACCACACCAAGGGACTCCTCGCGGACCATCACGGCCTCACCGCCTCCTTGATCAGCGGCTACCACGTGGGCTTCCTCGCCGGGGCGGCCGCGATCACCCTCGGAATCGCCCTTGCCTTCATGCTCCTGCGGCCACGCAGCCAAGTACCCGCGCTGGAGCTCGCTCCGACCGGGGAAGCGAGCCCGCACCCGACCGTCCACCCCAACCTCGAGATGGAGCAAGAAGCAGCATGAGAACTCACAACAGCCCTCGCATTCACGCGACAAGCGCAAACCACGCCGGCCGGCGTTCACCCCGCGCCGACGCCCGGACAGGTCAACGGGCGCGTCTCCAATTGATCTCGGACGGAGCCCTGGCCAGCTACATCCACGACATCTCAGGACGCCACCGACGCAGCGTCTCAGCACCGTCGTGGTCGGATGTGCCGCAACGTCCGGCGAGCAAACCGGGAGAGGATCACTCATGACAACAGATGGCCGGCTCCCACAGCTGCAGACGCCGTGCGGTTCGCCAATCAGCCGTAGGACCGGCCCCTCCTTTGTGGGCTGGCGCCCTCGCTCTTCGACCTACGCCGCCAGCGAGCGATCGACGATCGCGGTCGCGTCGATCCCGCTCGGCAGCGTGCCGAACGCCCGCCGGCGTGCGGCGAGCCGCGCGCAGGCCGCGTCGGCGACCGAGGTGGGCGAGTGGCGCACGAGGAGGCTCGCCTGAAGGGCGAGCGCCATGTCCTCCACGACGGCGCGGGCGATCCATTCCGGGTTCACGGCTGTTCCGAGGTGATCGAGTCCACGGCGGACGGCGCGCAGGTGGTCGTCGAGCCGCGGGTCCGCCCCGGCCGCCAGCTCGCACTCCGTGAGGAACGCCTCGACGGACTCGCGGTTGCGAGCAATCGCGCGCAGCACGTCGAGCGCGATCACGTTGCCGGAGCCTTCCCAGACGGTGCCGATCTGGATGTCGCGGTAGAACTGGGAAACGGGTGACTCCATCGTCTCGATATAGCCGTTGCCACCGAGGCACTCGAGCGCTTCCGCGGCGAGCGGCGCGCCGCGCTTGCAGACCCAGTACTTGGCGACCGCGAGCCCCAGCCGCCGGAACGCGGTCTCGCGCTGGTCATCCGTAGCGTCGAAGGCACGCGCGAGTCGCAGGGTCAGCGCCATCGCAGCCTCCGACTCGACCGCGAGGTCGGCCAGCACGTTTTGCATCGCGGGCTGCTCGGCGAGCGGCGCGCCGAATGCCGTCCGGTGGCGACAGTGCCAGACGGCCTCGCTCACGAGGCGCCGCATCATGCCGGCGACTCCGGCGAGCGTGTCGAGCCTGGTCCAGATGATCTGCTCGATCATGTACTTCGTTCCGCGGCCCTCCTCGCCAAGGATGCGTGCGGGCAGGTGATCGAACTCGACCTCGCTGGATGCGAGGCAGCGTCCGCCGAGCTTGTCCTTGAGGCGCTGGAGCCGAAAGCCCGGGTGCGGGCGCTCGGCGACGAAGCAGGTGATCCCGGCCTCCGTCTGGCCGAGCGTGAAGAACATGTCGAACACGGGGTGCGTGCAGAACCACTTGTGCCCCGTGAGCTCGTACCAGCCGTCGCCGGCCGGAGTGGCGACCGTAGAGTTGGCGCGCAGATCCGAGCCGCCCTGTTTCTCCGTCATCACCATCCCGGCCTGGGCGAAGCGCTGGTAGTCGGGGAGGGCGAGCCGCGGTTCCCATTGCGCGGCGAGCACCGGGTCCTGACGGATCGTCGGCACGGCCGCGTAGTTGATCGAGAACGGGCAGCAAGGCCCCGTGTCGAGCTGGTTGAAGAGATAGAAGAGGGCGTAACGCACGACGTGGGCGGCTGGGCGCGTCTCTCGCCAGCCGAGCGAGTTCACCTCGCGCTCGATGCCCGCCCGCAGCATCCAGTGCATCGAAGGGTCGTACTCGACCTCGTCGATCCGATGCCCGAACCGATCATGGGTGCGCAGGATGGGAACGTTCCGCTGGGCGCGGCGCCGGTGCTCGTCCGCCTCCGCGGACGCCACGAGCTCGCCGAGCTCCCGCGCGCGGTCGACGCCCCATGCGCCCCCCTCGCGGACGAGCGCCTCCTGTAGCGCCGGGTCGGCGTCGAAGGCGTTGTGACCAATGAGCGGCGGCGGCTGGTTCGTCACCTCGTGCGTGGTCGAGGGGGGAGTGAAACGCTCAACGGTGGCCATGGATCTCCTCTCCGATCGTGTCCCGCGCGCCGGCGGAGCGCAGGGCGAAGCTGACGAGCGAGGCGATCAGCGCATCGCTCGAGTGTCTGTCGGCAAGCGGCCCGATCAGCGCCTCCTGGAGGGCGCCGACGAGCGCGGACGCGACCACGGATGCGTCGAGCGGCTCGATCTCGCCCGAGACAACTCCCTCCTCGAGAAGCTCCGCGAAGACGTCGCGGTAAGCCCGCTTGCTTTCGAGCCGGGCCGCCTCGACCGCCGGGTCGACCGGCTCGGCCATCAGCGCATACGAGAGCCGGGGCGCGGCGAGGGCACGTCGCGCAAAGACCTCGACCGCTTCGGCGAGCCGTTCGCTCGTCGTCAGATCATGGTTCTCGACGATCCCGGCGATCAAGGCCTGCTCGCGGCCGGCGGCCTCTCCGAAGACCTCTGCGAGGAGATCCGCCTTCGCGCGGAAGTGGCGATAGATGGTGCCGGTGGCGACGCCGGCGCGCCGCGCGACGAGCTCCATCTCGGCTCCGGCGTAGCCGTCCGCGGCGACGATCTCGTGTGCGGCGTCGAGGATCCGGTGCCTGGTCTCGACCCGGCGCTCCGCGGCGAGGTGAGCTGGATGCCGGCCCATCGAGACGAAAGTGAATCATAATTCACTTTGTTTGCCAAGAGCAACGGCCCAGCGCTCTTTTGGAGAGAACCGCGGAAAGATGCTGGTGAAGATCGAGCCCGACGTTCCGCGCGACACCTAGGCGGCCACGACGCCCGCTTCGCGCAGGCCTTCCTCGCGATCCCAGAAGACCTGGAAGCGACTGACGCGGCCGTCCTGCAGTGTCCAGAGATGCGCGGTGGGCCGCGACTGAACCTCGATTCCGCTCGCCCGCCCGCGGCCACGCTCCCGCGTGAGCACGAGCACGCGGTCGCCCAGCTCGACGAACTTCTCAGCTCGGATGCTGAACTCCTCCCAGGCGTCCGAGACGCATCTGGCGTAGGTTCGAACCCCCTCGTGACCGTGGTGGGGGCCGGCGAGGTCGGGGAACGCCGGGGGGCCGTGCCACTCGACGTCCTCAGCCTGGAGGCGCAGGATGCCATCGATGTCGGCCCGGTTGATGGCCTTGTAAACGGCCTCGAGCGTCACAACGTTTGTTCTCATGCCATATCAACGCTTCGGCGGCGGGTTTCGTGAAACGCTGGGATGCGGTCGGCGAGACGGCTGCGCGAAACCCCGTGGCGGTTCCGCGTCGAACCATTTCCTGTAGAGACGGGCGTAGGTGCCGTCGCGCTCGATCGAATCGAGCGCCGCGTTGACCATGGCTCTCAGGGGCGAGCTCCTCGGAAAGGCGAAGCCGTAGTCCTTGCCGGTCGCGATCGTTTCGACCACGGCGAGGTCCGGCCTCGCGCGCGCGGCGTACCAAGCGACGGGATACTCATGGATCACGGCGTCGAGCTGGCCGGCCGCGAGCGCGTTGAGCGCGTCGTCGATGAGCGCAAACGTCCGCACAGACCTGGCCTTCGCGTCTTTGGCCGCATAACCGGCGCTCCCGCACTCCCGCTTTGCGCGCCCAGGGTCTTGCCCGCCAGGTCGTTGCGCGTCCTGATCGAGCTGCCCTTTCTGGTGACGACCGCGAGGTCGGCCGCGAGATACGGATTGGAGAAGCTCACCTTGCGCCCGCGGACGGGCACGATCACGGCACCGGCCGCTGCCATGTCGAACTTACGCCGGTCGAGGTCGCGGAAGATCGTGTTGAACGGGGTGTTGATGAATCGCGCCCGTGTGCCGAGGCGCTTCGCTATTTCGTTGACGAGATCGACATCGAACCCCTGAAAGGGCGGGTTGCCGAGCTCGAACGGCGCGTAGGGGATCTCTGATCCGACCTCGATCACCTTCGAGATCCTGCCGGCGGGATGGCCGGCCCGGTCGCGGGTTCCGCCGCCGCAGCCCGTGGAGGCTGAAAAGAGGACCATCCCGGCAAGGGCGAGGAGCGTTATTCGGTCGATCTGACGCCGCTCGGGGACCACGCTCGACCGATCCAAGCAGATCCGAAGTCTCCTCTCATACACTCGAACCGATGGCGGAGCCGAGCCCGCAGCAGGCGATGCCTTATCTGGAGGCCCTCCGGGCATACGCCGATCGCGATCCGGGGCGGTTTCACGTCCCCGGACACAAAGGGGCTTTGGCGGCCAGTCCCGAGATGGTGGAGGCGTTCGGGCCCGCCGCCCTCCGGCTCGACGTCCCGGCACTCACGCCGGGCATCGACGCCGGACCCGAGCCGACGCCGTTTCAGCTTGCACAGAGCCTCGCCGCAGAGGCTTGGGGCGCACGGCGGTCGTGGTTCTTGATCAACGGTGCGTCCCAGGGCAACCACGCCGCGTGCCTGGCTCTGGCGCAGACGGGCGAGCAGGTGGTCGTGCAGCGGAACGTCCATTCGAGCACGGTCGACGCGCTCATCCTGTCCGGGCTGCGCCCGACGTTCGTCGCGCCCGAGCTGGATCCCGAGCTCGGCATCGCCCACTGCCTGACGCCCGCCGCGCTCGAACAAGGCCTCGCCTCGACGCCTGAGGCGGTGGGCGCGATCGTGGTGTCGCCCACCTATTTCGGCGCGGTCGCCGACGTCCGCGGGCTGAGCGAGATCGCTCACGAGCGCGGCGTCCCTCTGGTCGTCGACGAGGCATGGGGAGCGCACCTCGCGTTTCACGAGGCGCTGCCGGAACACGCCCTCGCGGCCGGTGCCGACCTCGTCGTGTCGAGTACGCACAAGATCATTGGACGCTTCACGCAGTCGGCGATGCTGCACCTCGGCCCCTCCTCCGAAGGCCGGATCGACGAGTACGGGGTCGATCGGGCGGTGACGCTGGTCGAGTCGACCAGCCCGAACTCGCTCCTGCTCGGATCACTCGACTCCGCACGGCACTACGCGGCCAACGAGGGGCAGCGGCTCCTCACGGAGACCATCCAGGCGCTCAGCAGTGCGCGCCAGGCGATCCGACAGATTCCGGGCCTGGACGTGCTCGACGAGCGAATGGCCGGCCGGCCGGGCGTCCACGGGTACGATCCGCTGCGGCTTGCGGTCGACGTGCGGGGAACCGGCGCGACGGGCTATCAGGTCGCCCAGCTGATGCACGAGCAGGACGACATCAACCTGGAGCTCGCGGGCGAGACCGTGATCGTGGCGGTGTTCGGCATGGGGGAGACGGCGACCGGAAATGCGGCGCGGCTGGTCGAGGCGCTCAGCCGAGCCGTTCGAGGGGTGGGCGCTGCCGAGGACTACGTCCCGGGCCGGTTCACGCCCCCGCCGCCGTGGGGGCCGCTCGAGATGACGCCCCGCGAGGCCTTCCTGGGCGCCCAGGAAGTGGTGCCCGTCGCCGAGGCGGTTGGGCGAATCGCGGCGGAGTCGCTTGCCTCGTATCCCCCAGGGATCCCCAACGTGCTGCCCGGCGAGCGGATCACAGCTGCCACCTGGAGCTACATCCAGGCGATTCTCGCGCACGGCGGCAGCCTCCGGGGCGCGAGCGACCGGACCCTTCGCACAGCCCGCGTGGCGGTGGAAACGGAGTGAGCCGCCGGCGCTACGGGCCGCCCGACGCGTCGAAAGCTCCGCGCTACACGGGCGTGCGAACGTTCGCCCGCTGTCCGCTGGTCGACGGCCCCGCGGACTTGGACGTGGCCGCGGTCGGGGTTCCGTTCGACACCGCCACGGCGAACCGTCCCGGCGCGCGATTCGGCCCAGAGGCAATCCGCTCCTGCTCGATCGGCTTGCGGCCATATCACCCGGCTCTCGACGTCGACGTCTTTGCGGCGCTGTCCGTGGCGGACCTCGGCGATCTCGACGTGACACCCGGGAACGCGGAGCGGAGCGCCGCTCAGATTGCCGAGGGACTCGGTCCGATCGTCGAAGCGGGCGCGGTCCCGCTGGTGCTGGGTGGCGACCACTCGATAGTGCTCGGCGAGCTTCGTGCCCACGCGGCCAAGCACGGGCCGCTGGCACTGGTGCTTCTGGACGCCCACGCGGACACTTGGGATCAGTACTACGGCGAGCGCTATTTCCACGGCACGCCGTTCCGCCGCGCCCTGGAGGAGGGATTGCTCAGGCCCGAGCGGTCGGTGCTGGCAGGCATGCGCGGTTCGCTTTATTCGGCCAGCGACCTCGCCGAGACGCGTGCGATGGGGTTCGAGGTGATCGGAGGCGACGAGCTTCGCGAGATCGCGCCGGCCGACTACGCGAGGCGCGTGCGCGAACGGGTGGGGGAGGTGCCGGCCTTCTTCAGCTTCGACATCGACGTGATCGACCCGGCGTTCGCGCCGGCGACGGGGACGCCCGAGGTCGCCGGGCTGTTTCCGCACGAGGCGCTCGCCCTGATCCGGTCGCTGGCGGGAATGGAGTTCCGCGGATTCGATGTGGTCGAGGTCTCGCCACCGTACGACACACGCGCCCAGACGACGGCGATCCTGGGCGCGTCGATTGCCTACGAGTTTCTGGCGCTGGCGGCGCTCGCGCGGTGAATGTCCGACTTTGAATATCCAACTTTGGATATCCAACTTCTGCCTATGGCCCTCCTTGCTCAGTGAATATCCAACTTCTGCCTATGGCCCTCCTTGCTCAGTGAATAACCAACTTCTGCCTATGGCCCTCCTTGCTCAGTGAAAAGTTTTTCCAAAGCGCGCCTCTTCTGGTGGAAGTGGCGCTATTACGAGCGGAACGAGCGCTTCATGCGCAAGGCGCGGATGCGCCGGCACATGATGCGCGGCAACTTCTATGTCCGCTTTCCGGTCGTCGGCAATCTCCTCGAGGCCCTCGACGAGGGCCGCGCCGAGATCGAGCCGTGGGTCCTGGTCGAGGCCGGCTGCTGGTTCGCGCTCTATCCGGAGACCGCGACGATGGCGATCCGAGAGGGCTCGATTCTCAATCTCGGCTGCATGGTCGCCGCCGCGGAGCGCATCGACATCGGGCGCCACTGCATGTTTGCGAACCACTGCTTCGTCACCGATGCCGACCACCGCTTCGACGACCCGGACCTGCCGGTGACCTACCAGGGCATGAACCCGAAGGGTCCGGTGAGGATCGGCGACAACTGCTGGTTCGGCGCCAACTGCGTGGTGACCGGCGGCGTCACGATTGGTGAGCGCACGGTCGTCGGCGCCAACTCGGTCGTCACCAACGACCTTCCGGCGGGCGTCGTGGCCGCCGGCGCCCCGGCGAAGGTGGTCAAGGAGATCGAGTTTCGGCGAACTGCGGGAACCGGTCGGTGACGGTCGCGCCCTCAAAGGGGCACATTGATTCTGGCGGCGATCGAGTGCACGAGACGTGTAATGCGCATGCGGTGACGCGGCGATCACGTTCGTCGCGGTATCACCCTCCCTCCAGAGCAGCAAACCGAGCAAAGCAGGATCGGTGTGGCGATAGGCACTGCAAAGCGACTTTGCGTGTTCGGGCCCATCACAAAAAGCCCCCGCAGGGCTATTTCTCGACCCTCGCGTGACCCCGGCGCCCGCGAGGGCACAGGCGCGACAAATCACGCCCCTCTTACTTGCCGATCAGAAGGCGACAGCTGCCTGATCCAGGCGTTCCCGCACGAACCGCTAGATCCGCTTCTGGAAGAGCACCAGGTGCCGCTCGCCGCCGCCGAGGTCCTCATATGTCTCGCCGTACTGCTCGAAGCCGAGCGAGATCGCGAGCGCGAGGCCGGGGTGGTTCTCGTCGATCACCGCGAGGCGCAATGGAGAGGCCCAGTTCAGGTTCACGTGCTCGCCGACGGCATTGACGGCCTCGCCGGCCAGGCCTTCGCGCTGATGCTCCGAGGCGACCATGATCAACCCGATCCAGGGATGTCCGTCGACCGGGTTCAGATCCATGTACTCGATCACCCCCACGAGCTCGCTCGTCTCGCGCTCGCGGAGCGCGAGCATGTTGCGTCCCTCGGCGTGCCGGGCCGACTCCCAGTCCTCGCGGAGCGTCTCGATGTCGTACACGCCGCCCTCCGTCCATTCGAGATAGCGCGGGTTGCTCCGGAAGACGTGGAGGAGGTGAGGGAGGTCCTCCTCGGCGACAGGGTCGAGCAGGAGCCTGTCGGTCTCGAGCCGGGTCAGCCGAGGACCTGCACCATGATCGTGCGGTCGCGGGGATGGTCGTCGAAGTCCACCAGCACGAACTGCTGCCAAGTCCCCGTTACCAGGTGGCCGTCCTTGACCGGAGCGGTTTCCGAGGGTCCGACGATCGCCGCCTGAAGGTGCGAGTGGGCGTTGGTGTCGCCCGCCATGCGGTTGTGGTTGTAGTCCGCGGTGGGCGGGACGATCCGATCCATCAGTTCCTGCATGTCGCGCACGCCGCCCGGCTCGTACTCCATGAGGGTGACCGCTGCGGTGGAGTGCGCCACGAAGACATTCACGATGCCGTCTCGCACGCCCGCGGTATCGACCACCTCCTGCACGCCCTTGGTGATGTCGATGATGTCGCCGTGACCCTCCGTTGAAACCCGGATCTGCGCGCTGTGGACGGGCACGGGCTGAACCCTAGAGCACTGAACAAGGAGGGCCAAAGGCAGAAGTTGGTTACATCAATTTTCTCAACCCATGAAGTCGGCGGCTTCCCAGGCCCTGCCCGGGGAGACGACCTCCTTGAAGCGCTCGAGCTCGGTGGGGTCGATGCTGTAGGTGTGCTCGGGGCCGGGGAACCGGCGGCCGCGCACCTCTTCCGCGTACGCCTCCATCCCCTCGACCATCGCGCGGCGCACCTCCGCGAAACGCTTCGTGAAACGCGGCGCGTGACCCTCGTACATGCCGAGCAGGTCGTGGAACACGAGCACCTGGCCATCCGTCGCGCCTCCCGCCCCAATCCCGATCACGGGCACCTCCATACGCTGCATGATCGTCTCGGTGACAGCCGCCGGAATCGCCTCGAACACGATCGCGAAGCAGCCTGCGTCCTGGAGGGCGAGCGCGTCGTCGGCGACCTGGACGGCCTGCCGCGCGGTCCGACCCTGTGCCTTGAAGCCGCCGAGCGCCGACGCGCTCTGGGGCGTCAGCCCGACATGCCCCATCAGCGGGATGCCGGCGGACACGATCGCGCGCGCCCGCGAGACGCTCTCGCGTTTGTCCGCGAGCCCGCCGGAAAGGCCGGCCATCTCGATCTTGACGGCGTCGCAGCCCGCTTCCTTCACGAAGGTGACGGCCGAGTCGACGGCCTGGCTGTCGGAGCTCTGGTACGAGCCGAAGGGGAGGTCGCCGACGAGGAGTGGCGTGCGCACTCCGCGCCGGACGGCGCGAGCCAGCATCAGCATCTCGTCCATCGAGACCGAGACCGTGCTCGAGTAGCCGAGGACGACGTTCGCCGCCGAGTCGCCGACGAGCACGAGGTCGACTCCGGCCTCCTCGGCCACCTGCGCGCTCGGATAGTCATAGGCGGTAACCATCACGATCGGCTCGCCGAGCCGCTTCAGTTCCGCAATTTGCGGGAGGGTGACCGGCCGGCGGTCGGTGGGCGGAGCGTCGGGGACTGTGGGCTCGGTGCTCATCGTCTCTCCTGTTCAGGGCTGCGCCGCGATCGCGGAGGGGTCCGCATCGACACGCAGGATCCGGTTGTCGTCGTCGACATGCACGACGCGTGGCTCGTACAGGTCGAGGTCCTGTTCGGAATACGCGCCGTAGGACACGACGATCACGCGGTCTCCGGGGTGAACGAGCCGCGCAGCGGCCCCGTTCACGCATACCTCCCGCGACCCGTACCTGCCCTCGATCACATAGGTCTCGAAACGGCTTCCGTTGTCGACGTCGAGCACATGAACCTGCTCGTGGGGAAGCAGGTCCGCTTCCTCCATCAGCTCGGGGTCGATCGTGATGCTGCCCGCATAGTGCAGGTGGCTATCGGTCACGGTCGCCCGGTGGATCTTCGACTTCAGCATGTGTCTCTGCATGTGTTGCGAGTCCTCCTAGGTAGGGACGGTTTCGGAAATCCGCGCAGGTACCTCCACGACCGCGTTGTCGATCAGGCGTGCCCGTCCGATCCGTGCCGCGAGTGCGATCACGAGGCGCTCGCCGGGCGTCCACACGGGTGTGCGCAGGTCCTCGGCGGTCAGGATCTCCAAGTAATCGGGCGTCACGCCGGCCGCGTCGAGCACGGCTTCCCCGGCGGCGAGGCAGTCAACCCTCGGGGCTCCCGCCGCAATCGCTCTGGCGGTGGCGTCGAGGGCACGGCTGAGGGACAGCGCCCGCTCCCGATCGGCGTCGGTCAGGTAGGCGTTGCGTGAGCTGAGCGCGAGGCCGCTTGGTTCGCGGACGGTGGGGCAGACCTCGATCCGGACGGGGATCGCCAGATCGCTCACGAGTCGCTTGATCACGAGGGTCTGCTGGAAGTCCTTCTGGCCGAAATACGCAGCGTCGGCCCGCGCCCTGTTGAAGAGCCTGGGGCCGACCGTGGCCACCCCCCGCGACAGTC
>JACXTT010009334.1_pt1 | contig 13417 bp, 14 predicted proteins | sample 9270951 | NCBI WGS metagenome assembly JACXTT01 (sample SAMN15532306, study PRJNA645909) | rock metagenome | isolation source: weathered quartz diorite | place: Puerto Rico | collected 2017-06-21
AGGGTCTGGCATGCCACGCGTAAAAAGAGGTGTTACAAGCCGCGCCCGCCACAAGAAGGTGCTGGCGCAGGCCAAGGGCTACACGCAGCGCCGCAGCAGCGTGTTTCGCGTCGCCAAGCAGGCGGTCATGAAGGCAGGCCAGTATGCCTACCGCGATCGCCGCCAGCGCAAGCGCGTCTTCCGCTCGCTGTGGATCGCCCGCATCAATGCCGCCGTGCGCGAACACGATCTGTCCTACAGCGCGTTCATCGATGGATTGCGCCGGGCGGAGATCGATCTGGACCGCAAGGTGCTGGCGGACATGGCCGTGCTGGACAAGCCGGCGTTTGCCGCGATTGTCGACCGGGTCAAGTCGGCGCGCGCCGCATAAGCCTCACGCGCTCCTGACACGGCCGACCAGCAGGGGCCGGGGCCGGCGTGCCCCCAGCGCAGAACCGGCCCGCGCGGCTTGACGCTCCCATGCAATCGATCGACGAACTGATCGCCGAGGCGCGCAACGCGTTCGCCTCGGCCGTACGGCCGGCCGATCTGGAAAACGAGAAGGCCCGTTTTCTGGGTAAGGCTGGCGTGCTGACCGAGCGGCTCAAATCGCTCGCCCGGCTCGATCCGGAGCAGCGGCGCGCCGAAGGGGCGCGCCTGAATGCCGCTAAGCAGGCTATCGAGGAGCTGCTGGTCGAGCGCCGCGCGCAGCTTGCGGATGCAGCTGTTTCGGCCCAGCTTGCGCTCGAGGCGATCGATGTGAGCCTGCCCGGGCGGGCGCGCAGTCGCGGCGCGATCCATCCGGTGATCCGCACCTGGATCCGGATCGAGCAGATCTTCCGTTCGATCGGTTTCGACGTGGCCGATGGCCCCGAAATCGAAACCGACTGGTACAACTTCACCGCGCTGAACAATCCGGAGAATCATCCGGCGCGTTCGATGCAAGACACGTTCTATGTCGACGCCCACGACTCCGACGGGCGGCCCCTGCTGTTGCGGACTCACCCTTCGCCGATGCAGGTGCGATATGCGCGCCAGCACCAAGGACCGGTCCGCGTGATCGCGCCGGGGCGCACGTACCGAGTCGACAGCGATGCGACGCACTCGCCGATGTTTCACCAAGTCGAAGGACTGTGGCTCGATCAGGACGTCAGCTTCGCCGATCTGAAAGGGGTCTTCACGGATTTCGTCCGCCACTTCTTCGAGAGCGACGATCTGCAAGTGCGGTTTCGCCCATCCTACTTTCCGTTCACCGAGCCGTCGGCCGAAATCGACATGATGTTCACCAGCGGGCCGCGCACGGGTCAGTGGCTGGAGATTTCCGGCGCCGGGCAGGTGCATCCCGCGGTGGTGCGCAACTTCGGCTTCGATCCCGAGCGCACGATTGGATTCGCGTTCGGCTCCGGGCTGGAACGTCTGACGATGCTGCGCTACGGGGTCGATGATTTAAGGCATTTTTTCACGGGCGACTTGCGCTTCCTGAAGCAATTTAATGGTTGAAGACGGCGGATGAGGATTCCCGAAGGGTGGCTGCGCCAGTTCTGCGATCCGCCGATCGATACGCAGTCGCTGGCCGATCGGCTGACGATGGGCGGATTGGAAGTGGAGGCGATCGAGCCGGTCGCCGCTCCGTTCTCCGATGTCGTGGTCGCGCGCGTGCTGCAAGTGGCGCCGCATCCGAACGCCGATCACCTCACGGTGTGCCGCGTCGACATCGGCGCGCGCGAGCTGCTGCAGATCGTCTGTGGCGCGCCCAATGTGGCGCCGGATCTTCGCGTGCCCTGCGCGCTAGTGGGTGCCGTCCTGCCCGGAGATGTCAAGATCGGCGCCCGTACCATGCGCGGGGTGTCCTCGGCCGGCATGCTGTGCTCGGCGCGCGAGCTGGGACTGTCCGATGATCACGAGGGATTGCTGATCCTCGCACCCGATGCGCCGGTGGGCGAATCGGTGCGCAAGACGCTGAACCTGGACGAGCAGTGTCTCGAGATCAAGCTCACGCCGAACCGGGGCGATTGCCTGAGCGTGCTGGGCGTCGCGCGCGAAGTGGCGGCGCTCACGGGCAGCGCGCTGCGCCGTCCGACATTTCCGGCGGTGGCTCCGACCGGCGACGAGCGTCTTGCGGTGCGGATCGAAGCGCCCGAGCTGTGCGGGCGCTTTTCGGGGCGCGTGATGCGCGGTCTAAACGCGCGGGCACAAACTCCGCCGTGGATGCGCGCGCGGCTGGAGCGCAGCGGTCTTCGCTCGGTGTCGGCGCTGGTCGATATATCCAACTACATCATGCTCGAGCTGGGCCGGCCGACGCACGTCTTCGACCTCGGGGCGCTGCGGAGCGGCCTGGTGGTACGTTGGGGACGGGCCGGAGAGCGGCTGCAGCTGCTGACCGGTCGCGAGGTCGATCTGAATGCCGAAATCGGCGTGATCGCCGATCAGCAGGGCGTGCAGGCGTTGGCCGGCATCATGGGTGGTGCCTCGACGGCGGTGACGCTGGACACCACCGACATCTACCTGGAAGCGGCCTTCTGGTGGCCCGAGTCGATCCAGGGTCGAACGCGACGGCTGAATCTGACCACCGATGCGGCGCATCGCTTCGAGCGGGGGGTGGACTACGCCACCACGGTGGAGCACATCGAAGCGATCACGCGGATGATCCTGGACGTGTGCGGCTCGCCGCGCACGCGCGTAGGCCCGGTCGACGACCAGGTCACGCGCATGCCTGCGCGCGCGCCGATCCGGATGCGAGGCGGGCGCTGTCGAAAGGTCCTTGGAATGGCGCTCGGCGACGAACAGATGGCGCATGCGTTTACCAGGCTCGATTTCGCCTTCAAGAGCGCCGAAGGCGGCTTCGTGGTCGAACCGCCGTCGTATCGCTTCGATCTTCAGATCGAGGAAGATCTGATCGAAGAAGTGGCACGCGTGGTCGGCTACGAGAACATTCCGGCGCATCCGCCGCTGGCGGCCGCGCGGATGATTTCGCCTCCCGAGGCGGTGCGCGAACCACACGAGCTGCGCCGCCGGATGGCGGACGCCGGCTACCAGGAACTGATCAACTATTCGTTCGTCGATCCGGCCTGGGAGGGCGATTTCGCCTTGCAAGGGCGCCCGATTTCGGTGGTCAACCCGATTGCCGCACAGCACGCGGTGATGCGCAGCACGCTGTTTGGCGGGCTGGTGGGAATCTTGAAGTACAACCTGAACAACCAGGCAAGCCGGGTCCGAATCTTCGAGGTCGGGCGGGTGTTCCGCCTTGCGCTGGACCAACCGGAGGGCCCGCTGCAGGTCGCCGGGGTGGCTCAGCCGACACTGCTCGGGGCCCTTGCCTACGGCAGTGCTGATGACGATCAATGGGGCGTGACGCCTCGCGACGTCGATTTCTTCGACGTAAGAGGCGATCTGGAGCGCATGATCAGTCCGCTGCAAGCCCGTTTCGTCGCCGCAACCCACCCAGCGCTTCACCCGGGACGGTGCGCGCGCATCGAGATCGACCAGCAGACGGTCGGCTGGATTGGGCAATTGCACCCGCGTCTGGGCCAAAAGTACGGCCTGCCTGGCAATGCGGTGCTGTTCGAAGTGCAGATCGACGCGATGCAGGAGGTGCCTCTGCCGCGCCTGACACCAATCGCCGAGGTTCCGGCCGTGATACGGGATATCGCGATTTGGGTACCCGACGAGCTTCCCGCGGCGCGAGTGTTCGAGGAAGTCGCGCGCTTGTCGGCTCGCGACGACCGTTTAGCGGCCTTGCGTGAGGTTAGGCTGTTCGACGTGTTCCGTCCGTCCCCTGGTCGTACCGCGGACGCTTCGAAAGCGCCCGCTAACGTGTTGTTAAATAAGGAGAAAAGTCTTGCCTTCCGAGTGGTTCTGCAAGATACTCGGCGCTCGCTTTCGGACTCCGACGCAGACGCCGCCTGCGAGGCGATCGTGGAGCACTTGACGATCACATTGGGCGGCCGGCGTCGCTAGTGAGTGGCGCGATGGCCGTCGATCCGATGACTTCGTTCAAGTTTCCCGATCTTCCCCTGGCGGCGCGGCCGCGCGGGGAGACTGAGCGTGGTGCTCGCACGCTGACCAAGGCGGAGCTGGCCGACGCGTTGTTCGAACGGCTGGGGCTGAACAAGCGCGAGGCCAAGGACATGGTCGACGGCTTCTTCGACGAGATCAGCCAGGCTTTGCAGAGGGGCGAGTCGGTGAAGCTGTCGGGCTTCGGCAATTTCCAGCTGAGGAACAAGCCGACCCGGCCTGGTCGCAATCCGAAGACGGGCGAGGAGATCGCGATCACGGCGCGCCGGGTCGTTACATTTCACGCAAGCCAGAAGCTGAAAGCTGCGGTTTCGCGCGCAACCGAACGTTGATTTCGAGACTGGTTGCGGCTCGAATCGGAAATGCAAACCTTCGAGGGATCGTACGAGTCAGACGGCGCACTGCCGCCGATCCCGGCCAAGCGCTACTTCACGATCGGCGAGGTGAGCGAGTTGTGTGCGGTCAAGCCGCATGTGCTGCGCTACTGGGAGCAGGAGTTCACGCAACTCAAGCCGATCAAGCGGCGCGGCAATCGCCGCTATTACCAGCATCACGAAGTGCTGCTGATCCGCCGGATCCGCTCGTTGCTGTACGAACAGGGCTTCACGATCAACGGAGCGCGCAATCGCCTGGAAACCGGCGGCGCGATCGCGCCGGAGCGCGTCGAGCTGGCGGGAAAAGCGCTCAGCAACGGAGCTCTGCGGGCCCGCTTGCAGGAGATACTCGCGCTGCTGAAGCGCGACGCGTAACAGGCCACCTGCACGGTACAATGAACTCCACGTCGGGGCGTAGCGCAGCCTGGTAGCGCACTTGCATGGGGTGCAAGGGGTCGCGAGTTCGAATCCCGCCGCCCCGACCAAACGGCTGTTGCGATCGCCTCCCCTCTACCTCTAGGGAGAGGGGCGCGTCGACCGATGCACATTCTGGTCAGCAACGACGACGGCTATCTGGCGCCGGGGCTGCGAGCCCTGGCCGACGCGATGCGCGCCTTCGGCGACGTCACCGTGGTGGCGCCGGAGCAGAACTGCAGCGGCGCCAGCAACTCTCTGACGCTGACCCGTCCCTTGTCCGTGCGGCGCGCCGATAACGGATTCCTGTTCGTCAACGGCACGCCGACCGATTGCGTCCACATTGCGCTCACCGGTCTGCTGGAGCGCCGTCCCGACCTGGTCGTGTCGGGCATCAATGATGGTCAGAACATGGGGGACGACACGATCTACTCGGGCACCGTGGCGGCGGCGATGGAGGGTTACTTGTTCGGACTGCCGGCCATCGCCTTCTCGATCGTGCAAAAAGGCCAGGCCCATCTGGACAGCGCCGCGCTCGTGTGCGCGACGATCGTCGAGCGCCTGCGCGTCGGCTCGCTGCCGGCTCCGTTCCTGCTCAACGTCAATATCCCGGATCAGCCGCATTCCGAGTTGCGCGGCCTCGCATGCACGAGGCTTGGCAAGCGCCACCCGTCCGAGCCCGTGGTACGGACTGTCAGCCCGCGTGGCGACACGATCTACTGGGTCGGAGCCGCTGGCGAGGCGGCCGATGCGAGCCCGGGCACCGACTTTCACGCAACCGCCGGCGGCTATGTTTCAGTGACGCCGTTGCAGATCGACCTGACACACACCGGACAGCTCGAGTCCGTTTCGCAATGGCTGGGGCAGGGGCGGCTTTGAGCGCAACGCCCAGTACCGGATTGACATCCGAGCGCGTTCGCGTTCGCATGGTCGAGCGGGTCCGAGAACTGGGCGTGCGCGATGAGCGTGTGCTGGCGGCAATGCGTCGCGTCGAACGGCACCGTTTCGTCGACCAGGCTTTTGCCAGCCGTGCCTACGAGGACACGGCTCTGCCGCTCGGATTCGGCCAAACCATCTCGCAGCCCTATGTGGTGGCGCGCTGCGCGGAGCTGGCGTTAACGGGGGCAGTCGATCCGAAGAGCTTGAGCGCGCTTGAAGTGGGCACCGGGTGCGGCTATGCGGCCGCGGTGCTCAGCGAGCTGTTCGGTACCGTGTATTCGATCGAGCGCGTGCGCGCTCTGCATGAAATGGCGCGGGTGAATCTGCGCCCCCTCAGGATCGCGAACTTGCGCCTCGCCTTCGGCGACGGCATGCTCGGGCTTGCCGCCGAAGCGCCATTCAGCGCGATCGTCTCCACTGCCGCCGCCGATGACATTCCGGCCGCGTGGGTCGAGCAGCTGGCCCCGGGCGGCGTGATTGTCGCGCCGGTCGGCCGTGGCGTGCAGGTATTGACGGTATTGTCCAAGAGCCCGGAGGGCCGCATCGTTCGACGCGAGCACGAACCGGTACGCTTTGTGCCGTTGCTGCAGGGAACTGTGAACGCGGATAGCCGATGACATCTGGAGGTTCGATGTTGCGTTTGATCTCAGCGGCCTCGTGGGCCACGATGACGCTGACCGCCTGCGTTGTCTCGCCGACCCATCAGGCGCCGATCGAGGAGCGCTCACGAGTCGGGCGGCCACCCGAAGCAGCGGCCCCGGTCGCGCGCCCGCAACCCCCGGCGCCTGCGCCACGCGAAGCGCACGATGGTCAATATGCGGTGCAAGCGAGCGATACGCTGTACAGCATCGCGCTGGCATTCGGACAGGACTTTCGAGACATCGCTCGCTGGAACGGGCTGGACGAGCAGGCCCACCTGCAAGTCGGCCAGACACTGCGAGTAGTGCCACCGCCTGCCGAGGAAGCGAGCAGCGCGGCCGAAGCCACCCCTATCGCGGTATCGCCGTCGGAGAAGCTGGAGACGCGACCGCTGGCGCCGAGCGAGGCGATCGCTCCGCAGCCTGCTCCGGCGCCCGCTGCGCAACCTGGCCCCGCGCCAGCTGCTCCGGGACGGGCAGGGGAAGCGACCGTCGGCAGCGCGGCGTCGGCGACTACCGACAAAAAGGCGGCGCCCGTGGAGCCGGATAGCGTGTGGGCCTGGCCCAGTACAGGCAAGCTGCTGGAGCGCTTCGACGAAACCCATAACAAGGGGATCGACAACGCGGGCACCGTCGGAGATCCGGTATGGGCGGCCAACGACGGACAAGTCGTGTACAGCGGCAGTGGCTTGCGCGGCTATGGCAAATTGGTCATCATCAAACACACGGACGACTATGTGTCGGCCTACGCTCACAACAACGAGATCCTTGTAACGCAGGGACAGGCCGTCAAGCGGGGGCAGCGAATCGCCGATCTGGGGATGACCGATGCGTCCACCCCCAGACTTCACTTCGAGATCCGGCGTCGTGGTACGCCGGTTGACCCGCTGGCGTACCTGCCGCTGCGCTGAACGGCACGCGGATCGCATCGCCGCGTGCCAAGGACCTGGCGATGGGAGGGCCGCGCAAACGGCTCGATAGAGAGGAGGCGTTGGCTCGCGAGCACGATACCGACGCCCCGGAGAGTCTGCCGACCGGCCCGACCGGCTTCGAAGCATCGGAGCTGCCCGGCGTCGCGCAGGCCGGACCTGGACCGACCGATGAGGCCAGTGGCGACGCAATGCGACGCTACCTCGCGGCGGTCGGTTCGCGCTCGGTGCTGACTGCTGAGCAGGAATACGCGTACGCGATGCTCGCGCGCGAAGGCGACTTCGACGCGCGTCAGAAGATGATCGAGCACAACCTGCGGCTGGTGATCTCGATCGCGCGCAACTTCCGGAACCGGGGCGTTACTTTCCTCGATCTGATCGAGGAGGGCAATCTGGGACTGATCCATGCGCTGGATCGGTTCGAGCCGGAGCGCGGTTTTCGCTTCTCCACCTATGCGACGTGGTGGATCAGGCATGCGATCGACCGCGCGCTGGCCACGCAGGCGCGCGCAGTGCGGCTGCCCACGCACGTGATGCGCGAGTTGAATCAGATACAACGCGCGCGCCAGCATCTGGAGTCCGGATGGCGTGCGCTGGGTCTCGCCCGCAGCGCCAGTGTCGACGACATCGCGCATCTGCTCGGCAAGACAGCCGACGAGGTGTCCGACCTGCTGGTGTTGGCGGAGGCGCCCGCTTCGCTGGACGTCCCGGTCGGCGATCAGAACGAAGCCGAACTAATCGAGCTCGTACCCGACCGGGGAGCCGCCGCGCCTGAGCGTCACGTCGCGCAGCGCGAGCTTGAGATGCTGACGGACCAGTGGCTCGAGGATCTGTCCGCCAAACAGCGGCTGGTCATCGAGCGCCGCTACGGCTTGAACGGTCAGGAGCCTGCGACGCTCGATGATTTGGCCCGCGAGCTCGGGCTGACGCGAGAACGCGTGCGACAGATCCAGCAGGAAGCCCTGGCTCGCCTGAACCAGGCGCTGTCCGCCCGCGGCGTGCGGCGCGACGCGCTGTACTGACACGGCCCAAAGCGGCCGTCAGCCGCCGGGCTGCAGACGGCCGGCCGGCAGCCGCGATGCGCCGGCGTCGTTGAAAGTGGCGACGCCCGCGTCCGTACAATCGCGGTGTGACGCCGATCCTCACATTCGACCTGGAGACGGTTCCCGACGTCGATGCTCTAAGGCAGCTGCGGCCGGAATGGGCCGGCCTGGACGATCGCATCATTGCGGCGCAGGCGATGGCCGAGCGTCGAGAGCGCACTGGCAGTGAGTTTCTGCCGTTGCATCTGCACCGCGTGCTGGTGATCGGCTGCGCGTTTCGGGACGAATCCGGATTCCGGGTGCGCAGTCTGGGAGCGCCGGAGGACAGCGAGGCCAAGCTGATCGGCGACTTTTTCCGTCTGATCGATCGGTATGCGCCACAGCTGGTCAGTTGGAACGGCAACGCGTTCGACTTGCCGGTGCTTCACTATCGGGCCTTGATTCATGGCGTTCCGGCACGCCGCTACTGGGACCAGGGCGAAGACGATCGGGAGGTGCGCTTCAGCAACTATCTGAACCGTTACCACCTTCGCCACCTCGATCTGATGGACGTGCTGTCGCGTTACCAGGGTCGCGCTGCGGCGCCGTTGGACGAAGTGGCTCGCCTGTGCGGTCTCGCGGGCAAAATCGGGATGGACGGATCGCAGGTCTGGGAGGCGTACTGCAGCGGACAGCTCGAGCGGATCCGTGCCTATTGCGAGACCGACGTCGTCAACACCTACCTGCTGTACTGCCGCTTCCGCCGAATCCGCGCACAGCTGGATGAGCCCGAGTATGGGGCGGAACTGCAACTGGTTCGCGACGCGCTGGCCTCAGGCGGACCTGTCTGGCAGGAGTTCCTGAACGCGTGGCCGGCGACGGGCCGGTGAAGCCACAGCGGCTCGATCGGGTCGAGTCGCTCGACCAGCAGGGCCGAGGCATCGTGCGCGCCGAAGGCAAGATCGCGTTCGTCGACGGTGCGCTGCCGGGCGAACGGGTCCGCTGGGAGCCTGTCCGGACCGGACAGAGATTCGATGTGGGTCGCCTCGTGCAGGTGCTGCAAGCGAGCAGTCAGCGCGTACAGCCGCGCTGCCCGCACTTCGGATTGCAGCGCGGCGCGTGCGGCGGCTGCTCGCTGCAGCATCTGGATGCGCGCGCCCAGGTCGCGATAAAGCAGCGCGTGCTCGAAGACGCGCTGTGGCATCTGGGGCGCCTGCGGGCCGACCAGATGATGCGGCCCATTGCCGGCGTCGAGTGGGGCTACCGTCATCGGGCGCGCTTCTCCGTGCGCTACGTCGCCCGCAAGGGCGAAGCTCTGGTCGGATTTCACGAGCGCGCCAGCAGCTTCGTGGCCGACATGGGCCAATGCCACGTAGTGGCCGATCCGGTCGGTTCGCTGCTGATGCCCCTGCGCTCGCTGGTGAGTTCGATGGATGCCCGCCAGCGCCTGCCCCAGATCGAGGTCGCGATCGTTCGGGGCGGCTCGCGCCTGCGCGCCGTACTCGTGTTCCGGATCCTGGATCCGCTGTCCGAGTCCGACCGGATCCTGCTGCAGCGATTCGCGGCTGCTTACGCCGTGTCGGTCTGGGTCCAGCCCGGAGGCCCCGACACGGCGGCCCCGCTGACCGCCGCGGACCAGGTTGAGCTGGCATTGCAGTTGCCCGAGTTTGGCCTGCAAGTTCCGTTCGCGCCGACCGACTTCACTCAAGTCAACCACGCTGTGAACGAAGTGCTGGTTCGGCGCGCCATGGCGCTGCTGGATCCGCAGCCGGGCGACCGTGCACTGGATCTGTTTTGCGGGCTTGGCAACTTCACGTTGCCGCTGGCGACGCGGGTCGCCCGCGCGATCGGCATCGAAGCCAACCAGGCGCAGGTCGCGCGAGCCGCGCGCGCGGCACAGACCAACGGCTTGCAGGGCCGAGCTCACTTTGTCGCACAGAACCTGTTTGCCTGGGACCGCGAACAATGGGAAGCGCTGAATCGGCGCGAGGGCCGGATCGACCGTGTGCTGGTGGATCCGCCGCGCGAAGGCGCACTGGCCGTCGCGCGGGCGTTGGCGACCAGCCGGATACGACCCCGCCGCTTGCTCTACGTATCGTGCAACCCAGCCACGCTGGCGCGTGATTGCGCGGTTCTGGTACACGAGGGTCAGTGGAGACTGGCCGCCGCCGGCGTCGTCAACATGTTTCCGCACACCTCGCACGTCGAGTCGCTGGCTGTTCTACATCCACCGATCGGACAAGACTGACTTTGCTTTTCGCCGAACCGGTCAACTGGTACCCGCGATCGCCTGCTTCCGGATCAAGTCATAGAGCGCCTGAGCAGCAGGCGTCAGATGCACCTTCGCCCGCGACAGCAGCACCAGCGTCCTCGATACGACCGGATCAGCCAGGCGGATCACCCGAAGTCGCGGGTACGCGCTCTTTTGCAGCGCCAGCTCGGGCACTACCGTGGCGCCGACGCCTTCGGCGACCATGCCGACCGCTGTGGAGCTGCGCTGGACCTCGTAATACGACCTCAGCTTGATGCGCCGCTTTTCAAGCGCCAAATCCAGTAGCGGCCGGTTGCCGCTCTCGGCCCCGGCGAGCACCAGCGCGTGTTTAGAGAGCTGCTTCCACGAGAGCCGCTTCTTGTGCGCCAGCGGGTGATCATCGCGGCAAACGAGCACAAATCGATCCTTCAGCAGCGGAATGCTGGTGAACTGCGGATCGTCCGCACCTTGCATATTGATCCCGAACTCCGCTTCGCGCCGCCATACCGCCGCGGCGACGTCGGACGAGGCATCGTCCAGGATTCTGATGCGGTTGTCCGGATGAAGCGCTGCATATCGCTGAACGATGCGCGGCAGATAGTGCACGCCGGCCGTGGGCACGCAGGCGATGGTGACGTCGCCGCGCAGCGACTTGCCCGTTTCGCGGATCTCCACTAGCGCCATCGCCAGGTCGGTGAGCAGGCGTCGCGCCTGGGGCAGGAAGTTCTGGCCGATCGGCGTGAGTGAAACCGAACGCGTCGTACGCTCCACGAGGCGCACGCCGAGGAAGGTTTCGAGGTTCTGCAGGCGCCTTGACAGCGCGGTCTGGGTGATATGAAGCGCCTGAGCCGCGCGATGGAAGCCGTTATGGTCCGCGATCGCGATGAAGGCTTGCACGCCGAGGATGTCGATTCTCATGCAGAAATCTCATCAATCAGGAGAATAAATTCATTTTACTTAACCTCCTGCCTTGCTGAAAATCCCGCCAGGGAGCGGGTGGGCGATGACCGAAGCGTTCGAAGCTGCTTGGATGGTGCTGCGAAGCAGTCTGGAAAGGCGCGCCCTCGATACGACCGATGACAAGGCCGTCGTAGCCGCGCGCGAAAGCCTGCTCGCCTTGCTGGGACGCTGATCGTGGCCTCGATGCTCGTCGTCTCGGCGCTCGCGGTGGCCACGTTTGTGACGTCCTTCATCTCCGGGATCCTGGGCATGGCGGGCGGAATGATCCTGATGGGCGTACTGCTCGCGTTTCTGCCGCTGCCGGTTGCGATGCTGCTGCACGGGATCGCCCAGCTCGCCGCCAACGGAGGGCGCGCGCTCCTGCTGCGACAGCAGATCGACTGGCGCGTGGTGGCCGGCTATGCCGCGGGCGCCTGCCTTGCGTTGGGCCTGTTCGCGGCGACCCGGCTGATCGTGGGCAAGTGCGCGGCGCTGATCGCCATCGGCGTCACACCGTTCATTGCCCTCGCCCTGCCGGCGGAGCTGCACCTGAACGTCGAACGGCGCTGGCACCCGTTCGCGTGCGGCATCGTCTGTCTGGCGCTTTCCCTCGCCGCGGGTATCGCGGGTCCGATCCTCGACCTGTTCTTCGTGCGCTCCAAGATGAACCGTCACGCGGTCGTAGCCACCAAGGCGTTCACGCAGGGCCTGAGCCACTTGATCAAGATTGTTTATTTCGGAAGCGTCGCAACGGTCACGGCCGGCGAGCTGCGGCCCTGGCTTGCCGCGGCAATCGTACCGATCGCGCTCGCAGGCACGTCGCTATCACGCCTGGTCCTCGAGCGCATCAGCGATGCAGCCTTCCGGCTGTGGACCCGATGGACCGTGCTGACCCTGGGGGGGATCTATCTGGCGAGCGGCGTCAGCATCTTGCTCGCCCACGCCCATGGCCCGCTTCACCCATGAAGCCGGGCCGGGCGCGTGTTACACTGCCGCTCCGGATTGCTCCGTAACTTGTTCTTTTTATTCGGTTTTTTTGCGACAGTCGGCGGTCGAATACGGCGCCGCCCCGATGCCCGTCGCTTTATCGGCCCGATCGCGCCCCAGGAACCCGCATGGCCATCGAACGAACTTTATCCATCGTCAAGCCGGACGCCGTTCGCAAGAACTTGATCGGAAAGATCCTCGCGCGCTTCGAGGCCGCGGGCCTGAGGATTGTGGCCGCGCGAATGATGCATCTATCGCGCGCCGAAACGGAGGCGTTCTACGCCGTGCATCGGGATCGGCCGTTTTTTCGCGACTTGGTCGAATTCATGACGTCGGGGCCTATCATGGTGCAGGTGCTGGAAGGCGAGGGCGCGATCATGAAGAATCGCGACCTGATGGGTGCGACGGATCCGAAAAATGCAGCACCGGGCACGATCCGGGCCGATTTTGCCGACAGTATCGATGCCAATGCCGTGCATGGCTCGGACGGCGCGGACACGGCGCGGGTCGAGGTGTCCTTTTTCTTTCCGACGATGACGATCCTGTCGCGCTGACTGCTCGCGCGAAGACAGACCGGCGACGATGAACGCGGTCAACCTGCTCGATCTGGATGGACCGGCGCTCGAGGCCCTGGTGGCTTCGCTGGGCGAGCGGCCGTTCCGCGCGCGTCAGCTCAAGCGCTGGATCCACCGGCACGGAGCCGCGGACTTCGACTCGATGACCGATCTGGCGCGCTCGTTGCGGCAGAAGCTGCAGGGCCGCGCGGTCATCGCTCCATTGACGGTCATTTCGCACTCGGTGGCGCCGGACGCGACCCGCAAATGGCTGCTATCGGTCGGGGGCAAGGATGCGGTCGAGGCCGTGTACATACCAGAGACCGATCGCGCCACGCTGTGCATCTCGACGCAGGCCGGCTGCGCGGTCAACTGCG
>JACXTT010009335.1_pt1 | contig 13417 bp, 14 predicted proteins | sample 9270951 | NCBI WGS metagenome assembly JACXTT01 (sample SAMN15532306, study PRJNA645909) | rock metagenome | isolation source: weathered quartz diorite | place: Puerto Rico | collected 2017-06-21
CGCTTGGTGGTGCGCCTGGTTTCCCCGGCACGGCGTTGAAGCGTCCTATCGCTTTGCGTTCCATTGTCCGTGCAGGCATCGGCATCCATCTGATGAGCGCCTTCGTTTGCGTGGTGATTCTTGTGATGGCCACGGCTGCCCTCATTGTTACTGAGAAGCTCCTCTTCGCGGCCGCAAACGCGCTCGCCTTACGATGAGATTGCCAACGAACACATAGATTCGCCGGTAGCATTTATGACGCATGACCGCCTGTTGGTTGAAATTGATGCACTGATTGAGCAGTGGCTGTTGAACCCCGATCCCGAGATCGAATCGGTCGTTCGTCGGCACAGGGTGCTGCCGATTTCGGGCGATCTTGGCGCTGCGTACTTCTTTCGCCCGCACGATGGCCAGGTGGTTTGTTGTGGCTGGGGGGCGAGTGATTTTCATGAAGAAATACCATCGCTCACAATGGGAGCTTTAGTCGCCGGAGCGAAGAAGTATCCGCAACTCAAGGCGTTTCTTCCAGCGCGGCCCAGTGATGCTGCGGACTGCCTTGACTGTCGTGGCACCGGCAAGGTGCTTCAGAGTGCCGGATGTGAAACCTGCTGGTGTCTGGGCTGGTTGCATGATTCCGTGCAAGTCCCACATCGGCAATTTGATGCGCGCGCACCTAAAGCGTCAAGGGCCAAAAATTGGCTGTTCGGCAGGTGGGCATAGCTGACGATATGCCGAATGGAAATGGAAGTTGCACGAGCGCTGAAACGTCACAGGATTGCCCGTATCATGCAAACCATGAATCCTGTCACCGTTGAGGCCCTGGAAGCCTTTCCACAGCAATTGCAAGCCCACTACAGCGCCTTCCCCGCCGGTTGGACGCATTGGGCACCACCGTCCTGGGACGGCATTCCCAGTGAGCACTTCACCGCCATTGAGCAGTTGTGCCATGTGCGCGATATTGAGATCGAGGGCTACCATGTGCGGTTCGACCGCACCCTGCATGAAGACCGTCCGGTGCTGGCATCCATCATCAGCGAACCCTTGGCCATCGAGCGGGCCTACGGCGCGCAAGACGCGGCTGAAGCTCTGGCCAGTTTTCGCGCGGCCCGCGAGAAGACCGTGCAATTGCTACGCGGCCTGACGCCTGAGCAACTGAACCGGCCAGCAGAGTTTGAAGGCTATGGCCCGCTCACGCTGCGCAGCCTGGTGCACTATTTGTGCAGCCATGACCAACAACACCTGGCGGGGCTGCAGTGGTTGTTGGGCAAGATGGCGGCGGCTGGCGCCGTGATTCCGTAACTTTGCTTGCCTATTCAGCATGGAATCAGGATACCGTCAATTCGGCCGCTGGAAGGGCGTGCCGCTATACCTGCATTGGACCTTGTTGCTGTGGCTGCCATGGTACTGGTGGACGCAACGCAGCCTGGTCTGGGCGGGCGTGACCTTGCTGGCATTCACTGCGCTGATGCTGGCGCATGAACTGGGGCACGCCGTCATGGCCAAAGAACGCAAGACGAAGGTTTTCAGCATCAAGCTTTTCGCGATGCATGGCCAATGCGAGCACGAAGAGCCCTACTATGCGGCTGACGATACTTGGATTGCCTGGGGCGGTGTCTTCGCGCAAGCAGCGCTCTTGGTTGTGGCGCTAGTGTTGCGGTATGCGTGTGAACTGTGGGCACCGGTGTTGGCCTACTGGCTGGCGCCGATCTTTATGGTGTTCATACAGACCAACATTTTTATCGCGATGTTCAATCTTGTTCCCGTGGCGCCTTTGGACGGGCACAAAGCGTGGCGCTTCCTGCCGGGCTGTCTGGCGAAGGTGCGAAGCCATCTGCGCAAGTGGGGGATGTCCGTCAAATCCGCGGTGGACTTTAAGGGGCGGCGCGCGGCCGTCATGGCATCGGAGCGTGCTACCAACGAACTGTTGGAAAGGCTGCGCAAAAAGTAGTCAGAGTGGCGAATCGGCCGTCGCTTCCTTGGTTTGCCCGAAGTCGCTCCCCCAAGCTTGCCAGTCCGGTCCCCACAATTCCGACGGGTGTTGCGTACGGTCCGAACCGTTGCCACAGCGCATGGCGTTCGCTGCGCAGTAGAGGTCGCAGCCCCAGCAGGTGCGGTGGGGGTTGGCGGGAAGGACTGGAAACACCTTCTTCTTGGTCTCAGTCATCACGTCAGCTCTCGGGTTTGTCGGCGGCGGCGCTTGGAACCGCTTGGCCGCGCCGGCGCTTCATGTCGGCCCCCATAGTCTGCATGGCCTGCGGCGTGACGTAGACCAGGGCCGCAGGGTAGACGACCTGTTCTTCGCGTTCGATGTGGTCGTTGTACAGTGCCGTAAAGCCATGCAGGGCCGCGGTCTGTTCGGGGTCCAGTGCCTGCCCGTTTTCGCCAGTGCTTTCGCCCACCTGCTTCAATACGCACCGGGCATTGGCCCAGTGTGATTCCATCAGGTGGTGGTCCTGCTGCAACTCGCGCACCAGCGCCTTGATCTCGGCGCCGGCATTGGCCAGCAGGGGTGGGAAGACGTGCAGTTCCTCATCCTCATGGTGCAGCGGCGCGGCTATGTCGAAGTAGCGCAGAACGTCGGCTGCCGCCTGGCGGGCATCGTCATCACAGCCAGTGGTCAGCAGATGCGCTTGTAGGCGCTTGAGCAAGTCCAGCGAGCGTTGCACGCGCTCATGGCAGGCGCCCAGCATGTCGAAGGGCTGGTCAAAGCTGGCAGCAGGTGCATGAAAGCCTGGGAGGTTTACCTGGATGGATGCAGTCATAGTCTTGCCTCTCCATGGGGCGGTGACGTTCGCACGTCAGCCTGGGCGTCCGTCAGCTCGGGGCCTGCCATACCAGGAGCCCAGGCGCAGGCTCCACACCAGTATGGCGGCAAACCACACCATGGCTGCTGCAGGCAGCAACCACGGTGTTGCCGCCGTTTGAAAACAGGCGGCCAACCGTAACATGGTAGCCACTTGCAAGGCCCAGAACAAGGCCCACGTCCTATTGTCGGCAACCAGGGCACGCCCGCTATGGCCACAGGAAACCCGCGTCACCATGGCCAGCAGCAATGAGCCCAAACAACCCATGGTGGTGGCATGCAAAGCGCCCAGGGGCAACACCAGCGTGCCATACCACAGGGACAGCAGGCGGGTGCTGCCCGCCAGCAGCAGTGCCAGGCCCCACCAGACAAAACCTATGTGCAGCATGGCCAGCAAGCGGTTTTTCAGGCTTTGCACCAGGCCCCACACCACGGCCAGCCATACCAGCATCCCCCCCACCAGCAGTTCGGCAAGCCCCAACAATAGCTGCCAGGCATTGCCGATGGCACCCTGCGGCAACAGCCATTCCAGCCACGCCGATGCCGCTTCAGCGCCCACCATGCCAACCATCAACCACAGCACCCAGAAGGGCCGCCACTGCGCCACCATGGGCATGGCACTGGAAGTGAAGAATGGAATCATGCGGTGCGCAACGGTAACGAATACCAGCACCACGCAACCCCACAGCGCGCTGTAGATGCAAGCGCGCGCCGCAGCATATGGTGCCTCGGATATCAGGCTGACAAGCAGTCCCCACAAGCACAGGCACCCCAAGCCGCAGGCAGCGGCAATCAGCCTGGCGTGCAGTTGGTCTGGCGCAGTGCTGATTTGCACCAAACGCCAAAAATAGAGGGTCATCCAACTCATGCCAACGGCTGCCAGCACCAGGCCCGCCAACGCCAGGTTCATGTGCCATTGGGCGCCTGCCAGCCATAGCAGCCAGCCCACCGACTGCAAGGCCAGCGGTGCCACCAGTTGGCGCGCCTCAGGTGGCGCAACCCCCAGCCATTTGGGGCCGGCGGTGAACAAGAAGCCGGCAAAAAACAAGGGAAAGAAGCCCAGCACCATCACACTGGCATGTACCAAGGTAGGCGAGAGCGTAAACGACCCTTGCCAAAACCCTGCCAGCCGATCAGTTTGTACCAGCGCCCACCACAGGCTGGCGCAGCCAAGTACGACCAAACCCAGAAAGAAACCAAGCCGGTGTGGCGCCGAAACCAGGTAGGCCCAGTGCCAGTGGCTTTTAACGGTGGCAGCTTGAATGTTGATGGTGCGCATGGGTGGAGGGAAATGGCGGAGGCAAAGCCTATTGCCTATTGAACGGCGGGCTTGATGAGCTGGACGAAGGCCGGATCGGCATTGGCCAACTTCCCCGTAGGCCCGGCGATGCGGCCGTTGGCGTCCAGCAAGATCAGGTTCGTGCTGTGGTTGTAGTCACCATTGGGCAACGCGCGGTATTGCAGGCCCAGAATTGCGGCCAGTTTGCGCGTGGTGGCCGCATCGGTTCGCGCCAGGGTCCAGTGGGCGGGGTCCAGCTCGCGTTGCTGCGCGGTGCGTTGCAGCACGGCGACGCTGTCGCGCGCCGGGTCAATGGTGATCAGCAGCACGCTGACTTGGGCGCGCTCCTCGGCTGTCAGTTTGGCCTCGGTGTCGCGCAGAGCTTCGACCAGCATGGGGCAAACAAACTCGCAGGAGGTATAGAACATGCTGACCAACACCGCATGGCCGCGCTTGTTGGCAATGGCAAAGTTCTGCCCGCCCTGGTCGGTCAGTTGGGCGTTCAGTTGGTAGACAGAGTCACTGGGCAAGGGCGAATGGTTCTGGGCGGCTGCAGCAGCGGCTGCGCACACCAGGCCCAGGGCCCACGGGCGCAGGTAACGTAGCGCTGTTTGAAAAAAGTGCTTCATGGTTTGGTACTTGGTTGGTCGAGGGTGGCCTGGCTGCCGGCCTGGTTACCGGGCGTTTGTGGGCGCACGCAGCGAAAGCCCAGGCTGCTGGTGCTATCCGATGCGCTCAGAGACGACAGCAATGCGATGCGCATCAGCACGGCATAGTTCTCCCGTTGCTGCAGGCTGATGGCGCCGGCGCCGCAGAACTGCAGTTTGTCGGGGTCGTTGCTGGAGCGGCTGTCAGGGCTGACCAGCAGGGCGTTGAAGTCGTCCACCCATTCCCAGATCAGGCCATGCAGGTCGCGAATGCCATAAATGTTGGGCTCGCCACCCACGCCGGGTATGGCCCGGTTGGCCGGGCGCTCATACCAGCCCAGAATGCGGGCGCGCCAGGCCGGGTCCCCACGGGCGTCGCGGCGGGTGGCATCAGCGGCAGCGGTGTACTCCCACTCCAGCCAGGTTGGCAGGCGCGCGCCTTCGGCCTCGCAAAAGGCCTGGGCGGCAAACCAGCTGACATTGACCACCGGTTGGGAGCTGTTGGCTCCGCCTGCGGGCAGTTGTGGTGATGCCCAATCGTTCAGGTAGCCCGGGTCGGCAAAGGTCCGTGCAATGCTGCCACGGGCCCAGGAAGGGTTGGCAGCCACAAAGGCGCTGAATTCGCCTTGGGTGACCGGTGTGCTGCGCATGGCGAAGGGCGCCACGCGCACCGGCTCTTTGTCGGCATCGTTGGCCAACACACTGTTGACGCTGCCGCCGGGCACGGCCACATAGTCGGGCGCCTGTGCCGCGTAGCACGTTGCCACGGTAGCCAGCAAGGCTCCCATGGCCGCCCACCGCAGCGCCGCCTGGGCACCACGGTGTCCGTTGTTACCGGGTGGCTTGCAGGTGTTCATGGCTTGCTGCTGGCGAGGGGCGGCTGGCGTCTGGGGCGTGGCACCGGACTAGTGTGCGGGCGCCGCTGCCTCGGTCTTGACGGCCCGTGCCTTCTTCACATCCTCCGCCAGTACGCGGCCACCCGGGTTGCCCCAGTCGCTGAGCACATAGGTCAGGATGTTGGCGATCTCGTCGTCATTGAGCTGGTTCATCGGTGGCATGACCGAGTTGTAGGAGGTGCCATTGACGGTGACCTGACCGGTTAGACCGTGCAGCACCACATTGATGGCGCGTTTGATATCGGCAGCCAGATAGTCAGACTTGGCCAGCGGAGGGAACACGCCTGGCAGTCCGGCGCCATTGGGCTGGTGGCAGACCGAGCAGGTGCCCGCGAACAGCACCTTGCCCGCCTGGGCCTGGTCTTGTTGTGTCAGCGTGCCGCTGGCTGCATTGGCGGTGGCGGTGGTCACGGCTTGCAGATTGGGTTGCGAGCGGTCACCCAGATAGACGGAATCCAATTCCTTGCCGGAGTAAATGGTCTTGTCTTCGGGGCCCGTGACCTTCATGATGGCCAGTGCGCCCTTGTTGAAGGCGCGGAAAATGGAGTGGTCCACCAGTACATAGCTGCCGGGCACCTTGGTGCGGTATTCCACCGACACGGCACCACCGGCTGGGATCAGCGTGGTCTGCACATTCTTCTGCACGTTGGAGCCGCCTTCGTAGCGCACCTTGTCAAAGATGGCGCCAATCACGTGGAAGCTCGACACCAGGTTGGGGCCTCCGTTGCCGACAAACAGCCGCACGGTCTCGTTGGTCTTGGCGGTGATGGCACGGTCACCGGTCATGGAGCCTTCGGCACCGTTGAACAGCACATAGGTGGGGCGCTCATCAATGGCCTTTTCCATGTCAAAGGGTTGCAGGCCCTTTTCGCGGTACTTGCCGGTGGTGTAGAAGTCGCCTTGCATCACGTAGTACTCGTGGTCCACCTTGCTCAAGCCTTCGGGTGGTTCCACCAGGATCAGGCCATACATGCCATTGGCCACGTGCATGCCCACCGGAGCGGTGGCGCAGTGGTACACATAAATGCCTTCGTTCAAGGCTTTGAACGTGAATTGCGATTCGTGGCCGGGCGCGGTAAAGCTGGAAGCGGCGCCGCCACCGGGGCCGGTGACGCCGTGCAGGTCAATGTTGTGCGGCATCTTGTTGCCGGGGTGGTTCTTCAGGTGAAACTCCACCGTGTCACCCTGGCGCACGCGGATGAAGCTGCCCGGCACGGTACCGCCAAAGGTCCAGAAGGTGTAGGACACGCCTTCCGAAATCTGCATTTCCTTCTCGATCACTTCCAGGTCCACGATCACCTTGGCCGGCGTCTTGCGCGTGATAGGTGGCGGCACGTTGGGCGGGCTGGTCAGCACGGCGTGGATGGGTTCACCCTGCGGTGGGCCAAAGTCGCCGGTGGCGCGTGCCGCCGCGGCTTTTTGCGTGGCAGCAAATGCGCTGGTTGCGCCTATGCTGGCCACCAGGCCCAGCGCCACGCAAGCGCTGGCAAGGCTATTTTTGAGATTCAAACGCATGGAACTCTCCTTGGACAAAGGAACGGAACAGGTTAAACATTTCTTTGAAATACATCTTCATGGTACGAATAATCCGCAAAATGCAGTTGATCCAGATCAACGGCGCGGCTAAATCCAGCTTATAAACCCGAGCGGGTTTTTACTGATGGCAACGGACGCGATGTAGCCAAAAGTGGCCAGTGCCAGCATGCCCGCTGGCATGCGCAGGCCACGCGGCGTCGTGGCGCGTAACGCCACGGCGCCCAGGCCGAAATAGGCCAGCAAAGCAGTAATCTTGGCCAGCAGCCAGGGTGTCTGCAATGGGTTGACGCCTAACTGCACGACCATGGCAATTGCCGACAACAGCAGCACGGTGTCCACGACGTGCGGCAGCGTTTTGGCCACGCGTTGGCGCGCCCAAGGCGCCGCACGCCAGACACCCAGGCAGCGCACGCTGAAGCCAGTGATGGAGAGCGTGACCGCGCTTTGGTGTACGGTCTTGAGGATGGTGTAGTCCATGATCGCTATCATTCTGGTTTAGGCGGCGGATGGCGACAACGGCTCCGTCGGGCGGGGCCGCATGCGCCAGGCCAGCGCCGAGCCGGCAACTGTCAGCGCAAAGGCAGCCAACGCCACGACGTTGAGCAGCGCACCCAGGGCACGCAGATCGGGGCTCGCAATGCCGCCAAACAACCGCATCAGCAGGGATGCATGCAGCAGCACCAGCGGCGCATAGAACCAAGGACCGAACAGCAGCTTGACCCGAGCGACGGCTGGCAGGATCACCGGGGCGTGCCCCATGACCATGCTGATGATGAAGCCCAAGCCCAGCGTATGCAAGGCCATGTCCCGCCCTGGGCAGCCCCATGCCGTGCCCCACCAGGCCAGGCCACCGACCGCCAGCCAGGCATAGCCGCTCAATAGACACACCGCCATGTAGCGGCTCAAGCCGTTGGCGCGCACCGTACGCCGGGCAATATCAAAGACGGCCAGCCAGGCCGCCAATGCCATCAGCGCTGCGCCAAATACCGCGCCACCCATGGCGGCGTCGAGTTGTGAGTAAGCGGCGCCGGCCAGCATTGCCACAACCATGGAACCCAGCAGGGGTTTGGCCAGCAGGTGGTGGCGCATCAGGCGCGACATTTCCAGCCGCTCGGCCGCAATGGTCAACACGACAAACGTAAACCACCAGCCCAGGGCACTGCGCGCATCGGCCGTGCAGGCAAACAACAGGTTGCCCACCAACCAAGCCCAGGCGCCCAGCAGCAAGAGCCAGGAATGGGCCAATGGTTGGCGTTTGACGACCAGGCCGCTTGCCGCACAGAAGACCAGCGCTGCAGCCGCGCCCAGCCAAGCCGCCATTGCAGGCTGCCCGAGCATGAGCAAGAGCCCACTGGCGACGCTGGCTATGGGTGCCGTAAAGGCCCAGCGCTTGCCAATGGCAACCGCACGCTCCATGGCAATGGCGGTACCCAAGAAGGCCGACAACATCAGGAAGGCGTGGCCTACTGCGGCTTGTCCCGCCAGGGCGCTGTCCTGCAGGTGCGGCCATGGGGACTGCGCGCGCAATAGTCCACCCGTGACGGCGGCCACCAACAGGCCCACCACGGACGCTGCCAACACCCACCTAAAAATGCTGAAGGCCAATGCCTGTGCCCGCACCGGCGCTTGGGGTCTGCGGGATCTGCGCATGGCTACCAACCCATGAATTGCCGCGCGTGCGGGCTGATGCGCTCTACCGTCCAGGGCGGCTCCCAGGTCAGTTGCACGTCTATCGTGTAGTGTTGCGGTAAGACACGGTCCAGTTCGTCTTCCACATCGCCGATGATGACATCGGCCACCGGGCAGGCAGCCGAGGTCATGGTCAGCAACACCTGCACGCTGTCGGCACCCACCACAACGCCATAGACCAAACCAACATCAAGGATGGACAAGGCCAGCTCCGGGTCCACGACCCGCCTGAGCGCGGCGGCGATAGTTTCGCGCAGCGCGTCGGGGCCTTGGTACGGAAATGGTGGTTCGGACTCGCGCTTAATTTTGGCAGCAGCGGTGCTCATGGCGCGCCAGGTGCTAATGGCTGAATGGAATGGGCTCGATGCGCAGTACCTTGGCCAGCGTGGCACGGTTGTGCACCAGGTCGTCCAAGGTGTAGTCGTCCAGCACGTTGTAAAAAGCGTCTACCGCCTCTTTCAGGACGGCGCGCAGCCGGCACACGCGTGCAATCGTGCAGTTGTCAGGCTCCGCGCTGAAGCACTCAGCGGGCAGGTCTGCGCCTTCCGAGGCGCGAACGACCTGGCCCACAACAATTTGGTTGGCGGCCATTCCCAATTGCAACCCGCCACCCTTGCCGCGCACATTCGCCAGCCAGCCTTGCTGACCCAGGAAGTGCACCACCTTCATCAAGTGGTTTTGCGAGGCCGAAAACGCCTCTGCAATCTCGGCAATGGTGGCGCGCCGGTCCGGCACAGCCGCCAAGTAAATGAGTACACGCAGGCTGTAGTCGGTAAAGCTGGTCAATCGCATGGTGTACTCCGGTTTCAGTTCAATTCAAGGCCGCGCGTGTCGCAGCTGTTGGCGCCTGGCCTTGCACATATTGTGCCTCGGGCTTGCGCAGCAGCTTGACGGCATAGACGGCCAGCAGGACGGCACCTACCGCGAACACGATGTCTCCGGGCACGCGCAGCCAGACCAAGGCTTCCATGACCTTGGAGTGCACAATGGCTGGCGAACGGGCAAACCACATGCCCTCACTGACGCTGGCCCATGCCTGGTAGATGCCGGCGGGCACCAGCGACATGAACACCATCATGGCCAGGCCAATGTTCAGGCTCCAGAAGGCGGGCTTGAGCAGGCCGTCCGCATGCAGATGGCGGGCGTACATGCCGCGCAGGCAGAACAGCATCAAACCAATGCCCAGCATGCCGTACACACCAAACAGCGCAGCGTGGCCGTGTGCGGCTGTCAGGTTCAGGCCCTGCACGTAGTACAGTGAAGCGGGTGGGTTGATGGCAAAGCCCAGCACACCGGCGCCCAGCGTGTTCCAGAAGCCCACAGCCACGAAGCACATGATGGGCCACTTGTAGGCCTGCATCCAGGCGGCGCCTTGCGAGCGGCGGTAGGTCTGCAGCGCTTCCAGTCCAATCATGGCCAAGGGCACAACCTCCAGAGCCGAGAACACCGCGCCCACGGCAATGATGGAGGTGGGTGTGCCGGTGAAGTACAGGTGGTGCAACGTACCCAGAATGCCGCCAAACAGGAACACGATGGTCTCGGCCACGATGGCGCGGTTGGCACTGGCGGTGCGCACCAGCCCCAGCTTGGTAAAGATCAGCGCGACAACAGCCGTAGCAAACACTTCAAAGAAGCCTTCCACCCACAGGTGGACCATCCACCAGCGCCAGTACTCAATCATCGAATAGTGGCTGTGCTGGTCCCACATCAGCGAGCTGGCATAGAAGCCGCCGATGCAGGTGGCCGACAGAAACACCATGGCAATCAAGCCGCGCGATTCCGAGGGCTTGGTCAATGCGGGCCACAGCGCGCGACCCAGCAGCACGACCCAAAACAGCAGGCCGACGAACAACAGGATTTGCCACACACGGCCCATGCTGGTGTATTCCAAGCCTTGGTTGCCAACCCAGAAGCTGAAGTTCACGCCCAGGTGCTGCAGGCTGCCCAGCCATCCGGTGGCAGTAGAGCCGACGACGATGGCAATGAGTGCCCAGAACAGCAGGTCAACCCCCAGCTTCTGAAATTTGGGCTCATGGCCCGACAGCAGCGGTGCAATGTACAGGCCGGTGGCCAGCCAGGCGGTGGCAATCCAGAAAATGCCGACTTGGGTGTGCACCGTGCGGCTCACCACATAGGGCAGAACCTGGGCCAATGGAATTCCGAAGAAGGCCTGGCCCTCCACCGCGAAGTGGGCGGTGATGGCGCCCATGCCAATTTGCAGCAGCATCAGACCGATGACGACAAAGAAGTACTTGCGTGCCGCTTTCATCGAGGGTGTTGCCACTACCGAAAGGAATGGATCGGCCTTGGGCGCTTCCAACTCGGCTTCGTGTGCTTGCCCGCCATGGAACCAGACCATGGCGCCAATGCCCGCGATCAGCAGCACGATGCTGACCATGGACCACATGGCTGCCCCGGTGCTCATGGTGTTGCCCACCAGGGGCTCGTGCGGCCAGTTGCTGGTGTACGAGAGGTCGGTTTCACCGGGCCGGTCCGCTGCGGCCGCCCACGATGTCCAAAAGAAGAAAGCGGTCAATGCCTGGCGTTGCTCCTTGGCGGGAATCACGCCGGTTTGCATGGCGTATTGCTCGCGCAGCGATGCCAGGGCCGGGTCGTTGCCGTACAGCGCGTCGTAGTGGGCTGCCGTGTCACGGATGGCCTGCGCGCGTTCCTTGGACACGGTCAGCACCTGGCTGGCCGCATCGAATCCGTTATGGCGCATTTCCTGCTTCAAGGCTGCATCGATGCCGGCCTCTTCGCTGGAGGTCAACGTCTGGTGGCTGGCCGCGATGGCGTGGACGCGGATGGTCCGCAAGGCCGAGGCTTCGCGGTGCAGCCAGTCGGCCGACCAGTCGGGCGCCACGTAGGCACCATGGCCCCAAACGGTGCCCATTTGTTGGCCACCGGCTGCCAGCCAGGCTTGCTGGCCAGCCTGGATTTGCTCACCGGTGTAGAGCACCTCGCCATCGGCGGATGCGACCACCTTGGGAATGGGTGGCGCCGACAGGTAGATTTGGTAGCCGAGGAACCCGAGGGCACCAAACGACAGCACAAAGATAAGCCCCAGCCAGCGCCAGAGCCTGCTATTGTTTTTCATGGTTTCAACTCCTGATAGTGGGTCAAAGGGAAGGGGTAGGGTCAGGCACAGCCGCACGAACCGCAACAGGCCCGTTCAACGGATGGGGCTGCGTCCGTCGTCTTACGGATGGCAATGCGCCAAAGCTCGGGACCCGACTCCAGATAGTTCCAGGCAAACTGGCCTGGCAAAAGGTCCTGGAATTGGGTATGCAGCGGGCGCGGGTCGTGGTCGTTGACCAGTTCCAACGCCTCACCGGCGGCCAGCTTGCCAAAGGTGGAGAAAATCATGGGATGGCGATCACGCGGCGGGATGCGGCGCAGGTCCAATAGGTTGGGGGTGGTCGTAGCTGTCATGGGTGGCTCCAGTCAGAATGAAAGTGGTTTGGGTTTAAAGATGTATTTTGTATGCATCTATGCTAAAGCCGAACGAATAACCATTCTTTGATCCTGATCAAAGAGGGGTCTTGCAAGACGGCCCCCGCCCCATGGAAGCCGTGGAACCCTGGCTGTGATATGGTTCATTGCCACCACAGCAACGTTTGACAACTCTTTTTTGCCTCCCATGACCGACAAAACCGGCTTTATCACCGACATCGTCCATTCCGACCGCCACTTCGGCGTTGACCATGGGGGTGTGCACATGCCCATTCACCCCTCGGTGCAATACGGTTTTGAACAGGTCGAAGACCTGATCGGGGTATTCCAAGGAACTGTCAAAGGTGGCTTCAACTACGCGCGCCAGGGCACGCCCACCACCGCCGCGCTGGAAGCCAAGCTGACGCATATGGAGAGCGGCGTCGGCTCCATCGTGTTCGCCACCGGTATGGCGGCCATCAGCGCGCTCATGCTGACCCTGCTGCGTGCCGGTGACCATGTGGTGGCCAGTCGCTATGTGTTTGGCAATACCAACTCTTTCCTGGGCACGATGGAGCAGTTGGGCATTGCCGTCAGCAAGGTCGACGCCACCCAGGTGCAGCAGGTGGAGCAGGCGCTACGGCCCCAGACGCGCATGGTTTTTGTGGAGACGGTGGCCAATCCGGGTACCCAGATTCCGGATCTGGAGGCTATTGGCGCCCTGTGTCGCGCCAAGGGCATCTTGTTTGTTGTAGACAACACGATTTTGTCGCCGCTGCTGTTTCGCCCCAAGGACGTGGGGGCCGGCCTGGTTATGCACTCCTTGACCAAGACGATCTCGGGCCATGGCAACGCATTGGGTGGTGTGGTGGTGGATACCGGTTTGTTTGACTGGTCGCAGTACCCCAACATCAGCGAGTCCTACCGCAAAGGCGACGCCAAAATGTGGGGCCTGCAGCAGATCCGCAAAAAGGGCCTGCGCGATATGGGCGGCACACTATCGTCGCAGCATGCCCACCTGATCAGCGCCGGGGCGGAAACCCTGGCTCTGCGCGTCGGGCAGACCAGCGCTACTGCACTGGCCATGGCCAGCTTTTTGCAGCAGCATCCGGCCGTTTCCAAGGGCCCCTCCCCCCTTTTGCCGGCACCCCCGACC
>JACXTT010009336.1_pt1 | contig 13416 bp, 11 predicted proteins | sample 9270951 | NCBI WGS metagenome assembly JACXTT01 (sample SAMN15532306, study PRJNA645909) | rock metagenome | isolation source: weathered quartz diorite | place: Puerto Rico | collected 2017-06-21
TGGGAGGCGCGAGCCTCGAGGCCGGTTCGTTCAGTTCCATCGTCAATTTTTAGCAGGATTTTTGCTACAGTAGCGGCTTGCGCCTCACCAGACGATCACTTTTCGCAACTATGGCTGCCGCCGCTACTGCTTCTTCTGTCTATTCCGCTCCCCGGCGTTACGCCTACGAGCAGTGGGATGTGTTCACAAAGAACGCGCTCACGGGCAATCCCCTTGCGGTGTTTCTCGACGCGACGGGACTTTCGGACTCGCAAATGATGGCGATTGCTCGCGAGACGAATCTCTCTGAAACCACATTTGTCTTTCCCCGTGATGCGAAGGTTGAGGCGGAGAAGGGAACCCGCGTCCGCATCTTTACGCGCGAACAGGAACTGCCGTTCGCCGGGCATCCGGCGCTAGGCACTGCTCGCGCGCTGCTGATGCGAAGCGGCAAGAAACCGCCCGCGAAAATCGTTCTGGATTTGAACGCCGGCCCGATTCCGGTTCTGTTCGAAGACGCGGCTGGTTATGGCGAAATGATCCAGCAGGATGCCATCAACGCCGAAACGCATGAAGTGAGCGCCATTGCGCCGTTGCTCGGACTGACCGCCGCGGATTTCGACACTGCGTACCCGATCCGCAACGTTTCGACGGGCAGGCCGAATTTGATCGTCATGCTTCGTTCGCTTGCCGCGATTCGTAAGATCCAGGTGGATTGGAATGCGACCGCCAAATACTTTTCTTCAGGCGATAAGCAGCGCGGCTTTTACCTGCTGACGCGCGAGACGGAATCGAAGACGGCGCGCGTGCATGCCCGCAAGCCCGGACGCACCGGTGAAGATCCGGCTACCGGTTCCGCAGCCGGGTGCGCCGCCGCGTATCTCGTCGAGACCGGCATTGCCAAACCGAACGAACGGGTGATCATCGAGCAGGGCAGTGAGATGTTTCGGCCCAGCGAGATCTACGTGAGCGCCGCGGGGTTGAAGAATGTTCGTGTGGGCGGCTATTGCGCGAAAGTCTTTGAAGGCGCGATGACGCTCTAGGCGAACGGTACACTGAAGACTTGGATACCGGATCACTCATCGAAGCCGCGCTGGACGTGCGGTTGAAAGCTTTTGCTCCCTTCTCGAAGTTTCTGGTTGGCGCGGCACTGGAATCGAATGACGGCCGCGTTTTCACGGGCTGCAATGTCGAAAACGCGACTTACGGTTTGACGGTGTGCGCCGAGCGCGTGGCGGTCTTCAAGGCCGTGTCCGAGGGCGTGCATACGGGTTTTGCGCGTATCGTGATCGCTGCCGAACCCGACACGCTGACGCCCCCTTGCGGCGCCTGCCGCCAGATTTTGTGGGAGTTTTGCCGCGATATCGAAATCATCCTCGTCAACCCGCGCGGCAAGAGCGAAACCATGAAGCTATCTCAGCTGTTCCCGAGGCCATTTGATGCGTCGTTTATTTAGTCTGGGTGTGGTTGCCGCGGCGGTTGCCTGCGCGCAAACTCCGGTGGACTCCATCTGGTCCGCAGGCTATGTGGTGACGATGGATGGCGCGCGGCGCGTCATTGAAAACGGCGCGGTGGCCGTGCAGGCCGATCGCATTGTGGCGGTTGGCGCGCGGCGCGAGGTTGACGCGAAGTACACGGCCAAACAGCGCGTGGACAAGCCGAACGCGATCCTGCTGCCTGGGTTTATCGATACGCATACGCACGCGCCGATGGTGTTGTTCCGCGGCATCGCCGACGACATGCGTTTGCAGGACTGGCTGCAGAACTTCATCTTTCCCGCCGAGGCCCGTAATGTAAACGCGGAGTTCGTCAGGTGGGGCACGAGGATGGCATGCCTGGAGATGATGCTCGCCGGCACGACGACCTACACCGACATGTACTATTTCGAGGACGCGATCGCGGAGGAGACGAAGGCGGCAGGGATGCGGGGCGTCCTGGGACAGACGGTGATCGGGTTCCCGGCGCCGGACTACAAGACTCCTGCCGCGGCTCTCGAGGGTGCGGAGAAGTTCATCGTGCGGTTCAAGAACGATCCGCTGATCGTGCCCGCTGTTGCGCCGCACGCAATTTATACGGTCGCCGACGACGTGTTGATGGCGTCGCGCGCGCTTGCGAACAAGCATGGTGCGCCGATTTTGATTCACCTGTCGGAGACCAAGCGCGAGAACGACGACGAAATGAAGAAGCGCAACGCATCGCCGACTCAGATCCTCGATAAGCTGGGTTTCTTTAACGGCGGACACACGCTGGGCGCGCATGGTGTGTGGCTCGACGATGCGGACATCGCGACGCTGAAGGCCCGCAAAGTCGGTTTGGCTCATTGCCCGTCGAGCAACATGAAACTTGCGAGCGGTACAGCGCGCGTGGTGGATATTCTCGCCGCCGGCATCCATATGGGCCTCGGCACCGATGGCTTTGCGGGATCGAACAACGACGCCATTCTGATGGAAGAGATGGACCTCGCAGCGAAGCAGCAGAAAGTCACGCGTCTCGATCCGACGGCGTTGACGGCGTTGCAGGCTGTTGAGATGGCGACGATCACCGGCGCCAAAGCGCTCGGCCTGGACAAGGAAATCGGGTCGCTCGAGGCGGGCAAGCGCGCCGATATGATCACGATTTCTCTCGATGAGCCGCGCGCGACGCCGATGTACAACGTGTATTCGCAGTTGGTTTACGCGCTCAAGGGTTCAGACGTTCGCGACGTGATGGTGAACGGCCGTGTGATTGTGAAAGATCGCCGGGTGCTGTCGTTGAGTCAATCGCTTGTGGTGGCCAAGGCGAAAGAGTACCAGAAGCGGATCACCGCGTCGCTTGCGGAAAAGAAGTAGCGGCTACTGGAATTTGGGCAGGATTTCGGAGATTGCAACGTTGCGATCTGACGCGGCGACCGGTGAAACCAACTCTCCATCGACGAACGACGCCACGTTCCGGTAAGCGCCACTTTGAGGTTCGCGGTGAATTACTAGCCGGCGCGCGGAGCCGGGTTCGAATCGAATGTCTCCGAAGCTCGACGCAATACGATGACATCCGGTACGGGTTCATTCATGGCGAGGTGCCCGGGAGCGACGTCGATTGGCGTTCACGATCAGCGTCGCCGCCTGCACGTGGGCGCGTTTCTTTCCCATCTTGCTGAATAGTTCTCCCTCGACAAGCTCCAGCCGCTCCTGGGCCCAAACGCCAGCGGCCTCCAAAGTCTCACATTGGGCGCGAGTCCAGCGCTTTCGCGGAGGGCTCAGCGGGGCGGGCGGTTCGAATCTCTCAGTCAAGACAGTAGGCATCGGCGCTTAACACCCGGAAGGCGGCAACATTCCCGCGACACGCAGCAGCCGGTCGGGCGCGGCAAGGCTGGCAGCCGATTCGCCTTCCGCGAAAACCGAAATCTCGGCGTAGGTTCCATTTTGGGGCTGCCGATGGACTATCAGCCTGCGGTTGTTGACGTCCAGAACCCAATACTCTTCGATTTCTGCCCGGGCATACAATCCTGCCTTTACGCTCAGATCAAAGCGCAAGGTGCTGTCGGAGACTTCCACCAGCAATGCAACATCCGCGGGCGCCGGGTTCGACGTGAATTGACGGATTTCGTTCTTCAATACGATCAGGTCCGGTTCCGGTTCGTTCGTGGGAAGGTCAGGCGGCGCCACATCGATTGGGATTTCCGTATAAACGCGCGTTCGGCCGAAAACGTCGTCGAGCATGCCGCGAAGAGCATGCATCGAAAAGAAGTGCGGAACCTTCTTTCCCATCTTGCTGATCAACTCTCCATTCACAAGCTCGAGCCGCTCCTGGGCCCAAACGCCAGAGGCTTCGAGCGCCTCACACTGGGCGCGCGTCCAGCGCTTTCGCGGAGGGTTCAGCGGAGCTGGCTGTTCGAATGTTTCAGTCAAAACGGTCGGCATACGCTTCTGACCTCGATTCTAACGCGGCCGCCTGCTAGCGGTCGCCTGGATGCAGGCCTTTGATATAGCCTCCGAACTTGAACGCGGTGGGCTTGTATTCGCGCACAAAGTCGATCCGCAGGTTGGGTTTGATCCTGCGCTCGAGGCCCAGCGTCCAGAACGTTGCGTTGACGATCATGCGACGGACCCCGTCATTTGCGAAGTCTGTGGCGCCTCCCATGGTGGTGACGAAGATTCGCGACTTCTTCGCGCCATACAGCCTGGTCCAAGCCACAGGCATCATCGGATCGTTCACCCCGCCTTCCACCGGCGGGTCCACCGGATTCATGCCCGTCAAAACCTGCCCGAGCACCAGCGGCGTCGCGTCCGAAGGCAGCGGCAAACGGACTGCGTAGACATCCGCAGGGCCCCAGATGCCGGTCACGCCGCGCAGAATCGGATGGTCTTTGGCCACAATCACGCCGCGCGAACTCTGCACCGCGTGCTTGCCGTGATGGCGAACCCACGTTTCGCCCAGAATCTGTTTGCCGAAGCCGCCTTCCCATTCCTTGCTGTTCCAACTGTACTTGCGGTACGAACCCTGATCGAGTTGGAACGCATGCGTCGCGGTGCGCATCGCGACGATCGGTCCGCCGCGGTCGAGGTAGCGGACGATATGCTGCATTTGCTCGTCCGGCAAATTGCGGAAGCGTGTAAAGAGGACCATGAGATCCGCGTGGTCGAGCGCTTCGAGTCCAGGGATGTTGTTATTCACATCGGGATTGATCGCGCCGTCTTTGGGGTCGATGGCGAATAGCACCGTGCATTTGAAACCATGATGCTGATTGAGGATGCGCGCGAGCGCGGGCAGGGCCTCTTCGGAACGGTACTCTTCATCGCCGCTGACGAGTACGATGTGTTTGCCCTTGCCCTCGAGCGCAAGGCGGTCGGATTGGGAAGTGAGCGAAAGCAGCAGTAACAATGGCGCGAGCATAAAGTAGGTTTCACCCCGTGATCGCGTGATCGGCAGGCAGATCCTCACCGTTCCAAACGCGTTTGGCAGTCCAGTCCATGGGAGGCGCAATCCAGAATTCGTCGGACTCGGGAAGCCCAAGCGGCAGGAATCCGGCGCAACAGAGATAGCAGCTGCCGGTCGAAATATAACGCTCGCCGATGGAGGGTTGATCGCCGGCAAAGCCCACCCGGAGCCAGCCGTTGCCGTCGAACGTGCCCTTCCGGTTCATCTGCCGTTCCATCACGGCCGTGAGGGCCCTGCGCACTTGCGCGGGCTTCAACTCGGCTGGCAACTGCCGCATGAGCGCCATCTGGCCCAGCGCCTGAAACGCGCCGATGCGATAGGCGAGCGAGCGGCCAATGGCGGGAAACGTTCCTTCAGGAGAAATAAGCCGCTCCTGAATCGCCGCGTAGCGCCTGGCGCGGGCGAGTTCCTTGGGATAGGTGCTCTGCCAGTCGGGCTTTTCGTTTCCCACGACGCGGAGGACATCGACCAGCATCGGATGAATGACGAAGCTGTTGTAGTAATCCCAGTGCAAGTTGGGGCCGTCGCCATACCAGCCGTCGCCCTTGTACCAGCTCATGTGCAATTCGACGGCGGTTTGCACGGGACGCTTCAACCATGGCCGTCCGGCGACGTACAGCCCCGTCTCCACCATCGCGGCGAACAGCAGCCAGTTGTTCCAGCCTGGCGAAATGATTCGCGTCTTCATGAGCGCGGCGGCGACGTTGTCCTGCACGCGGGCAGGAAGTTTGCGCCACAACTGTTCCGGAGCGCGCACGATCGCGTGTGCTAGAAAAGCAGCATCCACCAGCGGTTGGTCGCCACTTTCGAAATCGCAGTAGTCCGGGGAGGCTGGGTCGGTCGCCGCATCCATCGCCTGGCGGGCGAATTCGCACAGCTGGTCGTTGGCGCCTCCGCCAGTTTCGAACCATGGCGCAAGGCCGGTGAGCGTTCGCCCCAAGGCTTCGAGATAGGTGAAGTCGCGGCGATCCGTCACGCCAGGTGCGGCTTGCACCGGCATGGTTGCTTTCAACCGGCGCGCGGCCATGGCTTCAAGCACTGGCGTGGCCACCTTTCGCATCGTGCGCAACCACACCTCGCGGTCCGGCGAAGGAGTCCCTTGCGCCGCTGCCGCAAAACCGGTTGCGGCAAGGATCGTACGGCGGGAGATCATACTTTGTGATGCTCCGGATGGTCGCAGCCCTTGAATCCTTCTGTCGCGGAGTCGCCGGAATACCGCAGGAACTTCCGCGCTTCGGGCGACAGGCAGTACGCGTCCACCACCATGAACTTCAGGCGTCTAAAGAACGGGTCGTTCGCGGCGTCGAGCGCGGCCAGCTTGCGGTCCAACGGTGCGGGATCTTTGCCCACCAGCGGCTTCAATCCGGCTCGAAATTGAGCCTTGCTCGCCGCCGGCGAATGAAACAGAATCGTATCGATGTAGAACGCAGCGCCTGCATCGCCGGCGCCTGCGGAAACTTCGTCCGCGGGCAGAATCAGGTTCGCCAGCATGGTCACGGTCTGATACTCGGCGCCCGACAACGCACGTGGCTGATACTTGCCGTCGGCCGCGATGCCCGCAATCGCCGCCGCGGAACCGAGAATTGGAAACAATTCGCGCCGGTTCATGCCTGCAAGTCCCCTTTTCGAAACTTCGCGGCCAGCTTGTCGCACATTCGCCACGAAAGCGCGATGTTGGTGAGCGTGGGATTCTTTTCGGGATTGTGGGCAAACACGGATGAACCTCCTATGAACAAGTTCCGCACGTCGTGGCTCTGCCCATCGCGATTCAACACCGACGTCTTCGGATCTTCGCCCATGACGGCCGTGCCCACCCAGTGGTTGTAATCGATTTGCAGGTTCGCCGCGGTCGCCTTGCCCGGTGTCGAATGCACCTTGCCTCCAGCCGCGCGAACCACGTCTTCGCAGGTCTCGATCATGTCGTTCGCCATCGCGATGTCGCTATCCGAATAGTGCAGATGGATGCGCGGCAGCGGCAGTCCGAAACGATCTTTCTTTGCCGGATCGAGGTCCACGAAATTGCGCGATGTCCGCTGCAGCATCCCCTGCATGCCCATGCTTGCGTGTGTGACGTTGATCTCGCGCAGCAGTTTCTTGTATTTTGCGCCATAGCCCGGCAAATCCCGAATCGGCAGCCGCATCGATTGCAGGCCGCTGCCGCATTGCACCTGATAGGTCCCTTCGAACTTGCCGCTCGGTTTGTCCCAGTAGAGTCCGGTCAACAGGCCGTGAAAGTAATCCGTCCCGTCATCGTTCGAGGCGTCGCGGCTCAGGATCTCGGGAAAGGTGCAATTCACCGAGAGGCCGAAATGGCTGCTGAGATTGCGGCCTACCTGTCCGCTGGAATTCGCGATGCCCGCGATCAGCAAGTGGCGCGCAGTCTCGACAGTGCTGCAGGCGAGCACCAGCGCCGAACAGTCGAACGCGATCTCCTTGCCTACGGAATCCACGCAGGTAATTCCCGCCACGTGGGCGCCGTCGAGCATGCGGATTCGCGTCATAGTCGTATCGGTATGCACGGTGAGGTTGCCGGTCTGCAACCCAAGCGGAATAGGCGTGTTTGCCGAGGTGTACTTGGAATCCACCTCGCATCCGGCTTGGCAATGCCCGCAATAATGGCACTTCACGCGGCCCTTGCCTGCGACTGTGGGAATGGCCTTGCGCTGCGCAACGAACTCCATCGTGCGGCCACCTGCCTTCAATCGCTGCACGCCTCGCCACAACATGCGTTCGCCGCAGCGCATCGCAACGCCGGGGAGAAAGTCTCCGTCAGGCAGATTCGACAGACCATCTTTGAACCCGTAAACACACATCAATCGCTCGGCTTGCGAATAGTAAGGCGCTACCTCTTCATATGGCATTGGCCAGCGTTGCGCAAAATCGAGCGGGCCGAAGCGCAGACTGTGGCCTGCCCAGCAAAGCGAGCGGCCTCCTAGCGCTTTCAGCAGACCGTGATTGGGACGGTCGCCTACGCCTGTGTAGTGATTCTTTTCCTGGAACTCGGTGACGCGAAAATACGGGGACCTGCCTTGCGCGAGCCTCTCGTCGAGATGCGGAAAATAGGGGCCGTGCGCGTTGTAGTCCACGCCCGGACGCAGGCGGCGGCCAGCCTCGATCAACGCGACTCTGAGCCCGTGCTTCGCAAGCACATAAGAGGCGATGCCGCCGCCTGGGCCGCTTCCCACCACGCACACATCGAAGCGCGGATTGGCCATAGCCCTACGCTAGACCTTTTTGTAGTCGGGATGGATCCACGGCGCGCGATACGGCCGCGTAAGGCGTTTCGTTGCCTCCGAATCGCCGGTCACCACCTTCTTTGCCGGGTCGTAGACGAGCGTTCGGCCGAGCTGCTGCGACAGATTGGCGAGGATGCAACTGGCCGCCGAAATATGGCCCTGCTCGATGTCCGCCACAGGATGCGAACGGTTGTCGATGGCGGCGAGAAAGTCCTTCATGTGGCCGCGGATCGCCGGCGCTACGTGACGCTCCAGGTCCTTCTCAGTGCGATCTTCGGGGTACTGCTCGAACTCGTAGGTGACGTCTTTGTGTTCGGCGGGGCCTTTCTCGGGCATGAAATCATAACCCATGACCGAGGCCTTGAGAGTTCCCTTTTCACCGTAAAAAGTCGCGCCCCAGGGATACTTGGGATCGGGCGCCGAACCATACGACCGGTGCTGCCATACGACGTTTACGTTGTCGAACTCAAAGGTCGCCGACTGTGTGTCTGTGATGTTGGCGCGGCTGTCTTTGTCGATGAGGATGCCGCCAGTCGAAGAAATGCGCTTCGGCCAGCCGAGGCCCATCATCCAGCGAGTCATGTCGAGCATGTGGACGCACATGTCGCCGACGATGCCGTTGCCGTATTCCATGAACGCGCGCCAGCGCCGCGGATGCACGAGCGTGTTGTAAGGCATCAGCGGAGCAGGTCCGGTCCACATCTCGTAATCGAGATTTGCGGGCGGATTGGCATCCGGAGGATGTTCCGTCGCGCGCATGTGGTAGTAGCAGTAGATTTCCACGAGGCCGATTTTGCCGAGCTTGCCGGTGTTGATGTACCGGTCGCGCGCTTCGATCAGGTGAGGCGTGCTGCGGCGCTGCATGCCGACCTGCACCACGCGATTGTACTTGCGCGCGGCGGCCACCATGGCTTCGCCTTCCATCACGTCGACGCTGATGGGCTTTTGCACCCACACGTCGATGCCGGACTTTACCGCTTCGATCATCGGCAGCGCATGCCAGTGATCGGGCGTGTCGATCAGGACGAGATCGAGATCTTTTTCCGCGAGCAATTTGCGGTAGTCGCTATAGGTGCGTGGGCGTTGCTTCGAAGCTTGCCGGGACGCCACGATTTCCGCAGCCTCGGAAAGCATGGTGGAATCGACATCGCACATCGAAACCACCTCCACCGGTGCGACCTGGATCAGGCGCAGCAAGTCGGACTTGCCATACCAACCGGGGCCGATGATGCCGACGCGGCGCTTCTTGGATGCATCGAATTGCTGGGCGGAGCCGGGCAGAGCGGCGGACATCAGTCCTGCGGCGCCTGCGTAGAGAAACTGGCGGCGATCCATAGGTTGTATCAAGAGTATATGCCAGTTGTGTGCCGCTACTGGGAATCCCCTAAACAGGGCTGCTCGAACTCGCGTTCTGCGAGCAAATGGGACAACCGGTTCCGGTCACGGAAGCCATCCGCCTTGCGCTGCGCTTTACCGAATACTTCGAGTCGAAGAGAAAAGACTGTACCCCGCTCGAAGCCTGCATCGGCTGTCTGGAAGGGTGTACGAAGCAGGCTGACGCCAGCGGAAGCGCCGCTGCAAGCAGAAGTAATGCTGCTCAGTCGAGAGCCGCCGCGTACGCCATCTGCAGGAACATCTGGCGCTCCTCGCCGCCGCCTTCGCGATGGATCATGAAGATGGTGATCATGTCCTTTTTCGGATCGACCGCAAACCAGGTTCCGTAACGCCCGCCGTGGCCGTAGGAGCCCGCCGACAGGGGCGATTCGCCGGGCTGGGTCATCACGAAGAGTCCGAGTCCCCAACCCGCGCCCGGCTGGCTGGTTTTGAGGTCGCCTGTATGGTTCATGGTCATGGTTTCCAGGGCGGCCTTCGAAACGATTCGTGTGCCGTTGAGCGCGCCGCCGTTCAGCATCATCTGATACAGGTTGTACAGGTCCGAAGCGGTCGAATAGACGCCGCCTTCGGGCAACGAATACTTCGCTCCCACGCGGAACTTCATAGCGCCTTCGCCCAGCGGATCGGCCGTGTACTTTATGGTCTTGCCGTCCTTGAGGATATAGGCCGTCGGCATGCGGTGATGCTTTTCCGCCGGGGGAAAGATGTAGGAATCGTTCATGCCTAGCGGTTTGAAAATCCGCGTCTCGAGGAACTTTTCGAACGGCATGCCGGAATGGACTTCGATGATGCGTGCGAGCGACGCAATGCCGGTGTTCGAGTACGACCAGCGCGTGCCCGGTTGAAACAGCAGCGGCTGCTGGGATTCCACCAGCACCACTTCAGCCAGAGTCTTGTGGAGCGCGCCATGGAGTTCGCCAATGCCGGGCGGGGGATTGCCGATCATGCCCGAGGTATGCGTCATGAGGTCGCGAATCGTCACCAGCCGCTTCGGCTTCACCAGGACCAGCGAACCATCCGGTTCCTGATGATCGACCACCATTTGCCCGCGGAACTCCGGCAGGTGCTTTTCGACGGGATCCGAAATCGCCAGCTTGCCTTCTTCCGCCAGCATCATTATGCCGAGGCAGACGATGGGCTTGGTCATCGAATGGATCTGAAAGATGTTGTCGGTCCGCATCGGTTGCTTCGTCTCGAAGTCCGTGTAACCGGTGGCTTCGAGCGCCGCGACATGCCCATGACGCGCGACCAGCGTGACGACTCCAGCCGCCTGCCCTTTCTCGACGAAGTACTGCATCCGTTGCGGAATCAGGGCGAGTTTCGAAGGGTCGAGTCCGGTCTTGGCGATATCCTTTACGACGACGGCTGTAGGCGCGGCCCAGCACAGCGCGACAGCCAGGGCGAACGAGGCGGCAATACGCATGATGATGATTGCATCATTTTACTCGGAAACGCACTGGCGTACTGCTGGCCGAATATCGCTTGCCGTCGGGACTCACCACCACTAATCGCATCTCATGCGCTTCGGCGCCGAGCCGATTTGCAGGAATCGCGGCGGAAAAGCCGGTGTGTTCGAGCGACCGCACGCGAAAGAGCGCGACGTTGTCCATGCGCGACTGGCCGTAGTCGGTCTTGATGAGATCTTTGCCGTCGATCTGCAAATACACGGCCGAGGCGGGCTTGGACTCGAAGAAGTCGAACGCCCAACCGCGTACGAGTGCAAAGCCCTGCGGGCAATCGATGGTTGGGACCTCGTTGGGTGCGAGTGACGACACGCCGGTTTCGTTGATCGAGTCGATCTTCGCCGCGCGCGCTTCGCCCTGATTGATGAGGGTCTCGAGCCGGTGGGTTTCGCTTTGCTGCATCGCTACTTTCCAACCGTCGATCTCGTAAAACTCGACCTTCGCCTTGGGCTCATAGTAAGGTTGCGCCTCACCGCTGATGAGCAGTTCGCCGTAAGGATCGCGGATGATGTTTTCGGTGAGAATCTCTTTGAGGTTGGCCAGGCTTTCCGGGACGAACGACATCCCCGCGCCGGCGCCGGCGAGAACGTCCGGAACCAGACGCGCGGAAAGAACCCGTCCACCTTTGGCGGATAACAGCACCTGCGAGGGAGGCAGCTTCCAGAGGAGCTTGGACAACTGCCCTTTGAGGTTCAGCTTCATTTCCACGCGTACAAGGAGGGGCTTGGTGTTATCGATTGCAAGCGGCTTGCCGAGTTCGAGGACGGCCTCGCCCACCTTGCGCGCATCGCCAAATCGAGGCGTAGACCGGCGCGTGAGAAGCAGCCGCGCGCCTGTAAGATCGGCGGCGAAATCGTAGTAACGCATCATCGCCATGGTCAATGACGGTGCATCGAGAAACGGGTGCCGGCCATCGACGCTTGCCCAATGGACAACGAGTTGTTGCGGCGCCCGCGCGGGATCGGCGAGCGTTGCGGCGTTCCAGCCATCGAGAAACGGGGTGTATGCCTGATAGGTCTGGAACACGGGAAAAGGCCGGAATTCAGCCGCGTTGGCCGCTAGGATCGCGGACTCGAACGGAAAGACAGCCGTCGGCCGTTTGGGAAGTTCGGGGATCACGTCCGGCGCGAGGGCTGTCTTACTTTCCGCTTCGAGGGCGGCCTTTAAAGCGCCCATGTCGAGGATCCGTCGCGCCTGTTCGAACCTCGGTAACCCGAGCATGCCGCTTTCGCGCTGCAGCCAGACGAGCGCGACCGCCGCAACTGCAGCTGCAACGGGCCGCTTGTGAAGATCCGCGGAAAGGACGGATGCGCCGAGCAATAGCGGAACCACCGCGAACAGGATTTCGGTGTGACCCGCAGGTCGGATGAAAGAGTGCTTGAAGCTGAGAAACAAAGGTCCGGAAAGCATCAACGCCGCGACGAACGCCCGCTGCTTACGCCAGTACAGAACGCCAGCCAGCGCCAAAAAGCCCGCGAATAGCAGCGCGGCGTCGCGGAGGTCCACGAATGTTTCACCGGGACCGCTCATCGCCACTGCGAACCCGGACGAGATGTCGAGCGCCGCACGAACATAGGCGCTCAACGTCGTGAGCGACCCGGCATGCAGCCAGTACATCGCGGCGCAAGCGGCCGGAGTTCCAACCGCTACCGTCAACGCCGCGACGCGCGCCTTTTGTTTCTCACCCAGCAAAAACATCCCAGCCGGCCACATGACAAGCGCGCTCAACGCGAAGATTCCCGCCGTCAGCTTGATCAGAAACAGCGCGCCCGTCAGCGCAATTGCCGCACACAACGCCAGCAGCCAGTACGTCGACTGGAGCGCGCAGACGAGCAGCAAGAGAACGATGAACGAAAGGTACGAGTCCGGACCGGCGTAGCCGAAGTCCGTGAATGTGCGCGCGCCCGCCAGCACGCATCCAGCGAAGACCGCGAGGTTGACGAGCGGGAGGTCGCGAAAGAAGAACAAATACGCGGTGACGCACGCAAACAGCGCCCACATCGCAAGCTGCCATGCGATGCCTGAGGACAATTGCGAGCCCATCGGTAAGGCCGCCCACGCCCAGGGGCCGTACGTGAACGCGATGTCGCGCCCATGCACCAGCCCCTGTTGCGCGGCTATGTTGAGTCCCACGGCCCAGGATTGGTCGAGCCCTGCCCCGGCGGCGTGGAACCGGATCGGGCACGCCGCAAGCAGCGCCGCCAGGTAAAGCACCGCGTGCGGAACGGGCCGAAGCGAAGCTGCCGTCATTACTTCTTGACTACGGTCAATGTCAGTTGAGACGGGTACTGCGCGCTGTGGTGAACGGCATTGTGCGCGACCACACCCTTCGATTCGTCATAGTTGTTGCCGCCGGTATTCAGATTGCGGTCGAAACGCGGAAAGTTGCTGCTCGACACTTCAATGCGGATGCGGTGGCCGGCCGCAAA
>JACXTT010009337.1_pt1 | contig 13416 bp, 11 predicted proteins | sample 9270951 | NCBI WGS metagenome assembly JACXTT01 (sample SAMN15532306, study PRJNA645909) | rock metagenome | isolation source: weathered quartz diorite | place: Puerto Rico | collected 2017-06-21
GGGTGCGCCCCCCCCCGTCCACCGCGACGAAATCCCCGCTCCGGGCGGCAGCGGGGTCGCGCATCCTCCGCCGGGCGCGCCCAGCGCGATCATCGACACGCTCGGCAGCGCGGCCAAACCCGCGACGGCCCCGTCGGCCGCGACCTCGGCCCCGGCGGCGAGCAGCGCGTCCGGCGACAACCTGCCCGAGCAGGTGCCGGCGTCGGCCGTCGCGGCGGGCATCGGCTCGGTGCAGGGCTCCTTCCAACACTGCTACACGAGCGCCTTGAAGAGCAACCCGGACCTCGACGGCGGACGCTGCATGGTGACCTTCACGATTCAGCCCGACGGAAGCGTCGGCGCCGCGTCGGCGTCGTGCCCGCCCCACTTGGCGCCGATCTCGCCGTGCCTGGTCGCGGCGATCAAACGCGCCAAGTTTCCGCCCGCCAAGAGCCCGACCCTGGTCAGCGTGCCGGTGGTGTTCTCCAAAACGTGATTTCGACGTCCGCAATGGCGGACAACCCCTGGCGAGACGCGCGCCACCTGCGTTAGGATGCGGTCCGCTCGACGGAGGACACGATGACGCGATTTGCCGTGGGTTTGGCGATGATTTGCGGTGCCGTATGCGCCGCGGCCTGCACCGAGCCGGGGCCCAAGGCGCCCGAGAACGGCCCGTTGTCGGGCGAGCTCGTCGACGTCGACGGCAAGGCCGCGCCCAAGTGGGTGACCGCGCCGGCCACGTTCCGCCGCACCGACGACGGCCGCAAGGTGATCTGCGAAGACGGCTCGGCCTCGGGCGTGAACGATCTCGACAGCGCCAAAGAGATGTCGCGCACCGACGCGCTCGGCAAGCTGGCACAGACCTTCAAGGCGCAAGTGAAGAAGATGGTGCAGAGCTCGCTGGCCGCGGCCGCGACCAAGGACGCCGGCGGTATGTCGAGCTTCACGGCCAAGCAGATCGACGCCTCCACCGACGTCATCTCCGACGTGAGCCTCAAGGGCGCCGAGCTCGAGGCCACGTGGATCTCGCGGGCCAGCACGCTGCACTCGCTGGTGTGCGTGACGATGGAGACGATGACCGACAACGTCAAAAAGCTCGACGAGAGGGCCATCGAGCCGAAAATCCGCGACGCGGTCGTTGCCCACGCCGAGATCGCCTGGGGCGAGCTGCAGATCGGCGGAGCCGCGGCGGCGGCCCACTGACCCCGGCCATGCGCGCCGCTCCGTTATTTGGGAGGCGGCCAAGGGATTGGCCGCACCGGTTATTTGGGAGGCGGCCAAGGGATTGGCCGCACCGGTTATTTGGGAGGCGGCCAAGGGATTGGCCGCACCGGTTATTTGGGAGGCGGCCAAGGGATTGGCCGCACCTGTTGGCCGCGCTGGCCGCGTTGGCGCTCGGCGCGTGCACGCCGGATCCGCCGAAGACGCCCAACGCCGACGTCCTGAACGCGCCTCCGTGTCAGCCGGCCAAGCACGGCTGGCGCGACAAGGCGCCGCACATGGACGAAGAAAAGATCTACGGCGTCGGCGCGGGCGCCAGCGAAGACGAGGCCGTGGGCCATGCGCGCCGGCGCGCCGCCGAGACGCTGCGCGTGCAGGTCGTGGCGCAAAGCACCAACCACCTGGTCGATTGGTCGAAGTCGGCCGGCGGCGCGAAGACCGGCGGCACCGAGAAAGAGTTCTCGTCCACCACCACCGCGCTCATCGATCAAGATCTCGAGGGCTGCCGCATCGACGAAGAGTGCCGCGATCCGGCCGACAAGCTCAACGTGCTGGTGAGCTGCTTCCGCCATCCCGAGCTCGACCGCGAGCTGCGCCATGCCGCCGAAAAGCTCGCCGCCGAGGTGCCCGATGGCGCGGTCGTGCTGCTCGTGCCGGGCAACAACGAAGACGGCTGGATCACCGGGCTCGGCGAGTACGCCGCCGCGGTGGTGCGCGGCCCGCTCGCCACCGCCATGGAGAAGCGCTCCGCCAAGCTGGTGCGCGTCGAAAAATGGGTGCCGGTCGATCTGCACGAAGTGGCGCGCGCCAACAAAGTGACGCACCTGTTCCGCATCGAGCACCACAGCGGCGGGCGCCAGCGCGTGCGCTTCAACTTGTCGCTGCTCGACGCGAAAGACGACGTCACCCTGCCGGGGTCGGGCACCTTCGAGGTGAAGATTGCCCCGTTTCAGCTGGAGCTGCTCGAGCTGAAGGGGCCGCTGTTGCCGCAGAAAGACGCCATGGGGTTGGCGCAAAACCTGGGCGCGGCGCGCGCCAAGCTGGCGCTGTCGCAGAACGACCTGCGCGAAGGCGACCACGTGGAGATCGTGTTCACGCTCGACGGCGAGGGCTGGGTGTACCTGTTCCAGATGGAGGAAGACGGCACCGCCACGCTGATGATCCCCAGCCCCGACTCGCCGGACAATCGCTTCAGCGCCGGCGAGCACCGCATTCCCGACGACAAATGGAAAGCGGCCGGCGACGCGCTGGTGGCGTGTCCGCTGCCGGGGCATGCGCTCACCCGCGAGAACTTGAAGCTGATCGTCGCCACGCAGCCGCTGCCGTTGGTAGAGCCGGGCGCAGTCGTAAAAGACATGAAGACCTTCTCGGTGGGCCCGCAGGGTGATCTGGGCGTGCTGGTGAAAAAGCTCAATCAACTGAAGGCGGCGGGCGCGCAGTTTTCGGACGCGACGATGCCCTACACCATCGTCGCGGTGCCGAACGCCAAGTCGGGCTGTCCGAAATGAACGACGCGGAGATGGGAACCATGAGATTTTCGAAACGACGCTGGCTGGCCGCTGCCGGAGCATGCGTGCTGCAATTGTCGGCGAGCGGCGCGCTCGGCAAGGGCTCAGGGAAGCAACCGCTTCCGGAGGTGACGGACGAGTGCTTGAAAGACTTCGACTGCCCGAGCGATCAAATCTGCGAGGCCGGGCAGTGCATGATCTCCAACGGCCCAGGGACGCCGAGCGTGCGACCGCAGGCGTCGTTCGCCAAGCCCAACGAGGATGCGCCGAAGGGCGCGGTGCTGGTGAGCTTCACGCCGAGCGACACGTCGCAGCGTTGGACCGTCGAGGCGGGCCACAACGAGCGCGTGTGCGATTTGCCGTGCGCGCTGTGGGTCGCGCCGATGAGCGGCCTCAAGCTGCGCATGCAGGCCGATCGGCCCGAGCTCGTGCAGGTGCTGCCGGTTCCGGACTCGCTCGGCTTCAGCGCCGGAGACAAGGTGCGCGCCGTGGCCATCCCTGCGCACAAGGGCATCAGCCCGCTGGTGTTCGCGGGCATTCCGCTGGCGATCGGCGGCGCGGCGTTGCTCGGCGTCGGCCTCGGCTTCGCGACCAAGAACTGCTTCAACGACCCGTCGGCATCGGGCTGCGACTCCGCCAACCCTGGCAAGCACAGCTCGACCGGCGCCATTCTCGCGGGCCTCGGCGGCGCCTTCGCGCTCACCGGCCTGTTGCTGGTGCTGATGCCGGGCGGCAATCAGGCGGCCAAGCTCGACGTCACGCGCTCCGCCAAGCTCGCGGCCGATCCCAAGATCGCCCTCACGGCCGACGGTTTCGCCGTCACGTTCTAGATCGTCGCACGGCCCGCCGACGCGCGGCTTACTTGGCGATGCCGTAGGCGACCGCGAAGTCGCTCGCGCCGGTGCCGGTGCCGATCGCCAGGCTCGGCGTCTGCTCGCGGTTCATGCGCTTGGCCTCGCGCGTGACGCGCGGCGTAACCCAGTCGGCGAGCTCTTTCAACGACACCGTGCCGTCGCCGTCGATGTCGGCTGCGGCGGTCCCGATGCCGTCGGCAACGTACTTGCTGAACAGGCCGCCGTCGTTGTCTTCGGCGGGACCGGAGATCTCCGCGCCCGACGCGGCGCCGAACATCGACACGTGCGCGACCGGCGCGGTGTCTTTGAGCTTCACCAGCGGCCGCGCGCCTTCGGGCAGCACCGAACGGCCGCCCGCGCCCGAAAAACACGAGTCGACCACGGCGAGCACTTCTTTCGCCTTGGTGCCCCCGAGCCGCTTCATCACCTCGGCGAGCGGCATGCCGGTCTTGTCGACGAACTTGGCGTCGCCGTCGTACGGCAAGAGGTACGGCGTGCCGGCCGATGCGTCGGGCGCGCCGTGCCCGCTGTAAAAGAAGTACACGCGCCCGTTGTTGGGCACGTTCGACTTGAGCCACTCGAGCTGCTTCTCGATGTCGCCCTTGGTGGCGCGATCGTCGATGGCCACGCGCAGGTTCTGGTCTTTGACGCCGAGCGTCGTCTTGGCGAGCTCGGCAAAGCGCAGCGCGTCGCGCTTGGCGCCGACCGCGGCCGGCACGTCGCGGTAATGCTCGATGCCGACGATCAGCGCGAACGCCGCCGGTTGCGGCTGGCCGCGGAGGTAGGCCGCAGCGGTCGCAGTCGCCGTGGTCGGAGCGACGGTTGCCGGTGGGGCGACCGGCGGCGGCACGTAGCCGTTGTCGCTCACGCATTGGCCGTTGTTGCACACGCGGCTGCCCTTGCAATCGCTGTCGCGCGTGCAGCCCGCGCCCGACGCGACGGCGGTGTTGCCGCCGCCCGGCCAAAAACACGACGTGTGCTCCGCGTTTCCGTCGGAGCTGCGGCACACGCGCCCGCGCTTGCAGTCCGTGTCGGCGCGGCAGCGCGACAGCATTTTCGGTGCCGCGGCCATGTCGCCGATGGCGGCGCCTTCCGGCTGCTTTTGCGCCGTGGCCGAGCACGCCAAGCTCGCGGCCAATAGCGCCGCGGAGCTCGCAGCCATCCCGAACACCCCCAAATGCGTGCGCCAACTCGCCATGTTCGTCCTCCGTCGAGCCTCGCCAGTCTAACAGATGGCCGCGAGGTGCGCGATACTCGCGCGCCGCGGCGTGCGCGCGGCTCTACCGCCGGCGCGACGCGCTGCGGCTCCCGAAGGGCGCGGTCCGGCGACGGCGCTCGGCTCGTACGGCGTTGCGCGTTTCGTGCTCGAAATGCTGCGCGCCGGCCGCGGGCGCGCCATGGCAGGCATGCTCACCGTCTGGCAGGTGCTCGCGCTCGGTATGGCCGCCGGCGCATTCGCACGCCCGCCGAAGGCGGGGAGTCGACTGCATCTGCTCCGTGTCGCGCGTTTGCGCGACACCCCTTCAGACGAGCTTCACTTGGGCGCTGATCTGTCCGACGCCGGCGAGCGCCTTCGAGACCGGGCAGCCCTTCTTGGTGGCTTCGGCCACCTCGTTGAGCTTCGCCTGATCGATGCCGCCCGCTTTCACTTCGCTGCTGAGCGCGATCGACGTGATGTTGAACCCGGCGTCACCTTTTTCGAGCTTCACCTCGGCGGAGGTGCGCACCGACTGCGGATCCCCGCCCGCCTTCTCGATGTTCGAGGCGAGCGCCATCGAAAAACAGCCAGCCAAGGCCGCTCCGACCATCTCCTCGGGGTTCGACGCTTCTTCGCTCTCGAACCGCGATGCGAACGAGAACGCGACCTCGCCCGCGTGGCCGGGCTTCATCCCGCCCTTCCCGGTCTTGATCTTGCCTTGGTAGTGTGCGCTTGCTTTGCTGATGCCCATGGTGGCCTCTACGTAAGCGGCCAACGGCCCGCTGGCAAGGGCTCCGCGCACGCCTTCCTCAACGCGCGCAGTCGCTCTCGTTCGGGCCGGCGATGCGCTCGGCGGCATGACCGTGGACGTGCTCGCCGATCGGCGCGTAACGGATGCGCTCGGATTTTCCGCCGCGCTCCACCGCCAGCGCGACCTCCACGTCGGCGCGCCCCGGCTTGTAATTCGCGTACCGCACCACGTCGTCGGCGCGGAGGCCAGCCCGCGCCGCCGGCCCCTTGGGGTCGAGCGCGACCGGATGCAGATCGGCCGCCTTCGAGGTCGCGTCGGCGTCGAAGCCGAGCGCGAACAGTGGATAATCGCGCGCGACGATGCGCAAGCATGGGCCGAGCGCCACCCCCTCCAACGAGGGCGCCTCGCCGCGTGCGATGAACCGCTGCCATTGTTCGGCAGCGCCCGCGCCGAGCCGCTCCTCGGCCAACCGCACCAGCTCATCGGCCCGCGGGACGCGCTCGTCCTGGGACGCTTCGAGCTGCGCCACCAGCGCGACCAGGCTCGACGCGCCGGGCTTCGCGGCGGCGGACGAAGCAGCGCTCGCACGCAGCTCGGCGTCGAGGCGCGTGCCGTAAAGCGCGCCACGCGCGGCCGCCAGCGCGAAACCGTTGCCGGCGGCGAGCTCCTTGACGAGCGCCGCCTGGTCGAGCGCGCGCCAGCGCGACGTTGCCGCGGCCGCGAACAGGCGCGTTAGCTCCTCGGCGTATTCGGCCGAGCTCAGCGTGCCGAAGCGAAACGCCAGCGCGGTGGCGAGGGCGCGCGCCACGCCTTCCGAAAACCACGCGCGCTCGAGCCGCCCGGGGCCATCGCCGAGCCATGCGTGCCCGCCGACCCAACGCTGCACGAGGGCCGTCGCGGCGGCGATGCGCGCGTCGGAGCCGAACGGATCGCCGACACCCACGTGGATCAGCGCGCCGTGGGTGCGCTCGGTGACGGCGACGTCGCCGCGATCGCGCCCGTCCACCACCACGAGCAGCTCGATCGGCGTCGGGTCGCGGCCGAGCTGCATGCCGACCGCGCTGCGAAACGCCGCAAAATCCGCCGCGACGATGCGCGCGTCGAAGGCGGCGTCGCCGAGCCAAGTCAGCCCGTCGCGTTCGCTGCCGGTGTCGAACGCCGCGCGCCCCAGGGCACCCGCCAAGAAGGTCGCTCCGCGCAGCTGCCGCCCGGCCGCGACGAAGGTCAGCTGGCGTCCGAACCCGAAGCTCGACGCCGCCGCCGCGCCGCGCACGTCGCCGGGATCGATGGCGAGCTCCACGTCCGCCGGCAGCCCGTCCCACGCGCTCGGCAAAGCGAGCACACGCTCCCCGGACACGCGCATGCGGGTCGGATCGATGGCGCTGGCGAGCGGCCGCCCGGCATCCACGTCCGCCGCGGCGCGCACGCGGTAGCTGACCGTGAGCGGGCTCGCCGCAGGCCGCCCGAGCCGCACGACCGGCGCTTCCGCAGAAACTGAACTTGACGTCAAGTTCAGTTTCGCACCGACGCCACCGGCCGCAAGCTCGGCGGAAATTTCGCCGGTGCGGTCGCGCACGCTCAGCGCGTCGATCGGCTCGCCCGCCGCACCGAAGGCGAGCGCGTCGATCTCGCCGGCCGGCCACTCGAGGCGCAGCGTCACCGCGACGTGCGCGGGATCGGCGGTGCCGTTGGCGCGCAGCGACGCGTGGACGAACGGGCGCGCCGGCTTGTTCGGCGCGGGCGACGCGGACGATCCGCTCGGGCTCCCTTCGCCGCGCACCGCTGGCGATACGGGCCCCACGCCCGTGGGGCACGGCGTGCATGCCGCCCCGAGTGCCGCTCCGCCGCACACGACCAGATGGCCCAAGCGCATGCGCGCATGGTCGCCGAGCCGCCCGGCTACGGCAATACACCGCTACGGGGCAGACGGCGGCGCGAGCTCGCCTTCGCCTGGCGGCGTGCTGTCGCCCGATCGTCGCGTCGTCCGGGCGGCATCCACGAGACGCGTCCAGCGCTCTTTGTCGGCGAGCAGCGCCAGCACGTCGTCCGCCGGCAGCGCCGACGAGAACAGGAAGCCCTGCACCACCCGGCAGCCGTGGGCGTACAAGAACTCGAGCTGGGCTTTGGTCTCGACGCCCTCGGCCACGAGGCCGAGGCCGAGGCTGTCGGCGAGCGCGATGATCGCCGCGGCCAAGCGCTCGTCCGCGAGCCGGCCCGGCACCGGCTGAAGAAACGACCGATCCATCTTGATGCGACCCACCGGCAGACGCTGCAAGTAGCGCAGCGCCGAATAGCCCACCCCGAAGTCGTCGATGGTGATGACCGTGCCGATCTCGCGCAGCTCGCACAGCGTGCGCTTCGACTGCTCGTCGTTGTCGACCAGCACCGACTCGGTGAGCTCGATTTCGACGTCGGCGCCGCGCAGGCCCCAACGGCACAGCGCCTGGTCCACCTGCCGCGACGTGTCGCCGTGCCTGAGCTGTATCGACGACATGTTCACGGCCACGCGCGCCGGGTGGCCCGCGTCGCGCCAACTGCGCGCGCACCGGCAAGCTTCGGCGATGGCCCACTCGCCGATCGGCAGAATGAGCCCGGTGCGCTCGGCGATGGGGATGAACTCGGTCGGCCCGACCGCGCCGAGCGCCGCCGAACGCCAACGGAGCAACGCTTCGAGGCCGACCACCTCGCGGCGCACGATGTCGACTTGCGGCTGGAACGCCACCGACAGCTCGCCGTGGTCGACCGCGCGCCGCAGCTCGCCGGCGATGTCGGCGAGCGGCGGCCGGACGTCGCGTTGGTCTTTCGGCGGACCACTGAACGCGTTCTTGCCGCGCTGCTTGACCCCGTACATCGCTTGATCCGCGCCGCGCAACAGCGCCTCGGCGTCGCCGCCGTCTTCGGGCCCCAGCGCCACGCCGATGCTGGCCGTGACCACGAGCTCACGTCCACCGAGCGAGACCGGTCGCCGAATCGACGCGAGAACCTTGGCGGCGACTTTCTCGGCTGCCGAGCGCCCGCTGAGATCCGCGAGCACGATGACGAACTCGTCGCCGCCGAGCCTGGCCACGGTGTCGCTGTCCCGGACCGTGCTCGACAAGCGTGCCGCCACGGTGGCGAGCAACAGATCGCCGGCGTCGTGACCGAGCGTGTCGTTGATGACCTTGAAACCGTCGAGATCCACGAACAACACGCCCACGCTGCGATGCGACGTGCACGCCGTCGCCAACGCCGCGTTCAGCCGCTCGCTCAACAGGCGCCGGTTGGGCAACGCCGTCACCGCGTCGTGGTTGGCGAGGAACTCGAGCCGCTGCTCGGAGCGCTTGAGCAGCGTGATGTCGCTGAATAGACCGATGTAGTTGGTGACCTGGCCCTTCTCGTTGCGCACCGAGGTCACGCTGAGGCGTTTGGGAAAGACCTCGCCCGTCTTGCGGCGCGCGCTCACCTCGCCCTGCCACGAGCCGCGCAGCGCGACCTCGGCCCACACCTCGCGGTATCCCGTCGGCGCCTCGGCCTCGCCGAGGAACGATGGGTCGCGGTCGAGCACTTCGCTCTTGCCGTAGCCGGTGAGCGCCACGAACGCGTCGTTGACGTCGATGATCTGGCGCTGCTCGTCGGTGATGAACACCGCCTCCGCCAAGCTCGACAACACTTGCGCGCTGAGCCGCAACCGCTCCTCGGCCATGGTCCGCTCGGTGACGTCTTGCAGCGTGCCGAACGTCCGCAGCGGCCGCCCGCTGTCGTCGAGCAGGCTCGAGCCCTGGTGCCGCACGAAACGCACCGCGCCGTTGGGCCGCGCGATGCGGTGGTCGAAGTCGAACGACTGCCCGCTGCTCACCGCCTGGTTGATGCAGTGATTGAACGCGGCGCGGTCGTCCGGATGCACGAAGCGCGCGAGGTCCGCCGGCGTCGAGCCGAACTCGTCGCGCGACACGCCGAGAATACGCAACAGCTCCTCGGACGGCACCACTTCGTCGGTGGCGAGGTTCCGCTCCCAGCTGCCGAGCCGCGCCAGCCGCTGCGCGCGCGCCAACGCCGCCTCGCTCACGTCCAGCTTCGCGTACGCGAGCCGCAAGTTGTGGTTGGTCGCCGCCCAGAACGCCTGGTCGCGCTCGTGAACCTTGGCGAGCCCGCGGTACTTGCGGAGCAGCTGCCGCACCTCGTCTTTGCTCAGCTCGTCGGCCGGCGGGGTCGAGGACGACATGCTCGTGACGGTGCTGTCCACCCAGCTGCTCATCTAGAACTCGACGCGAAAGAACTGCTCGTCGGGGTGATTCTTGACGTCCACGTAGTCGAGGTCGCCCGGCGCCGACATGCCGCCGATGATGACGCCGCGCTCGAGGTGCTTGTTGAACGGCGTGGTGCTGTGGATCAACGCCACGCGATTGGGCTCGTCGAGCATGCTCAGCTTGAAGCTGCCGACCAGCTCCTCGGGTCCCTGAATCACGCTGGCGTAGCCCTGCGAGCCGCTCTGGAAGCGCAGAAAGTCCACGCCTCCCGAGATGAGCTGCCGCCCCGGGCCGAGGCGATACCAGCTGGTCATCATCTCGATGCCCACGCGCTCGAGAATCGGCCCGACGTTCTCGTACGAGCGCAGCACCAGCCGTTCGATCTGGCGCAGCCGCTCGAACGGGTACCATTCGTTGATGGCGATGTCGCCGATGCGCGGGAACGCGCCCGCCTCGGCGAGCGCTTTGCCCTTCAGCCCGGCCACGATGTTGAGGTCCAAGCACGCCTGCGCGAACCCGTGGATGGTGGCACCCAGGACGCGCACCTCGTTGCTCTGCCGCACCTCCGGCTCTCCGCGGGTCATGCTCGGTACCCCAACACCGCGACCAGCACCTCGCCGCGGTACATGAGCCGCACGCAGCCGTCCTCGACCTCGCGACCGCAGCCGGGAGGCAACGGCCACTCGAACTGCGGCGTAGGTCGTGGCGCGAAGCCCGCCTCGCGCAGGCGCGCGCACCAGCGATCCCACGGCTCGTGGCGCTCGCAACGATAATGGTCGTCGACCGCGAACAGGTCGCGAATCTCGCGGCCGAAGAAGTGCGCCTTGATCGCCATGCGCTGCGGGATGTTGAGCCGCGACTCGTCGACGAGCTCGAACAAGCAGCTGAAATGCCGCCAGCCGTGGTGCAGCCGCTCGAGCACGTCTTCGTTGTCGTGATCGGCGCTCGGCTCGGCGAGCGTGAGCACCGCCGGCTCGAGCCGCCGGAAGCGCCGCAGAATGGCGGTGCGCTCGTGATCGTCGAACAGCGCGTGGCGCGTGTGGTGGAACGTAAACGCCGAATTGATGATCAACGCCTCGCGCGCGCCACCCATCAGCTCGCGCAGCTGCGCCAGCGACAGCCGCTCGATGAGCCCGTGGACCGGCCGAAAGTGCACCTCGAATCCGAGCCGCCGCCGCTGCGCCGCGACGTTGCGCTCGGTGGCGAGCAGGTTGTCCTCGACCGGATCGATGCCCAGGATGTCCAGCCGCCGCAGATGGCGCTTTTCTTCCGCCATCCGCTCGAGCAGGGCTCCGAGCTGCAGGCCGCGCCCCGTGCCGAGCTCCAGCAAGCACGCGCTGTCGGCGTCGCCGAGCGCGTCGAGCAGCATGCGGTTGGCGACCGCGTGGCTGGCGCGCACGAACGGCACCGCCTCGGCCATCAGGTAAAAGAGCGTCGTCTGCGAGTGCTCGAGGTTCTGGACGTAGACGTTGCTGTTCTCGACCAGCCCGCGATCGAACCGCTGCAAAAGCGCCTCGGCGACCAGGTGCGACAACAGCTCACCGTTCGGCGTGCTGTGGTCGACGTAGCGCAGCACGAACCGTTCGAGCGCCGCCTTGGCCGAACCGTCCGGCTCGGCCAGCAGCGCCGCGCAGCTCGCGCGGATGGCGTGGTACTGGTCTGGGTGAAGCGGGACCGCGAGGGCCGAGGCGTTACGCCTCGGTGGCGGCCGCGTTGAGGGTGCGCAGCTCTCCGACACCATGGTGCCTCCTCGTGAATGAAGCGGAACGTGACGGAGATAAGCTCGCGCCGCGATAGTGCAATCGCGCGGGAAATTTTTCAGAACTCGATGCGGTAGAACTGCGCGTCGGGGTGGTTGTCGACGTCGACCAGCTCGAGATCGCGCGGCCCCGACATGCCGCCGATGATGAGGCCGCGCTCGAAGTCTTTGTTGAACGGCGTGGTGCTGTGGACCAACGCGACCCGCGCGGTCTCGTGCAACATGGTGAGCCGAAAGCTGCCGGTCAGCTCCTCGGGACCGCGCACCACGCTCGCGTAGCCGAGCTCGCCGGCGTGAAAGCGCAGGAAGTCCACGCCGCGCGCGACGTGCTCTTTGCCGGCGCCCGACTCGTACCAGGCGATCATCATCTCGATGCCGACGCGCTCGAAAATCGGTCCGGCGTTGTCGTAGCCGCGCGCCACCATGCGCTCGACCTCGCGGAAGCGCTCGAACGGGTACCAGCCCTCGGCGGCGATGTCGGCGACGCGGTAAAACGCGCCCGATTCGGCCGCGGCCTTTCCCTTGAGCCCCGGCACCACGTCGAGATCGAGGCACGCTTGGGCAAACCCGTGGATGGTGGCGCCGAGCACACGCAGCTCCCGTCGCATCGCTTCTCCTCCCGTCGTCACGTTCCGTAGCCCAGCACCGCACACACCACGTTGCCGCGATAGGCCAGCCGCAGCGAGCCTGCGTCCCAGTCCGCGCGGCAGCTCGCCGGCAGCGGCAGCGCCGTTTCGGCGACCGGGCGCGGCTCGAAGCCCGCGGCGCACAGGCGCGCGCGCCACGCGTACCACGGCTCGTGCCGCTCACAGCGGTAATGGTCGTGCACCGCAAACAGATCGCGAATCTCGCGCCCGAAGAAATGCGCCTTCACGCTGAGGCGCCGGCGCACCTTCACGACGGACTCGTCGACCAGCTCGAACAGCGACCCGAAGTGGCGCCAGGCGTGCTCCAACCGCTCGAGCACGTCCTCGCCGTCGTGCCTCGAGCTGGGCTCGCACAGCACCATCACCGCCGGACCGAGCCGCGCGAAGCGGCGCAACAGCGCGGTGCGCGCCTCGTCGTCGAACGGCGCGTGGCGCGTGTGATGAAAGCTGAACGCGGCGTTGATCACCAGCGCGCCGCGCCCCGTGCCCGCCAGCTCGCGCAGCTGGGCGAGCGACAGCCGCTCGATGACGTCCTGCACCGGCCGAAAGCGCACTTCGAACGGCAACGCGCCTCGCTCGGCGGCGATCATCCGCTCGGTGGCGGCGAGGTTGTCCTCGACCGGATCGATGCCGACCACGTCGAGCCGGCGCAACTCGGGCGACCCATCGGCGAGCCGCTCGAGGAGCGCGTCGAGCTGCTGGCCGCGCCCGGTGCCGAGCTCGAACAGCGTGGCGCTCTCACCGCCCGCGATGCCGTCGACGAGAAACTGATTGGCGACGAGGTGGCTCGCGCCGACCAGCGGCACGGCCTGCGCCATCGCGTAATAAAGCGTGGTCTGCGAGTGCTCGAGGTGCTGCACGTAGAGGTTGCTGCTCTCGACGAGGCCGCCGTCGAAGCGCTGCAAGAGCGCCTCTGCCACCAGGTGCGACAGTAGCTCCGCGTTGGGCGTGCTCTGATCGACCCACGGCAAGACGAAGCTGCGCAGCGCGGCCTTGGCCGAGCCGTTGGGCTCTCGTCCGAGGCGCGCGCAGCTCCTGCGAATTTCGCGGTAGCAGTCGGCGTACAGCGGCTCGCCGGCGGCGGGCGCCGAGGGCCGCGTCGCATGTGCGCAGCTTTCCCACCCCATGTTTCCCCCCCCCACCCCGGATCCACGAACGGCCGAACGGGGCGGAGGTAAACCCCCGGTCCAAGCCCCCCCAAGGCCGGGGGAGCGCCCCGCACCCCCCCCGTGGCCCGCAAATGCCGACCCCCGTTAGGCGAAAGCCCCCAACC
>JACXTT010009338.1_pt1 | contig 13415 bp, 14 predicted proteins | sample 9270951 | NCBI WGS metagenome assembly JACXTT01 (sample SAMN15532306, study PRJNA645909) | rock metagenome | isolation source: weathered quartz diorite | place: Puerto Rico | collected 2017-06-21
CTCTCTACGGATCGGTTCTTTCTGCTTTTTTCTTTGGGCCAATTCGGCCTTAAAGTACTCCGGATCATACTCCCTTGGCTTTTTGCCGGCCGGATGTTGCCCCTCCGGAATCTTGATGTAAGTTTTGGTAGTATCAAGCCCACGGGTAGTGATAAAATCGCCCTGATCGTCTACTATGATAGCAGGTACCGTTAGGCTGTCACGAACAGTGGACACATACTCCAGGAAGTCGTTGTCATCGGCAGCGGTGATTTGTTTGATACTCAATGCCCATATTTCGGCGCGGGTACGCTCAGAGCGTTTGATACTTTTTACCAGGTAGCCCGTATAGAACAAGGACCCGCTGGCTATGACCACCGCAAAAGCAAGCAATGAATATTTCCAGCGTTTTCTCTGTTGGTATGGGTTCATTTTTTAGTCGGGAAGTCCGGAAGACCGAAAGTCGGTAAGAACGACTGTGTACGGAACGCGGAAATCATGCCCAAATTACATAAAATAGTTAATTTATGTATAGTCCGGAAGACGGTGTAAGTCCGGAAGTGCGAAAGATCGATCTAAGTCAATAATCTTGCTTTCGGACTTACACGGTCTTCCGGACTTCCCGACTAAAACATCTATCTTTGCCCCACAATGTCAGATAAAAAAGTAAGAGTAAGATTTGCCCCAAGCCCTACCGGTGGACTTCACCTGGGCGGTGTACGTACCGTATTGTTCAACTATCTTTTTGCCAAACAACATAAAGGTGATTTTGTACTTCGCATCGAGGATACCGATCAAAACCGTTACGTAAAGGGCGCTGAGGAATACATACTGGAATGTCTTAACTGGTGCGGATTGATCCCTGACGAAAGCCCGGTTGCTGGTGGCCATTATGCGCCTTATCGCCAAAGCGAACGAAAATCAATTTACCGCGAATATGCCGAACGCTTGGTTGGGCAGGGTCATGCTTACTATGCTTTTGACACGCCTGAAGAACTGGAGCGTAATCGCCGCGAGATACCTAACTTTCAGTACGGCCACGCTTATCGTGATACTTTACGCAATTCATTATCAATGCCTTTGCACGAGGTTCAGCAACTGATAGATGCCGGCGAGCCACATGTTATCCGTATCAAAATGCCCGAAAATGAGCATGTCCACTTTGAAGACATGATACGTGGACATGTAAGTTTTGATACGAGTCAGACTGATGACAAGGTTCTATTAAAGGCTGACGGTATGCCAACTTATCACCTGGCTGTAGTGGTTGATGATTACCTGATGAAGATAACCCATGCCTTCCGTGGCGAAGAATGGCTGCCATCGGCGCCTGTTCATTTACTTCTTTGGGAATATCTGGGTTGGAAAGCTGATATGCCACAATGGGCACACTTGCCATTGATATTAAAGCCTGACGGTCACGGCAAGTTAAGCAAGCGCGATGGCGCGAGATTGGGCTTCCCGGTATATGCTATGAATTGGTTTGACGAGAAGACCGGCGAGCTTACACCCGGCTTCCGCGAGCTGGGCTTTTTGCCTGAAGCATTTTTAAACCTGCTGGTAATGCTGGGCTGGAATGATGGCACTGATAATGAAATATTTACGTTGGATGAATTGATAGAAAAGTTCTCGATAGAAAGAGTAAATAAAGCAGGCGCCAAGTTCGATTTTGAAAAGGCAAAATGGTTCAATGCGGAGTGGATTAAGAGGTCGGAGGGCGGAAGACTGAAACCAGAAGTTCTACAGATATTGACGGAAAAAGGTGTTCAGGTTAAAGATGATGATTACCTGCTTACAGTGATCAACCTGGTAAAAGAGCGCTGTACACTGTTGCCCGATTTTTATCAGCAATCCTCCTATTTTTTTGAGCAACCAAAAGAATACGATCTGAACGCGGTAAAACCAAAATGGACGGATGCCAAAACAGAATATTTCCGATCCTTAATTGCCGTGCTGAACAACAGTGAAGCATCTATCGACCCAGCTACGTTTGAAGAGCAGTTCAAAAAATTGGCCGAAGAGAAAGCTATTAAAGCGGGAGAGTTGATGTTGCCTTTTCGTATTATGCTGGTTGGCGGCAAATTTGGCCCGCATGTGTTTGATATTGCTGCCTTATTAGGTAAACAGGAAACCATTGGCCGTATAGAAAAAGCACTGGCGGAATTTACCAGCTAACAGTAACCGGTTTGCCGTAAAGTAACGTTCCTCCTTTGCCGTCGCGGTAACCTACCCTGATGGCATTTACTTTTTTGTTGTCGATCACGGTAATCCATCTGCGCGTTTCTGCGGTTGCATTTACCAGGACTTTGAACATTTTATCGATCCCAGGCAGTTCAAATAGCAGATAAAAGGTAATATCGCCGCCATCGTATTGGTATTTCAGGTGGACGGATTGGCCTAATTTATGCAGCAGGATGTCAGCCCATAATTCGTTTAACGCCATCAAAACAAGTTGATATGTGCCATCTTGATTGATCATCCGAATGCCCTGAATGTCGGCTTTTATCTCATCCATCAACCTAATATACCATATTAAAATAAAAGCAGGGCCGCTCTCACCCGGCCCTGCGATGGATACAGAGGATTATTTGGTTAATGTATGCGGATTTGCATTAATAACTCCGGCCGGGAACCACCTAATTATCAATTATGGTCCTCGTTCACGATGACCCCGGCCGGAGTCGTACCTCAATACCCCAATGCTTATCCGAATTCAATTAGTTTGCACTAATTTTATATAAGATGCAGCAGAATTCGTATTTCCATAAGCGAACTAAAAATTTTATTTTGCCGGTCTGAAATGAGCTTTTTTAGCAAACCAGTTAAAACCAACGATACTGATGACGAAGTGGAACTGAACAATTACCGCAAAAGCGGTGATGTGGCAGTGCTGGGTAAATTATTTGAACAATACGTATCTTTAATATATGGTGTTTGCCTAAAATACCTGAAAGACGAGGAAGACGCCAAAGATGCCGTAATGGGCATTTTTGAAGAACTGATTATAAAAGTAAAACAGCACGAAGTAAAGCAATTCAGAAGTTGGGTTTACGTACTAAGCCGCAATTATTGTTTAATGAAATTGAGGGCCGGGAAACGGATTGAAGAAATTTCTTTAGATGAGGTTATGGAATTTACGCCTTTTTTGCATCCTGAAGAAAGCAACAAAGAAGAAGCCATGAAAGCTTTGGAACGATGCATGGAGAGATTAAACACCGTGCAGAAACAAAGCATCGACCTGTTTTATTTAAAAGAGAAATGTTACAAAGAAATAGCCGAAATAACCGGTTTTACTTTGAATGACGTTAAAAGTTACATCCAAAACGGGAAGCGTAACCTGAAAATATGTTTGGAGAGAAGTAATGGATAGAGCAGACGACATAATTCAGATAAGGAAGTACCTAAACGGGGAGCTTAATGCACGTGCTATGCATGAGTTGGAACGCCGCGCCCTTGATGATAGTTTCCTGGCAGATGCGCTGGAGGGGTTTGAACAGGCTTCCGGGGATCACGAAGCCAACCTGGCTGAACTTGCCCTGCGGCTGCGCCAACGAACCGAAAATAGGGTAAGAAAAATTATTCCTTGGATTCCAATATCTGCTGCTGCATCGATCATATTAATTGTAGGAGCGGGCATATGGTTTTTTACAAAGAAAAACGATAAGGTAGAAATCAAGGGCGTAGTCGCTCAAGATGTAGTGGCTGAAAAAAAGGAAGTACCTGCTTCTTCAAATACGACTATTACGGCAGATACATTAACAAAAGAACAGAATAAAGCGATAGTCCAATCGGAAATAAAGTCTGATGCTGTTGTGCAACAAGCTCCAAAACGAGCGGAATTGAAAGAAGCGCCCGCGACGTCTGACTTATCAGTTGCAAAGGCTAATGTAACGCCAACTGCCACTGAACCATCGCCGAATGCTGATAAACTAAAAGCCGGCTATGAATACGGATATCTAAGCCCTAAAAAGGACTCCGTTGGTGCGAACGATATATTGGTTGGTGATATCTCTAAAAGAAAACCTGTCAATGCATCTGCCGCTAAACATAAGGGCTTACCATCGACACCCACGTTAGTACAAAGCCGTGTAGAGGGTGTAAGTGTGAGTCCCGATGATAGTCATACTGTAACCGGAACCGTTGTAGGTGACGATGGATCGCCACTTACCGGCGCGACGGTAAGGGTTCAGGGTCGCAATTTTGGCGCGGTAACTGACGCCAGCGGAAAATTCACATTGCAGGATGTGCCTAAAGGGCAAACGCTTTCAGTAAATTATATTGGCTACAGCGGCAAAAAAGTAAAAGCAGATCAGGACTCTATGCGAATAAGCTTAAACCCCGCAGGCAGTTCATTGTCGGAAGTGGTTGTAACCAGAGAAGTCGAAAATAGTAGTCAGAGTGCTCATCCGCGCGACGGTTGGAAGTCTTTTAATGATTACATGGATAAAAATGCGCAGTTGCCCGACGGTAAAACCGGAAAAGTAAAGATATCTTTTATCGTTGCTCCCGATGGTATACCGGGCCAGTTTAAGGTGCTAAAAAGCCTTAGCGATGACGCTGATAAGAAAGCTATTTCGCTAATAAGTGCCGGCCCGGCCTGGGTTGGAAATGCTGATGGTAAGGCTAAAGAGGTTACCGTAACGGTGAAGTTTCATTAAGATATCTTCAATTTTTAATAGCGATGGGTTTTGAACCCGTCGCTATTAAAATGAATAATTTCCTCAATTCGCTTTCTTATCTGCAAAAGAGAACACCTTTTGTAATAATGGGGTCGATCTTGCAGATGGCAGGTTCTGGCGTATTTTCAATTCTTCCTGCGCAATCTCAACAAATAAACCATCGATAGTTTTTTGCGTAGCATAATCGCTAATATCCGGGTTCAGATGCTTTACAAAGGGCAGTTTATTGTATTCCCCGGCGGCGGTTCCGTAATATTTGGTAGCGCCAACTTTATCGAGACTGACTTTTATCGTCGGTTTAAACTTGGCTGCCAATGCGGTGCTGGTGGTCTTTTTAAAATATTGGGTTGCCGCATCCTGCCGACCCAATAGAATACCCGACACATCCTCAATGGTCATCTTTTTGATCGCATCAATGAATATTGGCTTTGCATCTTTAACCGCATCTTCGGCAGCGCGGTTTAATGACAAGATCACATTATCGCATAACTTATTCATTCCCATGCCGCGCAAGGTCCTTTCAACTTTTTGCGCTTCTGGAGGGAAAAGTATTTTAACGGCAGCATTGCCAAAGAAACCATTTACCGCGGAGAGTTGGTCGGAGCTCTTGGCTGTACCTTGTTGCAACGCCTGTTTGAGAGCGTTTCCTATCTCAAGGTTTGAGGGAACAATTTGCGGATAGAGATCAGTTTTAGCAGTGGGTTTGTAGTAATCAAAACTGCTTAGACTAAGTCCAATAAATATTAACGGCAATAAAATAAATAGTCTTTTCATAGGATAATTGATTAAACGTTGCCGTAAAATTAACCGATTACCCGCATTAAGGCAAATACTCCGGCAGCAATCAGTGCCGAAATAGGAATAGTGATGATCCATGCCCAAACCAGGTTGATGGTTACGCCCCAGCGAACAGCGGAGAGTCGCTTGGTTAAACCGACACCGATGATAGAGCCTGTTATGGTATGTGTTGTTGAAACCGGGATACCAAAATGCTCGGTGAAAAATAAAGTGATCGCGCCCGCTGTTTCAGCACTTACACCTTCCAATGGAGTGATCTTGGTAATGCGTGCGCCCATCGTCTTGACGATCTTCCAACCGCCTGATAACGTGCCTAATGCAATGGCTGTATAACAAGCTAATGGTATCCAATCTGGCATGTGGCTACCTGAAGGAATTACTTTAGCTGCAATTAATGCCACATAAATAATACCCATTACTTTTTGTGCGTCGTTGCCACCATGCGCAAAACTTAATGCAGCTGATGATAATAACTGTAATCTTTTAAACCATTTTTCTGCGGTAGCCGGTCTTGAATTTTTGCTTAGATGCAATACGATAATGGTAACGATATAAGCAAATATCAAACCCAGAAATGGCGCCAAAACGATATAGGCGATGATTTTCAGGATATAGCCCATATTTACAGCGGTTACAGCTGCCGAACCCTGGTATAATGCATTAGTAATACCCGCACCCGCAAACCCACCGATCAACGTATGCGACGAACTGGACGGTATACCAAACCACCAGGTGATCAAATTCCAGCTGATGGCAGCAATAAGTCCGGCCAGCAGTACAGGTATGGTTACAAAGTGCTCAACAACAATTTTGGAAACCGTATTGGCTACTTTGTGATCTTTAATAAAGAAAAATACAATAAAGTTGAAGGCGGCTGCCCAAAGAACAGCCTGAAAAGGGGATAATACTTTAGTAGAAACTATAGTAGCAATGGAGTTGGCTGCATCATGGAAGCCATTTGTATAATCAAATAATAACGCCAGGCAAATTACTACAACCAGTGATGAGGTGACCATTCAGCGAAATTAGGCGTTTTTAACTAAAATTGATTCCATTACGTTTGCTGCGTCCTCGCAACGATCGGTTGCTGTTTCTAATGCTGCCAATATCTCTTTGTATTTTATTAAGCGGATAGCATCAGTTTCATACAGGAACAGGTCGGCTACTGCACGGTCAAATACATAGTCGGCCTGGTTCTCTACGCTATTTATACGAATGCAGGAATCAGCTATGTTCCTTACGTTTTTCAGGTCTTTTAACTCGCGTACTGCTTTCTCCAGGTCCTGGGCTGCTTGCAGGATCAGTTCGCATAGTTTGCGGATATGTTCGTTGTAATCGTCAATCTGATACAGGCTCATGCGGTTGGCCGACCCATGTATAAAATCAGCCACATCATCAATAGCGGTAGCTAATGAGTGTATATCTTCCCTGTCGAATGGAGTAATAAAGTTTTTACCCAGTTCCAGGTAGATCTGGTGGGTAAGCTCGTCACCTTTGTTTTCTAATTTATCGATTTGTTTAAAGAGGTCTTCCCTGGTCGCCGAATCGGTTGAATTTACAGCATCCACCAATATGACGGACATAATCACGACGTTATTTGCTGCTTGTTCAAATAATGGGAAGAATATTTTCTTGTCTTTCGGAACAAAATACTGAAAGATGCTGTTTAGTGACATTTGATATGTATTAGAGTCTTTTGGACCTGTTTATATTAAATTTTTGCAAAGGTAATGTTTGTAATGTTAAGATAATGTTAACTCTTCAGTGCCGGAATTACTGGAAATGGGAGCCCTTGTTTTGACTTTTGCAGCGTAAAACCAAAGGTCGATCCCAGCCCTTCTGTACTTCTTACATTGATGGTTTGATCGTGCGCCTCAATGATATGCTTCACTATAGCCAGTCCCAAACCTGAACCGCCTATTTGTCTAGAACGACTGGTATCAGTCCTGAAAAAACGCTCAAACAGTCGTGGCAGGTATTTTTCCTCGATACCGATACCATCGTCGGTTACCTCAACCAATACCTGGTCGTGAAGTTCAAACAGGCTCACCGCAGTGTTGCCTTCCTCTTTGCCGTACTTGAATGAGTTATCGATTAGGTTTACCAATACTTGCCTGATCTTTTCCCTGTCGGCGCTTACCAATATTGGCTCATCATATTTTTGTTTGAAGACCAGTTTGATCCTATGCTCTTTTGCCTTCAATTCGAGCGAGTCAAATACCTCCTTAATCAAATCGTTGATCTTGAACTTGGTATAATTGATTGGAATCTCTCCGGTTTCCAGCTTGGATATTTCGTCCAGGTCTTTGATCAGGTAACTCAACCGGTCCACATTCCTTGATGCCTTTTCAAGGAACTGTTTAGCCATTTCAGTGTCCTCAAACTCGTCATCCATAACAGCATCGATATAACCTTGTATAGCAAACAAAGGAGTTTTGAATTCGTGCGAGATATTCGACAAAAAATCACGCCTGAATTTTTCCTGCTTGCGCAGTTCATCGATCTCTGATTTTTTTTGACGTGCCCATTCCTGGACCTCATGTTCTACGTCATTGATCGGATCGGCGCTTACATGCTCGCCTAAAGCATCACGCAGGTCGCGGCCAAGCTTCAGGTTATGGATCAGCTTATAAATGATCTTGATCTTGGAATAGATGTACTTTTCAAGGAGAATGTAAAAGGTGACAAAACTAAAAGTAAGCGTTAAACCAAAAGTAACGCCCATATCATACCAGCTATGCTTAAAGTAGTAATTGACTGCCGAGACGGTGATAGCAACCGCCAGGGCATTTATAAAAACAAGTACGCGTAATTTCATATTAGTAAAGTTACGACTTGTATGTTATTGCCCGTTCTATATAAACCTAAGTTGATGTTAAATTATGGTTAATTATTTGCTTGTAGTCACGTCAATTACAATGGTTACGTCATTTGCTAATACCATACTGCTGCTGCCTACCCCGAAGTCGGTACGCTTTATCTTCAACGTGCCTTTAAATTCGCCGTCGTTACTATTTTCAGTATAGCTAAAAGGAACCTGCACCTGGTTGGTTTTGTCTTTTATAGTTAAATTGAAAATGCCCGTATAATTACTGCCGCTGTTATGTTTAAATGAAACCGATTTCATTTTAATCTCGGGGTATTTCTCAGCATCAAAATAGCTGTCGCTTTTCAAATGGCTGTCTCGTGTTTCGCTATCTGTATTTACGGTATTAGACTGGACAGACGCTTCTATGCTGCTGGTTTCCAGGTGCGCCGGATCAAAATCAATATCAGCCTTAAGACCGCTGAAACTGCCGCCAACATTGATTCCCAGATTTTTTATCTGGAAGGTAACGGATGATTTGCTAACAATATGTTTGGTTATTTGTGCAAAAGCAATAGAACCTAATATGAGTAATAAGACTAAGGTAGCCGGGTATTTTTTCATAATTTATATAAACGAAGGTTCAAACATAATAATATGTGATCAATTATTTTTTACATTAGCATGTATCAAAACCTTATCATGGAAAAAGAAGAGTTTAAATTTAGTGTTGTACAACCTGTACTTTCGGTATGCTTTTTAATAGCTGGAGCCTTTTATTTCTCTGATCCATATAATTTATACATGATTACTCACAATCCACTTGTATTGATTATTATTTTATTGTGTTTGTCATATATGATAAAAAACCTGCGCATAGGTGTGCTAACATTAATGGGTAAGCCTGCTGTTATTTTGACCGATGAAAGTATTACTATAACCGCAAATAACGACACAATTAAATGGTTAGACGTAGGGAACGTTTATATGACCTACAGTTCGATTGGAGTTGTAAATCTGGTAAAATTTCATTTTGTCACAATCAAGGTTCGGGAGCCCGAAGTTCAGCTTAAGATGGTTAAAAATCCATTTGTCAGAAATTACCGATGGTTGACCCGTAACTGGCGACAAAGCCCCTTTGAAGTCAGTTTATTCCTTGTGAGAGGCGATGATGACGAAATTTACCACACTATCTTAAAATATTACCAAAACAACCGTGGTTTCTAAAACTCCACATGCGCCCTAACACCAAACACATTAACCGGTCCGCGGTCGGCATTGTAAGCCGGATGCAGAATAAACTGGTAATCCGGCGTCAGCCAGAATTTTTGATGAAAAGGGTTAATCTTATAGTATAATTCTGCTATCAGCTCTGGTGAGTAATGACTGAGCTGCCCATCGCCGATAATGAACCCATAGCCGCCTGCAGCAAGGTAAGCTTTATGATCCGGCGATAACCCGTTGGCAATAAATCCGATGCCAAGTTCGTCATCTTTCCGGTGCCAGAAAGTTCCTTTAAGTACACCGCCAAACGTAAGGGAACGGTCAATTTCTGTAAAGAACCAGGTTTCAGTATGTCCGTCGTTGTAACTTGCCTTGGCAAATACACCAAAATCTTTGGTAATATATTGGTCGGCATTGATACCGAAGCCATACTTATGCCGACCGTAATGCAGCGTGCTATCTACATTTGGAGCAGCCGGATTTTGAGCGATCGCCTGTTTATAGTCGCCGAATTTTCCGTTGTTGAGGAAGGTCAATATTCTTATGCTTCCCTTTTTACCCTGTGTGGCATAGCGTCTCTCATACTCTATTGTCTCCGTATTGGCCTTACCTATTTTGGTATCCCAGGTAGAAGAGTTGGCTTGTGTAACTACCATGGTAAAGGCGAAGCGTAATGTCCAATTGGGTTGGCCAAATTCGGCAACGCTCCCCAAAACATAACCGCGGGTGTTTGCGGGATAGTCCCAGGCCGCATTATCCATCAATGCCCAATTCATAAACTGCTCGCGGGGATCATGGCTGAAGGCGTTACCATCGAAGAAATCTGCCATGCCAAATTTGCCTATGGTAAAAGAAAAATAGCGCTTGCTTTTTAGGCCGGGTATTTGATTATTATCATCATCGATGGTATCTTTTTCCTTTCCCCATTCAAAATTCTGCTTGAAATACAAGCGACCAATGTAGATCTTGTTTTGCACCCCGCCTACTCTGAAAGTCTCACCATTAGGAAAACCGGCTACTCCTAATGTTTGACTCAACCCCGCACCACCAGATAATTCAGGGTTAAAGTCAACTTCCGCGCCTTTCCATAATCGCGTAGCTGCAAAAAAAGTAGTGGTAATTGAAGTCTGGGTCTCTTCCTTGGTCAGCAAACTGTTTTGACCGGTATAGGGGGCATGAAAAGCTGGTTTATATTGAGTAATTATAGTTTGCTGAAAATGAAAATTATAGTTACTCTGTTTTACGGTGTCCTGTCCGAAAGAAACACCGGTAATTACCACTAAGAGCAAAAGGATAAGTATTAGCTTCTTCATGCGTTTGGCGAAAATATATTTTCAGTTTTAAGCTAATGTTAACTATTTCAATAAGTTAATTTATTAGTCAAATCTAATAATAAATTTAGATAAGTCTAAATTTTATTTAAAATAAATCTAAAACAACTGCTTCAATATTTACACAAAGAAAGATAATTAAGCCATGCAATACCATTGCATTGTTAAGCGCACTTTTCGCAGATGCCCTTAACAACAAGGTTCATCTCGGCGGGTGAAAAACCGGCAGGAAGAGAAACAACGGGGATTTTGTGATCGGGCAGGCAAAAGGTCTCCTTGCAGGAGTTACAGTAAAAGTGTACATGCATATCATGATGTTCATGGGTAGTGCAATCTTCTACACATAACGCATACTTGGGTGTTCCGGTACCATCTTCTATACTATGGATCAGTCCGTTTTGCTCGAAGGTTTTTAACGTCCGGTAGATGGTTATGCGGTCCGCCGTTTCCAGACTTTTTTCGATATCACTCAGGCTGACGGCAGAATTTTGCTGCAAAAGCAATTCCAGCACCAGAATACGCATGGCGGTGGGATTGATCTTTTTTGATGATAGTTTCTGTTCAACTTGTGCTTTCATCAGCTTTGACAAAGCTACGCCTTTTACTTCTGTATATAGGTTCCGGCTTCGTCAAAAAACTGCTGCAGATATTGTTCCATAAATTGGTGCCGCTGTTCCGCCATTTTCTTACCGGTTTCGGTGTTCATTTTATCTTTTAAAAGCAAAAGCTTTTCGTAAAAGTGATTAATACTTGGTGCTGCAGAGTTTTTGTACTCCTCTTTCGTCATATTGAGGTTAGGCTCAACTTCTGGGTTGAATATTTCCCGACCCTTAAATCCTCCATAGCTGAACGCGCGGGCAATACCTATAGCCCCAATAGCATCCAAACGGTCGGCATCCTGCACAATTTCTAATTCTTTAGAGTGAAAAGTCTTTTGATCAAAACCTGATTTGAAAGAAATATTCCGGATGATCTGCTGCACATGAGTGATCGTATCCTCATCAATATCCAATTCATTTAGGAACTTACCTGCTGTTTCTGGTCCGATCTCTTCATCACCATTGTGGAATTTGCTATCAGCTATATCATGCAATAATGCTGCAAGCTCAACAATTAGCATGTCTGCTTTCTCATTCTCAGCTATACGATGCGCATTGAGCCAAACACGATGAATGTGCCACCAATCGTGTCCGCCTTCGGCGTTTTCTAAAGTTTTGCGGACAAAATCACGGGTTTTTTCGACAATCAAGGCGTGTTCCATATTGAAAAATTGAATGACAAATATAGCGTTTAAGGTTCCGTACCTGCGGCACGGCATTTTCCCCTATTAGATGCACCATAAGTGCAAAATATTGATAGAAAATAAAAATGTCAAAACAAGCGTGCCGTAGGTACGCAATTAAGCGGGTTGCGAATTAAAAATTAATCAATGCTATATTTTACCAGCACGGCCGGCAAAAGTGTCACATTATCCAATGGCACCTGGTTGGTTGATAAGATGGGCTTCTTTTTCAGATAAAAATTATAAACTCCTTTTTGTGGCGACGGCGTAGTTGCGGCAGGGGGATTAAAACTTACTGCAAATGAAAGTATAAAGTCGTGCGTTTTCTCATTATCCGGTACCACCCAGTGATGGTTCGATTTTTTCAAGGCTTCTATCAACGGTGGTGCTAAAATGGCATCATCAGCATAATAGATCACGAGTTTTTGAATAGTTCCTTTCTGATCGGCAGAGAATTTAAATACTACTGTTCCGGTTGCCTTGCTTTTGATGATCTCGGGTGTTACTGCAATACTGTCCTTAAAAAACTGAGTCATGGCAGCGCTGCCTCCCTGGAACGGGAAAGCCAGTTGCTGCTGTGCCATACAATAACTTGAAATAATCAGGGAAACGGCTAATAATAGAATCTTGTTCATTTAATAAGTTGGTTGTGTTAGATTGAGTTGGACTGAGTTGAAAAAAATAAAACTCAATTAGCCATTCTCTTAATTTATCCAATAAACTGTTCGTTATCAGTTGATTAGGTTGGATTGAGTTGACTAAGTTAGATTAGGTTGATAACTCAATCAACCACTCTCTCAATCAACTATCCTTCGGCTCCCTTTTACTACCCTCGTACAGCTCATATTCCAACAGGCGGCAGTCGAGTTTGCCATTATAAAATTCAACGCGACGGTTAGCTTTCAGTCCAATCCGTTTTGCCAGATCAGGATTGCCGGTAAAAATATAACCGCGATAACCCAGGCACTTTTGCTTCATAAAATCGCCCATGCGTTTATATGTAGCCTCCAGTTTGGAATGTGTGCCTAAACGCTCGCCATATTCCGGGTTAAACATAATTACGCCAGGCTCATCGGGTACCATCGTGTCCGCAAAGTCACAAACGCTAAAATCTATCAAATGTTCTACGCCGGCAGTTTTTGCATTTTTTTGAGCGATATCGACCGCATCAGCTGATAGGTCGGTAGAAATGATCTTAAAGTTGAGTGTCTTTTTCCCCTTGTCCTTCAATTTGCGGCGCTCGGTGAAAACGACTCCTTGCTCATCTCCAGTGATCTGCATATAGCCACTCTTCAGCTGGAAAAATGCCGTGCTTT
>JACXTT010009339.1_pt1 | contig 13414 bp, 11 predicted proteins | sample 9270951 | NCBI WGS metagenome assembly JACXTT01 (sample SAMN15532306, study PRJNA645909) | rock metagenome | isolation source: weathered quartz diorite | place: Puerto Rico | collected 2017-06-21
GTCCCCATCTCCCACGACGCCAAATACTTCTTTTGTTCTGCCGTCAACGTATCGATGTTCACGCCCATGCCCGCCAACTTGAGCCGCGCGATTTCCTTATCGATCGCCGGTGGCACCGGATAGACCTTCTTCTCGAGGAGCTTGTAGTTCTTCACGATGTACTCGGCTCCGAGCGCTTGGTTCGCAAAGCTCATGTCCATGACGCTGGAGGGATGGCCTTCCGCGGTCGCGAGATTGACGAGGCGGCCTTCGCCCAAGAGGCTCACGCGATGGCCGTTCTTTCGGAGCGTAAACTCCTCGACGCCGGTGCGGACGATCCGGCGCTTCTTCGCTAACTTTTCGAGACCTGGAATATCCAACTCGACGTTGAAATGGCCGCTGTTGCAGACGATCGCGCCGTCCTTCATGGCCGCGAAGTGCTCGCTGCGGATGACTTTCAAGTTGCCGGTGACGGTGACGAAGAAATCCCCGATTGGGGCTGCCTGTTCCATCGGCATGACACGGAACCCGTCCATGACCGCTTCCAGCCCCTTCAACGGATCGATCTCGGTGACGACGACGTCTGCGCCCATCCCTTTGGCGCGCATCGCGATCCCGCGGCCGCACCAGCCGTAGCCGACGACGACCACGACGGAGCCGCAGATGAGGCGGTTCGTCGCGCGCACGATGCCGTCCATGGTGGATTGGCCGGTGCCATAACGGTTGTCGAACATGTGTTTGGTGTCGGCGTCGTTGACGGAGATGACGGGGAACTTGAGCACTTTTTTCTCAGCCATACTGCGCAGGCGAATGACGCCGGTCGTGGTTTCTTCCGTGCCACCGATGACGTTCTTCAACAATTCTTTGCGCTTTGAGTGCAGGTGCGAGACGACGTCGGCCCCGTCGTCCATCGAGAGGTGCGGCCGATGGGCAATGGCGGATTCGATGTGGCGATAGTAGGTGGCGTTGTCCTCGCCCTTGATCGCAAAGGTCGGAATGCCCTCGTGTTGGACGAGCGCGGCGGCGACATCGTCTTGGGTGCTCAGCGGGTTTGACGCACAGAGTCGCACGTCGGCACCGCCGGCTTTCAGTGTGATCATGAGGTTGCCGGTTTCGGTGGTGACGTGGAGGCAGGCGGTGACCCGCACGCCCTTGAGCGGCTGCTGCCGCTTGAATCGATTCCGGATGAGGCGCAGCACCGGCATGGTGGCTTCGGCCCATTCGATCTTGAGTTTGCCCTGATCCGCCAGCTTGATATCTCTCACATCGTAATCCACGAACACCTCCAGTGCAGTGATGAGTGACGAGTGGTCAGTAAAAGGGGGGCGGATTCTGTAATCCGTCCCCCTGTGTCTGTCTGTGGGAACGCCTAGGTTAGAGGCCCGCGTCCTTGCGCAGCGCCCTGGCTTTATCGGTCTTCTCCCAGGTGAACTCCGGTTCGTTCCGGCCGAAGTGTCCATAGGCGGCGGTCTTCTTGAAGATCGGCCGGCGGAGCTTGAGGTGATCGATGATGCCGCGCGGCGTCATCGGGAAATGTTTCCGCACGAGCTTATCCAGATTGTCGGCAGAGACCCTTTCGGTATTCTTGGTATCGACGAGCACGGAGACGGGATCGGCCACGCCGATCGCATAGGCCAGCTGCACTTCACACTTGTCGGCGAGGCCGGCTGCGACGATATTCTTCGCGATGTAGCGGGCCATATAGGAGGCCGAACGGTCGACCTTTGTGGGGTCCTTGCCGGAGAAGGCGCCGCCGCCGTGGCTGCCGTGGCCGCCGTAGGTATCGACGATGATCTTGCGGCCGGTCAATCCGGTGTCGCCCATCGGCCCGCCGACGACGAAACGGCCGGTCGGATTGATGTGGTGCTTCACGCTCGTGGGATCGTAGAGGCCCTTCGGCATGACCGGTTTGATCACTTTCTCCATGATCTCGCGTTCGATCTGCTTGCTGGTCACGTCGGGGCTATGCTGGGTTGAGACGACGATGGTGTCGATGCGAACGGGTTTGCCGTTCTTGTACTCGACGGTCACTTGGGACTTGCCGTCCGGACGGACCCAGTCGAGGATTTTTTTCTTTCGCACTTCGGCCAGGCGACGCGTCAAACGGTGAGCGAGCACGATGGGCATCGGCATCAGCTCGCTGGTTTCGTTGGTCGCGTAGCCGAACATCAGCCCCTGGTCACCGGCGCCGCCGGAATCCACGCCCATGGCGATATCGCTGGACTGCTGGTGAATGGCGGTCAGGACGGAGCAGGTATGGGAATCGAAGCCCCATGAAGCATCGTTGTACCCGACGTCCTTAATGACCTGGCGGATGATATCGGGAATTTCGACGTAGGCTTTGGTCGAAATTTCTCCTGCCACAAAGGCAATACCGGTGGTCAAAATCGTCTCGCACGCCACCCGGGAATACTTGTCTTGCGCGAGGATGGCGTCGAGAATGCCGTCGGAGATTTGGTCGGCAATCTTATCGGGATGTCCTTCAGTAACAGACTCAGACGTAAACAGATAGTTATGTCGCATTAGCCCCTCTGGGTTCGGGTGATCAGTAATCGGACAACAGGCTGAATCTGGGCGATACTATCTGAATAAGTCCTATTTTGTCCATTCCTGCGAAGGGAGAGGAGCATCGGGACTCCTACATCCCGCTTGCTTGACAGTCGTTTCTGGCCGCTTGTAAGATGACCAAATTTCCTTGGACTTACGCAGGATTTCCCCCGCGCAGGCCGTTTCAGACACGAATAGGGTACACGAGCGCATTCCCCCGCGTCGAATTCCTCACGCCAGCCCTATGCGTCCGATGGCCTCAGGGGCAGTCTCTGCGATGTGAAGCGAAAGTCGAGTCGGCATGAACGGTACGGAAGACACGATCCCGAGTAAAGATATCCCGAAGCCCTCGAGCCCAGGGTTGGGCTGGGACGAATTTTCGCGCGAGCTGGTCGAGTTCTTTGCCTCGATCAAGCTGGCGATGTTTCTGTTTTTGTTCATCGCGATCACCGCCACGATCGGGACGGTCATCCAACAGGGTGAACGTCCGGAAACCTACATTCAGGAATACGGAGAAAATGCGTACCGGTGGTTCCTGCGGCTGGGATTCACCGATGTCTATCACACCTGGTGGTTCACCAGCCTGTTGGGTCTGCTTTGCGTGAATTCTCTCACCTGTTTTCATAAGCGGTTTCCCGCCGTCTGGCGGTCGATGAAGCAAGACAAAGTCGGCGTGACGTTGCCCTTCATTCAAGGGATGAAAGTCAAGGCTGAGCTGTCGGTCGGCGGTACCAAGGAGACCGTGGCCCAACGCCTCGCACAGCATTTGTTGGAAAAGGGTTATCGGGTCCTCGCGAAGAGCGAGCCGGGAGAGGTCACGCTGTATGCGACGAAGGGCGTGCTGGGTCGCGTCGGCGCCCATATGGCGCACTTGAGCGCAACGGTGATTGTGCTGGGCGGCCTCTTAGGCAGCTACTACGGCTTCTCGGAGTTCGGCGTCTGCCTGGAAGGACAGAGCTACCATATTCCGCGCGGCAATTTCGATCTGAAGGTCGATAAGTTCTGGATCGATTACCACGAGAACGGTGCGGTCAAGTCGTACAACAGCACGCTGACGGTGGTGGAGGGCGGGCAGTCGGTCGTGACGAAAACGATTACCGTCAACGATCCGCTCGTCTATAAGGGGATTTGGTTTTATCAGTCCAGCTACGGTGACGCCTGGGATCAGATCGAAATCGCACGCGTCAACATCAAGGATAAAGAAACGGACAAGGTGATCAAGACCGTCGATCTGGAATGGCAAAAGGAACACACGGTCCCGGACCTGAATCTCAAACTGGCGATCACCGACTTCGTGGCAGACTTTGCCTTTAACTCGAACGAGAAGAAGGTCTATTCGAAAACGGTCGAACACGCGAACCCGGCTATCAAGTTGACAGTCAACGAACGCAATACCGTGCAGGCGACGCCGTGGATTTTCTACCAGTTCCCGGATCTGTTCGACATCAAGGATTCGAAATATCAGTTCGAGCTGACGGGCTATAAGCCAAAGAAGTTCACCGGGTTGCAGATTGCCAAGAATCCTGGGATCAACATCGTCTGGCTCGGCTCGACGATGATCGTGGTGGGCATTACCCTCTCCTCCTTCATTTACCATCGGCGGCTCTGGACGAAGATTATCCCGTCCGGGGAGGGCGTGACCGTGCATATCGGCGGGACGACCCACAAAAGCCACATCGATTTCCAGAAGGAATTCCGAAAGTTGACGGAGAAGATTCGCACCTTCTCGGCCTGATCCTAATCTGGCTGAGACCGCGAAGAGGTGGCCAAACCACCCCTGTCTTGGGTATGATAGTCGGTAGTCCATTGGTCTGAATTACCTGACGGAGGACGCTATGGTCCGTTCCCTCTTTCTCTTCGACATGACGTTTTGGCTCTACTTGGCTGCATTGACCCTATATATTGCCTATCTCTTCGCCCGCCGTCCGCAAATGGCGTTGGCACCCGCAGGTTACCCGGCTGAAAATTTCGATGAACGCGACGGGGCCTGGGCTACGCAGTTGGGGCAGGTGGCGACCCTGGTCACAGTGTTCGGCTGGATCGTGAATAGCGGAGCCCTGTTCACCAGAGCCTTCGAGCGCATGCAGACCTCCGGGACCTTTGCGCCGTGGTCCAATCAGTTTGAAGCCATGGCCTATGTGTCCTGGGCCATTATCCTTGGCTACGTGTTGCTGGAACTGCGGTACGGGATCAAGGCGATCGGAGCCTTTGTCGTGGGGATCGGATTTATCGCGATGGGCGCGGCCTCGTTGTTGCCCTATCGCTATCAGACGGCTGAGCCGCTCGTGCCGGCGCTGAACAGCTATTGGATCTACATCCACGTCTCCATCACGCTCACGAGTTATGCCGCCTTCGCGATGGCCGGCGGGCTGGGCGTCATGTATTTGTTCAAGGAGCGAGCGGAACAACGCGGGAGTCAATCCCGATTCTATGCGGCGTTCCCCGATCTCGAAACGATCGACGAACTGGGCTACAAGGCCATCATGATCGGCTTCCCGCTCTTGGCCTTCGGCATTATCCTGGGTGCCATGTGGGCGAACTATGCCTGGGGCGGCTATTGGAGTTGGGACCCCAAAGAGACCTGGTCGCTGATTGTGTGGCTCATCTACGGCGCCTACATCCATGCGCGGATGACGCGCGGGTGGGAAGGGAGACGCTCAGCCATCTATGCGATCTTCGGATTCTTGATGGTGATCTTCTGTTTCTGGGGCGTGAACTTTCTCTTGTCCGGTCTCCATGCGTATGCCTAGCAGGATGCTGAACATGGCCTCCAACTTCGTTCTCAGTCGCTCGCTCCCCTCAACGTACTAACGACAGTACGCCTCGGGGCTCTCACTCCCTGTGGCCTTGTTGGAAGTCCCTGTTGAGTATCCTGTAAGAGAGTTCCGAGGGAGTCATTTTTGTCCGAGCAATCCGCGACATCGTCTCCGTCCACTCCGGCTTCCGGCGGCTCTCGTCTGCTGATCGTGCTGGCAGGCGCGGCGGTGCTCGCCGTGACCTTCGCCATCGTGTGGCTGCAGAGCGCGAAATACGAACCACTCGTGGTCGGGAAAGTTGCGCCGGATTTCGCCCTCTCGGACCTCAACGACCAACCCATTCGGCTCTCGGACTTCCGCGGCAAAGTCGTGTTCCTGAATTTCTGGGCGACCTGGTGCAAGCCCTGCCGTGAGGAAATGCCGTCGATGGAAGTGCTTCATAAGAATTTTGAAAAAGATGGACTCGTCATTTTGGCTGTCAGCATCGACCGTGTCACGACCACCAAGGATATTCCCCCCTTCGTCAAAGGGATGAACTTGACGTTTCCAGTCCTGATCGATTCCTGGGGGCAAACAGACAAGCCCTATAAGCGCATGGGTGTCCCTGAGACGTTTATCATCGATCAGCAGGGGATCGTTCGGGAGATCGTCATCGGGCCTCGAGACTGGACCCGACTCGATAGTCTGCAAATATTAACCTCCCTGCTCAAGGTCACTCCCAAAGCTGCCGAGGGAGGGGAACCGGATCGTCCGATGAGGGAGTCATGAAGTCTCTCGCCATCATCGGCATCGCGCTCGCCATGACGGCCGGAGTTGTCATGACGAGAGGTTTCTCTTCTCAATCTGAAGCGGTTCGTGCTGTGCCGGTTGCCGGTCAACGCGTCATCGTAAAGCCCGGCGAGCCGGCGCCGAATTTTCAACTGCGGGATATGAACGGTCGGCTGGTCTCCCTCTCGGATCTTCGGGGGAGAGTAATTCTCCTGAATTTCTGGGCGACCTGGTGCGGGCCCTGCCGTGTGGAGATGCCGGCTATGGAGCAGCTCTACCGAGCCTATTCACGGAAAGACTTCGAAATTCTTGCCGTGTCCACCGATCCGCAAGGGCCGGCGGTGACGAGACCCTTTCAACAAGAGAATCAGCTGACCTTCCCGATCCTCCACGATGCCGAGTATCGTGTGGGATTGATGTACGGGGCGCGGACGCTGCCGATGACGTTCATGGTCGACCGGCAGGGTGTGGTCCGACAGCAGATCTTCGGGGCCCGCGATTGGGGCGCTTCCGAGGCGCACCAGTTGGTGCAACTGCTGATGAAGTCGTAAGCGTATGATGCAGTCGATTCCACAGATTTCCTTGATCGCCGCCTTTTCCGCCGGCCTGCTTTCGTTCGTCTCGCCCTGCGTGTTGCCGTTGGTGCCTTCCTATATTTCCTACATCACGGGATTGTCGGTCGAGCAATTGACGGATGCCTCCGAGCGATCGAAGTTCAAGAAGGCCATCATCCTGAACGCGCTGATCTTTATCGCGGGATTTTCCAGCGTGTTTATTGCGTTCGGTGCCTCGGCCAGTTTTCTCGGACAGATGCTGATCACCTACCAGGACCATATCAGGCGGATCGGCGGCCTGCTCATCGTCGTTTTTGGGCTCTACTTGTTGGGCATCTTGAATCTGAATTTTCTGAAGATGGAGCATCGCTATCAATTCAGGAATCGCCCGACCGGCTATCTCGGCTCCTTTCTTATCGGCGTGGCATTTGCGGCCGGATGGACGCCCTGTGTGGGACCGGTGCTCGGGACCATCTTGCTCTACGCCAGCACGACGGATTCCCTCACGAGCGGGGTGACGTTGCTCACGGCCTATTCGCTCGGCCTCGGGCTCCCGTTGTTCCTGACGGCGTTGGGGGTGGATCGATTTCTGGCCTACTTCAAACAGGCCCGCATGTACTTATGGGGCGTCTCGACGGTGAGCGGGGTACTGTTGGTCGCGGTGGGCGTGATGATCTACGCGAACTCGCTGACGATTATCACAAGCATTTTGGAGCGGTATGGGATTGGTTGGTATGTAGGTCAGTGAGTACCGTTCAGTAGGCCATCCTCGCATTCAGTTCACAGTCCTCATCACTCGCTACTGTGTATTAGCACCAGGCGCCGAGGCGGCAGGTCACGAACGACTGCGCCAAGGCATTGGCAGTGGGGATGCGGACGAGGCCGTTGGCGACCTGAGGTGTGACGCCACCAGCGGGAACGGTGCGGGTATCAGAGGTTGATGGGCCCGCAATGTGTTCGGGCGGAAGCGGTTCTGATTTCTTGGCGAGCAGGGTCGTCGCAGGTTTCGCTCCGCTGATCTTGGCGAGCAGCTTGGCTCCCTCACCCGCATGTTTCGAGTCCGGATATTTTTCTGCCAACAGGGTCAATTGCTCGGCCGCCCAATCGTCCGCCCCCAAGTCGTGGTAGCTCAGCGCCAAGAAATACAGCGCATCCGGCGCGACCGACTTATCGGGATAGACTTTCATGATTTGTTCGAACCGGTGGGCGGCGGCGAGATAGGATTCTCGTCGGTAATAGAACTGCCCGACGAACAAATGCATCTGCGCCAGAAGATCGTGACATTCCTGAACCTTCTGCACCGCCTGACCGTCGTAGCGGCTCCCCTGAAAGTCCTTCCGGAGCCGCTCAAAGGCCTGAATAGCTTTCTGAATGGGATCGGGGTCTCGATCAATCCCCTTGGCCCGCTTCATCTGGCTTTCACCGATGCGGAAAGCAGCGTAAGGCGCGAGGGTATGGGTCCGATGGAGATCGAGAAAGTGGGTGTATTCGACGATCGCTTCGGCATATTCTTCCTTGTCGAAGAACGCCTCACCGCGTTTCATGATGACGTTCGGGTCATAGTTCTTTTCGATCGTATCGCCGAGGAAGATCTGTTCGTCGGTGCCGCCGACCGCCTTCTTGGCGTTATCGCGGGTTTTCGGCGTGCTGGAGCAGGCCACCATCGCGCACAGGGCGAAAATCAGGGCCGCAGCCGGGCTGAAGACGATAGCTATCGGGGACAGGGCATGTCGCATAATCTCTGCATTTTGTAGCAGGAGTGCTCCCTGAATGCAATGGTTTGAGCCCTCTTCTGTTGACCCGTTCTACCTTGCCCCCTATAATCCCGCCGCAGAGTCGCACGATGGAATCATGGTAATGACAGGGACGAGAATTATTGGCACAGGGTCGTATTTGCCTGAACGGGTGGTCTCGAATCGCGAGGTCGGTGCAGCGCTGGGAATCGAGCCAGCCATGGTCACTCGCCTGACCGGGATTACGGAACGCCGATGGGCCGCACCCTCCCAGGCCTCATCCGATCTGGCGAGCGAAGCGGCCAAACACGCGCTTCAGGCCGCCGGGCTGTCGGCATCGGCCGTGGAGGCGATCGTGCTCTCGACGACGTCCCCCGACCAGGCCTTCCCATCCACCGCCTGCCACGTGCAGCGTCTGCTGGGCTGTGGTGCCGTCGGCGCCTTCGACGTGGCGGCCTCCTGTTCGGGCTTCCTCTATGGACTCTCCATGGCAGACGCCATGATCAGAAGCGGTCAGGTGACGACCTGCCTTGTCGTGGCGGCCGAGGTGAAGTCCCGCTCGCTGGACGTGGCGGATGGGGATACGACGCTCTTGTTCGGCGATGGGGCCGGGGCGGTTGTGGTGCAGCGGGAGCGCGTGTCGGCGCAGCCCGGTCGTGGTCTCTTGGGCATCCGGCTTCATGCGGACGGCGAGCACCATGACTTGATTCGCATTCCCGCCGGCGGGTCGCGCACGCCGACGACGGCAGGTACGATCGAATCGAACACCCATACGTTACGGATGCAGGGGGCGCCTCTCTTTCGTTTGGCGGTCAAGCGATTGGATCAGGCGATCCGAGAGATCCTCAAAGAATTCGGCGTGGAATTGCACGATGTGGCGCAGTTCGTGCTGCATCAAGCCAACGGGCGCATTCTCTCCCAGGTAACGAAACGATTGGGCGTCTCATCGGAACGAGTCTGTTCCGTCATCGAGACATACGGCAATACCTCGTCGGCCTCGCTGCCGATCGCGCTCGATCATGCGGTCCGCACGGGCAGAATCCAGACCAACGATGTGGTGGTCTTGGGCAGCTTCGGAGGCGGGATTACCTGGGCGACGGGCGTGGTCCAATGGTAGCGCCTCTTTACAGATCCATCATTCTCCTGTAATCGTGGCGTCGTGTAACGGCGAAATCATGGGTTGTTGTTGAGCGGAGGACTGTCGCAATGCGATTCGGGTTAATCCCTCGGGAAGAGGCGTTCTTCGATTTGTTCAAGAAAGCCGCGCACAACATGATCGAGGGGAGCCGTCTCCTGAAGGACATGATGGAGAACTTCCACGATCCGGTCGCACAAGCCAGACGGATCAAGGACGTCGAGCATGTCGGTGACGGCATTACGCACGATATCGCGCTCCGGTTGAATCAGACGTTCATTACCCCGATCGATCGCGAAGACATTCACGATCTCGCCAGCGCGCTCGACGATATTCTCGACGTCAGCGAAGCGATCGCCGACCGATTTGTCCTCTATAAGGTCACCAAGCCGACCGACATGTCGATCAAGCTGGCCGATATCTTGTATCGGGCTTCGGTCGCCGTCGGTTCCGGCGTAGATCGTTTGGGGCTGGCGCATCCACAACTCACCGAATGCAGTGTGCAAGTCAACAGCCTTGAGAACGAAGCGGACCGCGTGTCTCGCGATGCGATCTCCGCGCTCTTCGAGAAAGAAAACGATCCGATGGCAGTCATTAAGCTGAAAGAAATCTACGAAGGGTTCGAAGCCGGGACCGATCGCTGCGAAGACGTGGCCAATATTCTCGAACGCATTGCCCTCAAGCACCACTGACCAGACGATGCGTTCCCTCCATACCCCTCACACCTCACGAGTCGGTTATGCCTGATTTGAGCGGAATGCTGTTGCTCGTTGTCGTGCTGGCGCTGCTGTTCGATTTCTCGAACGGATGGCACGACAGCGCGAATGCAATTGCGACCGTCGTGTCGACCCGGGTGGTCAGTCCGCTTGTCGCGGTCATGGCGGCGGGGGTGCTCAATGTGGCCGGAGCGTTCATGTCGACGGCGGTTGCGAAGATGGTCGGCTCGGGAATCGTCGATCCGGCGTCCGTCACGCAACAGATGGTAGCGGCCTCGTTGGCCGGTGCGATTCTCTGGAATCTCATCACCCTGCTCTTAGGATTGCCGACGAGTTCCTCGCATGCCCTGATCGGCGGGTTAGTCGGGGCAGCGGTGACGCACGGGGGATGGGCCACGGTCAAACTCTCGGGGCTTCGGTCGGTCCTCGAAGCGATGGTCCTCTCCCCCTTCTTCGGTTTCGCGATGGGACTCGGGCTCATGGTGTTGCTGAGCTGGGTGTTCTTTCGCGTGACCAGGGCGGTGGCGACGCGCTTATTCAAGCGGCTTCAATTGGTCTCCGCCTGTTTCATGGCCTTTAGTCACGGGGCGAACGATGCGCAGAAGGCCATGGGGATCATTACGCTTGCGCTGCTCTCAGCCGGACAAATTCCCTCTGCTGAGGTGCCGGGTTGGGTCATCGGCACCTGTGCCGTCGCGATGGGATTGGGCACGGCGGTCGGAGGCTGGCAGATCGTCCGAACATTGGGGATGCGGATCGTCAAACTCGAACCGGTGCACGGATTTGCCGCGGAAACCGGCGCCGCGGCGGTGCTCATGGTGACGGCCCACATCGGATTGCCCGTCAGCACGACGCAGACGATTACGACCTCGGTGATGGGTGTCGGTGCGATCAAGCGGCTGTCTGCGGTACGCTGGGGCGTGACGACGCGAATTCTGTATGCGTGGATCTTCACGATGCCCGGCGCGGCGCTGCTCTCTTCGTTGATCTACATTCTGGGAACGAAACTCTTCTAGGCCCTCGTGGTGCCAGGCGGTTGAACGGGCAACCGGACGACGAAGCGGCTGCCGGTCGGACGATTGGCATCGACCCAGACCTGCCCGCCGTGGCCTTCGACGATGTGCTTCACAATCGCCAACCCGAGCCCTGTTCCACCCAGCTCGCGTGAGCGGGCTTTGTCGACCCGATAGAATCGTTCGAACACACGGGGGCGATCCTGCTCGGGAATGCCGATCCCGCTGTCGCTTACTGTCAATTCGATCATCGCGCGTTCGATTGCCGCAGCTCCCGTGTGAGCGGCTATCGGCTGTGCGGCGACGCTGATCTGCCCGTTTTCCGGAGTGTACTTTACGGCATTGTCGATCAGATTGGTGAGGACCTGTACGAGGCGATCTTCATCGCCCTCGATAAAGGGGAGGGCCGGAGCGATATGGGTGATCAGGCTGTGGCCTTTTTTCTCGGCGAGCGGCTTGAGCATGGCCACAGTTCGCTCGATGAGCGTCCCGAGTTGCAGGGGCTCCCGCTTAAAGAAGACCTGGCCGGATTCGATTTTCGAGAGTTGCAGCAGGTCCTCCAGGATCAGGTTCAGCCGATCGCTTTGTTTGAGGATGATGTCCAAAAATTGTGTGCTCGTGGCGGGATCGTCTTTGCCGCCGTCCAACAGCGCTTCGACGTAGCCTTTGATCGAGGTCAGGGGTGTGCGGAGTTCATGCGAGACATTCGCCACGAAGTCCCTCCGGATCTTTTCCAGGCGGCGGAGTTCCGTGATGTCGTGAAAGACGAGGACGACGCAGGCTTCGTTGTCTTGTTCGCCGCCGGCGATCGACGCTTCGACCTGAAGGCAGCGGCCGCTCGGGCTCAACACGATTTCATCTTCTTGCCCGGCCCGTGTGGCCAGGACGGTCGAGACCAGGGTGGTTAGTTGGGGATGCGGGAACATTTCTGCGGCCGACCGTCCCCGGGCTTCTGATCGGGTCACGGTGAACATGCGCTCCATCGCCGGATTGACTTGGAGCACCCGCCCTCGTGCGTCCAGAATCAACACGCCTTCGACCATGGAGGTGAGCATGGCGAGCAGTTGCGATCGGTCTTCCGACAATTCGTCGATCCTGGCGCGCAACTCATCCGTCATCTGGTTGAGCGTGTCGGCAAGGAGGCCGACTTCGTCTCGAGATGTTGTGTGAATGTGCACATGATGGTTGCCGGATGCAAGTTGCCGGGCGGCGGCCGCCATGTCCGAGAGGGGCTTGGTGAGGCTGCGTGCAAGCCAGACGCTCAGGGCCAGGGCGAGCACAAACGCTGTGCCGAACGCGACGGCAAGATTGTGTTTCAATTTGGCCATCTCTTGGTCCAATGTTCGCAGGGGGAGCCCCAGTCTCAAGAGCATCGTACGGCCTGGTGGTTGGCCGCCTGTGAGGCGCACGGCGCGGTAGAGGGTCTTCTCACCCGTCGTGTGACTGGCGCGGAGATCGGTCCCTGACCCAGTCGCCAGCGCCTGTTCGATTTCGGGTCTCGTACGGTGATTCTCGATGGTCGGAAGATCCTGATCCGCAACAGCACTATCAGCCAAGACTTGTCCTTCCGTCGACACGAGCGTAATGCGTGTGAGGGCTCGTTGACTCAGCTCTCGAACGAGCCTCTGGAGCGCTGCGGTGGTGAGGGGCGGTGGGGCGGCGAAGAGGGCCGGCTGAAGCTCGAACGCAACCAGATGGCTGAGCACGTCGAGGCGCTCGTTCGATTGGGCCAGCTCTTGTTGCTCAATTGAGCGCGCGGTCAGCAGTCCGGCAATCACGAACCCGCAGACCAAGGCAAAGAGCGTGGCGAGCGTGACTTTCCATCGGATCGAGAGCGTCATAGAGTCGATGAGCCGTGAGACGTAAGGGGTGAGGGGTATACGATGCGTGACCGAGGATCGGTCTGCTTCCAATCTTCCCGCTCGTCACGGGTCACGTCTTACCTCTCACAGATCACAGCTCTTTCAGCTTATAACCGAGAGATTTGATAGACACAATCGCATCGTTGAGTAGCGGGATTTTCTGTTTCAGACGTCGGACATGCACATCGACGGTTCTGGTGGTGCCATAGTAGTCGTAGCCCCAGACCGAATTGAGCAGTACTTCTCTGGTCAAGACCCTGCCGGGATGGCGCAAGAGGTGTTCGAGCAGGCCGAATTCTTTGGCCGTCAACTGGACCTCTTCCTTTTTGACCGTCGCTTCGTGGCGAGCGA
>JACXTT010009341.1_pt1 | contig 13411 bp, 11 predicted proteins | sample 9270951 | NCBI WGS metagenome assembly JACXTT01 (sample SAMN15532306, study PRJNA645909) | rock metagenome | isolation source: weathered quartz diorite | place: Puerto Rico | collected 2017-06-21
GGGCCCCCCGGTCGGGGGGGGGGGCGAAGGCATCAGGCGGTTATGAGGCCGCTCAGTCTCGAGCCATGGGGAACAGGTCGGGGTCCCCTCGATGGAGATCCCACCGAGTACGGGGACTCGGCGTGTTGTTCCAGTCCCACAGGCCCACGGACGGGGAGGTATGGTCGGAGGTCGTGGAGGGAAGATCAGGGGCGCTCCTCCTCGGTGTGGCAACCAGGGAAGATATACGACCCAACGGCGTCCGAGAGTAGCGTCCCCCTCTCCTGAGCCCGGCGTCCCCGTTCGCGTAGTCTATACGATCGCGATCGCGCGGCCCAATCCGCCGCTCGCTCTGTTCACCTTCCAGGGCAGGAAGATGAAAAACGCGCCTCGTGGCGGGAGCTCCGAGAGGTTGGTCAGCTTCTCGACCACGATCATGCCGGCGTGCCCGGCGACGACATGGGGCTCGTAGTCATCCTGGAACATGCCGATGCCGAGCGTGTCGAGGCCGACCAGCCTGATCCCGCGCTCGACGAGGTGCCCGATGGTCCGGCCATTCGGTGCCGGGTGGTGCCGCGTGAACTGCCGCCCTTCCGGAAACTGCTTGTAGTAGAGATCTGTCCACGTCGTGCGGAACAGGACGACGTCGCCCTCACGAAGCTCGCCGTGCTGCTTTTCCCATGCCTCGACCTTCTCGCGCGTGATGACCGGGCTCCGGGGCACGGACCGGTCGACCTCGGCCAGGAGGTCGGTGCAATCGATGACGCAGGCGGGCCCCATCATGTGACGAGGATCGAGTTGCTCGACGGTCACCTTGCTCATGGGTCCCGCGTTTGGCAGGCCAGACTCAACCGGCGGCACCTGGTGAGCCGGGGCGTCGCAGTGGGTGCCGGTGTGATCATCGTGGACCAGGATCGTCTCGTACATAGGGCCGCGATACCCCAGGGGGCCGGGGCCCGGCACATGGGTGGGGACCATGAGAAACTCTTGGCTCTCCTGCTGAAAGGCCGGATAGAACTGGTCGACGATCACGGAGAGATCGACGATCTTCCGCGACCGAATGATCGAACCGAGAGCGTCGGCCGGCGCGACTTCCGTGCTCACTGCCATAGCAGCCTCCCGTGGATATCGCAATCGGTCACGCTGTGCGCGCCGAGTGCGCGCTCGCCCTTCGCGGACGACGTCAGGGTCGTCGCCTCACGAGATGTCCCTGGAGGCTCCATCCCGTGAGGTCGACGCCCAGAGGTGCGCTCGGGACCTGTTCACTGGCCTCGCTTGATCTTCTTCTCCTCCAAGATGGACTTGATGTCACCGTACGACGCCAACAAGTCGTAGATGTCCGGCTTGCTGATGTTCTTCAGGGTGACGACCTTGGCTGGGATGGCAACGAGCTTGTCCTTGACGGGCTGCTTGTGGATGACCTGGTCCATGGCATAGACACCCCGATACCCCATCTGGAATGGGTCCTGAACAATGAGCGCGTCCAGGTACCCGTCTAGGAAGAGGAGGAACTGGTCCGGGGACACGTCGAAGGACACGCTCTTGATCTTGCCTTTCATGTCGCGCTGCTTGACGAGCTGGGCGATGCCGGTCCCAGGGCCGTCGCATGCGCCGTAGAAGCCCACCAGGCCCGGATTGCCGGTGAGCATATCGGTGGCGATGTTGAGGGACTTGGCGGGGTCGCAGCCCGTGTACTGGACGGCAAGGATCTTGACGCCCGGGTGCTTCGCCTTCATCTGCTTGACGAAGCCGTCCTCACGCTCGCGGCCCGTCTGCGAGCCCGCGGTAATCCCAATGTCTCCCACGGTTCCTTTGCCGCCAATGAGCCCGCCAAGGACGTCGGCCGCGGTTTTGGCGGCGGCGATGTTGTCGGTCGCGATGTACGCGTACGGTTTCTGGGAATCGACGCCCGAGTCCAGAGTCACGACGGGCACTCCGGCTACGACCGCCTTCTCCACCGGATCGACGAGGGCCTTGGCGTCGGTGGCCGCGATCATGATCCCGGACACCTTGCGTGAGACCATGTCGTTGACCAGGTTGATCTGACCGGTGATGTCCGCCTGGGAGGCCGTGCCCTTGTACAGCACGTCCTTGTAGCCCAGTTCCGCGGCCGCCTTCTTGGTACCCTCCCAGACGGCGAGCCAGAAGGTCGAGTTGACTGTCTTGGGGATCCAAACGAGGGTCCTGTTGGCGTTTTCCGGATCCTTCTTGGCCGGCGTCTGAGCGTCGGCGGGCGGTGCGGCGACAGCGACGACCAGCAGGGCTACACCCAGCAGCGCGGTGAGGTCTCCCAGCGCCCGGTTTCGGCTCATTTCAGTTTCTCCTCCTCTCCCGGGATGTGTCTTTATCAGAAACGTTGCGGTCGGGGCGTGGATCACCTCACCTCCTTGTACGAGTTGCGTCCCGCTGGCCACGCGGGACTACCTCCGGCTGCCTCTCCGGACTTGGTCCGCGAAGACCGCGATGATGATGATGACGCCGATAGCTACTTGTTGCCAGAACGCGGAGACGTTCAGGATGTTCAGGCCATTGCGCAGGATGGCGATGATGAGCGCCCCAATGAGGGTCCCCAGGATCCGGCCTTCTCCGCCGAGCAGGCTCGTGCCTCCAAGCACCACGGCCGCGATGGAGTCGAGTTCGTACCCTTGCCCCCCCGCGGGCTGGCCGCTGCCGATCCGCGACATCTCCGTCAAGCCGGCGAGGGCGGCCGTGAGGCCCGAGATCATGTAGACGGCGACCAGGTAGCGGGGAATGTTCACGCCCGACAGGAGCGTGGCCTGGGGGTTGCTGCCGATCGCATAGGTGTAGCGGCCAAGCCGCGTCCGCGTGAGGATCACATAGCACACCGCGTAGAGTACCAGGACGGCAATGGTCGGGACGGGGATTCCAAGCACTCGGCCCTGGCCCAGGAAATCCGAGCCCGGGGCCAGTCGGAAGCGGGGGATGCCCTCGGTGACGATCAGCGCCAGACCGCGCGCGATGCCCATCATGCCGAGCGTCGCCACGAACGGCGGCACGCGAAGCTTCCCGATGACGACGCCGTTCGCCAGGCCGCAGGCTGCCCCGACCAGGAGTCCGGCGATGAAGCCGGGTATTAGGCCACCGCCTTGCTGCCCCGCGATTAGCACGTTGCTGCGCGCAAGACCCGCCCATGATTCCATCACGATCGCCGAGACCACCGTGACGAGGGCCAGTACGGACCCGACCCCCAAGTCGATCCCGGCGGTGAGAATGACGAACGTCTGGCCGGCACCAAGCATGCAGATGACCGCCGCCTGGACCGTCACCTGGAGCAGGTTGTCCCTGGTCAGGAAGTAGGGAGACAGCTCCGCGAAGCCGAACATCATGGCGAGGAGAACGACGAACATGAACAGGGTTTGGTTGGTGAGCAGGTGATGGGTGAGCGCACGCCCCGCGCGCCTCGCACCAAACGGCAGGATTCCCGTCGCCCACGTTCGAGATTGCGACAGGACCTTCCTGGACGCCATACGGTCAGCCTCGCCGGGTCCCGGCGGCATACTCCATCAGCAGCTCCTGGTTCGCCTGATCGTGGGGGACCTCGGCGACGATGCGGCCCTCGCGCATCACGAGGATGCGATCGCTCATCCGCAGCACCTCGGGGAGATCCGAGGAGATGAGGACCACCGCACCATGCCGGTCGCGCGTGAACTCGAGCATCAGCCGGTGCACCTCCTCCTTGGCCCCGACGTCGATCCCTTGCGTGGGCTCGTCTAGAAGCAGGATCCGGCTCTTGGCCATCAGCCACCGCGCGAGGATGACTTTCTGTTGGTTGCCTCCGCTCAGATAGCGGATTGGCTGGTCTCGGCTCGGGGTCTGGATCTGCAGCGCCCGGATGAAGTCGTCCACCTCCCGGCGCTCGGCGCCGAGCCTCAGGATCCCGAGGCGGCCAAAGCGCGACAGGGAAGGCAAGGTCATGTTCTGCGCGACCGTCAGCGCCAGCGCCAGCCCCAGCCCCAGGCGGTCCTCGACCAGGAACCCGAGCCCATGCTGGACGGCCGCCCCGGGAGAGCTGATCCGGACCACCTTTCCGTCGACGGCGATCTCCCCGGAGTCAATCCTGTCCGCCCCGAAGACGGCTCGGGCAAGCTCCGTGCGCCCGGCGCCCACCAGGCCGAAGAGCGCGACGATCTCGCCCCGCCGTACCGAGAACCTGATGTCGTGCAGCACTCCCTCACGGCCGAGATTCTCGACTTGCAACATCTCCGGACCACCACGGCTCTGCCGGTCGATAGCGGCGAACGTCAGGTCACGGCCGACCATCATGCGGATCATTGTCGGGATGTCCGCGTCCTCCACACTGAGGGTGCCGATCTTCCGTCCGTCGCGGAGCACCGTCACACGGTCGCCAACCCGCTTCACTTCTTCAAGGCGGTGGGAGATGTAGATCACGCCGACGCTCTCTCGTCGGAGGCTCTCGATGATACTCAGGAGGCTCTCCGTCTCCCGCTCGGTGAGCGCCGATGTTGGCTCGTCCATGATGACGACGCGGGCGCTGAGGCTCAGCGCCTTAGCGATCTCGATCATCTGCCGCTGGGCGACGCTCAAATCCATCACCCGGGCGTCGAGATCCACACGCAGGCCGATGCGATCCAGTTCCCGCTGCGCCCGGCGATGCAGGTCGTCGTAATCGATCAATCCGAACCGCGTCCGCTCGCGACCGAGTAAGATGTTCTCGGCGACGCTGAGGTGAGGGACCTGGTTGAACGTCTGGTAGATGATGGCGATGCCAAGCGCTTGGGCATGCCGTGGGTCCCTGATTTCGACCAGTTGCCCTTCGATCAGGATCTCGCCCTCGTCCTTGCGGTAGGCCCCGCTCAGAACCTTCATGAGCGTGGACTTACCTGCCCCGTTCTCTCCAAGCACGACGTGCACTTCGCCAGCACGGAGGTCGAGATCGACCCCGTCGAGTGCGACGACGCCGGGAAAACGCTTGCTGATGCCCCTCACCTCGAGGATGACATCACCCGGAACGCGGCTTCCCATCACCGATCAGGCCGGGGATGTGGGGTGAGCTCGGGGAGCCTGCCGGCGGTCGCTGGGCCAGTGCACAGGGTCACGGCGGCTGAGGCGCGTGCACTCAAGGAGCTCCGCGGTCACGCTCGCGTGGCATGCCCGCCCCCTGCACGTAGCTCTGGTAGAGGGCTTCGCAGCCTTGGTCGCAGAACGTGTGCGTGACACCTCCGAGCACGACCTGCCAGAGATGCTTCGGGATGACCCGGCCGCAGAGTTCGCAGTAGAGCATCCGCGTCTCGAACCACCGCGCGTCGTTCTCGACCCAGCGCCCGCCGGTCATTCGTCCACCTCGATGCCGTAGCCGTCCCGCGCCGCCCGGGGAGAGACGAACCCTTCGCGCACGTCCTCGAGCAGCTGCTCGCGGGGTCGCTCGCCAGGCGGGCCGTACCCGCCACCGCCGGCGGACGCGAGGATGACCTCATCCCCCTCCCGCAGGGTGACGCGCGTGAACTTCGAATCGGACACGGTACCGAACGCCTCCGAGAACCGCCGGAAGCGGGAGTCCCCGCGTCGCTTGACCAGGATGTGGGCGCTCATGCCTTCCCCACCGCCGAGCAGTCCCCACGCGCGCGTCTTGGTGCGATCCATGAGGGCGCTGACGGTGATCTCGGGCGCCGTCACCACCAGGTGCCGGCTGCTCGCGAGGCCACCCCGAAAACGACCGGGGCCGCCCGAGTCCGGGCGCAGGCGATACGATAGCGTCAAGAAGGGGTACTTGCTTTCGAAGATTTCGACCGGCGCGTTGCGGCAGTTCCCGTTCTCCGGGCACAGTACGTTACCGCCGTCATGCGTCGCGGTGCCGCCCCAGCCGCTCCCCTCGATATGGTAGTTCGTGTAGTATTCGCCGCTGCGTGGGTGCAGGCCACCGAACAGGAAGTTACAGGCAGTCGCACCCTCGGCGGCCGCCACGCGATCTGGAATCGCCTGGGCAAGCGCGCGCATGACGATGTTCTGGAGCCGCGGGTGGGTCTCGGTGTTGCCGCCGACCGACGGCCCGGGATGACGCACGTTTGTCAGCGTGCCGGGCTTGGTCACTAGCCGGATCGGGCGGTAGCACCCGGAGTTGAGCGGGATGTCGTTGCTGATCACATGGAGCAGGCCGCTGTAGGTCGCCGCCGCCGTCACGACGAACGTCGCGTTGATCGGCCCTCGCGCCTGGGGCTCGGACGCACGCCAGTCGGCGATGACCTCGTCACCCGTGACGGTGAGCCGGAGCCGCGCGTAATACGGACGATCGGAGACGCCATCGTCCTCCATGCAGTCCTCGGCCTCGTAGACCCCGTCCGGAATCGCTCGGATCTCGGCGCGCATGAAGCGTTCCGAGTAGTCGAGGAGTTGGTCTGCGGCGGTGCTGAGGACCGGGGGACTGTAGCGGTCGAGCAGCTCCCGGAGTCTGGCCTCGGCCACGTTGAGGGACCCGATCATCGCGTGATAGTCCCCCCACGTCGTCTTGGGCGTCCGGTGGTTTGTGAGGATGATCTTCCAGACATCCCGAACGTACTCTCCGCGCTGCATGAGCTTAACCGGTGGCAACCGCAGGCCCTCCTGGTACACCTCGGTGCCGTCCGCGGCGAACGAGCCTGGCGCCATGCCGCCGATCTCACCGACGTGGGCGATGTTGCCGACGAAGCCCCACAGCGTGTCCTGGTAGAAGACCGGCCTCATGATCAGATGCTCGGGCATGTGGCACTGCCCCCGGTAGGGGTCATTGTGGACGATCACGTCCCCGGGCTCGAAGGCCTCATAGCCCAGCTCGTCGATCGTCCACTTCATCGCGTACTGGGCGGAGCCAAGCATGGTGGGGCAGAACTCGGCTTGCCCGATGAGGTCACCCCGCCGGTTGAACACGACGCAGGAGAAATCGAGCCCTTCGTTGAAGATAGTCGAGTAGCTCGTGCGCATCATCGCGGTGCCCATCTCGCGGCAGAGGTTCACGAGGGCATTGTTGATCACGGTCAGAGTGACTGTGTCGATCGCCGTGGCGTCCCGCTCCGCCCACATGGGTGACGCCTCCGCTCACGCTCCGAGGGTCAGGGTGATGATGCCGTAGGCGTCGACGGCGAGCGCATCCCCCGGGTGCATCAGCAGGGTCGAGTCGACTTCTTCGACGACGGCCGGTCCGCGGATCTCCTGGCCGGGGGACAGCGTCTCGCGACGGTAGACGGGTGTGGCCGCGAATCCGGTGTCGGGGACGTACACGGGGCGTATGAGCACTGGCGATCCTGTCATCCGTCGCGCGAGACGCGGCAGCTCCGGCTTCGGCGTGTGGCCCCGGGCGGTTATGTTGAAGCGGATCAGCTCTATGACCTCCCCGGAGATGGAGTAGCCGTAGAACTGCTGATGCCGGCGCTCGAACGCGGTGAACACGTCGCGGAGCACGGTATCGCTCACGACGTCAGCCTCCACCCGGATATCTTGCTCGTAATTCTGTCCCGCGTATCGCATGCTGATCGTGCGTTCGATATCGGGCGTCCCGTGGAACCCTTCCTGGTGTAGATCCGCCACGGCCTCCTCGACCAGCTGGGTGAAGTGCGCCTGGACCGTGGCCGCATCGACGCGGTCCGACCGAAAGTTCTTACTGTGCACCTTGTTGACCTGGAGATCGGCGATGAGTGCGCCGAAGGCCGAGCACAGGCCAGGGTGCGGAGGTACCACGACGCGCGTCATCCCCATTCGCCGCGCCAGCGCGCCGGCGTGGAGCGGACCCGCGCCTCCGAAGGCCACCAGCGTGAAGTCCCGGGCATCGAGGCCGCGGTCGATCGACAGGACGCGGATCGCGTTCAGCATGTTCTCGTTCGTCACGTCGATGACCGATTGCGCGGTGCGCGCGACATCCAGGCCCAGCCGGTCACCGAGCGCCCGGATTGCGCCTGTGGCGGCCGCGAGGTCCAGCCGCATCTTGCCGCCGAGGAAGTAGTCCGCGTTGAGCCGGCCGAGCACCAGGTTGGCGTCCGTCACGGTGGCATCCTGAGCCCCGGCGCCGTAGCAGGCCGGTCCCGGTTCCGCGCCTGCGCTGTGGGGCCCGACCCGCAAGAGGCCGCCTTTGTCGATCCAGGCGATGCTCCCGCCGCCCGCGCCGATCGTAGTGAGATCGACCACAGGGGCGGCGACGGGCAAGCCCCACTCGATCTCGAAGTTCGTCGAGTAGCCGATCTGCCCGTCGCGCACGATGCCCACGTCGCAGCTGGTGCCGCCCATGTCAAGCGTGATCAGATTCCGCGCCCCGGCGCGCTGCCCGAAGTGCGCGCCCCCGATGACCCCACCGCTCAGTCCCGAGAGCAAGAGCTGGATCGGCTGGGCCTCGGCCGCGTCGGGAACCGCGGTGCCCCCGTTCGACTTCATCACGGCCCAGGGCGTGTCGAGGCCGAGCCCGGCGAGGCCTGCGCGCGTGCTGCCAACGAACGTCTGGACCGTCGGTTTGATGTAGGCGTCGGCGATCACGGTGCTGCCGCGCTCGTACTCCCGCCAAATGGGCGCCACCTGGTGCGACAGCGACACGGGCACGCCAGGGAAGCGTCGTGCGAGGAACTCGCCGAGCCTGAGCTCGTGCTCCGGGTTGATGTAGGAGAACAACAGGCACACCGCAATGGCGGTACGGCGGCGGTCCCGATTGTTGAGCCGCCACTCGACCTCGCGCGCCGCCGCCTCCAGGGCCTCGTGGTCAAGGGGGATTCTGATCTGGCCGTCCTCCGTGAGCCGCTCCCGCACCCCCACGCAGTCCCGGTGCTTGACGAGCGGCTTAGGCTTCGTCCATTCGAGGGAATAGTGGTAGCGCCGGTTCATACGCTGGATGTAGGGGATATCCTGGAATCCCTCGGTGGTGAGAAAGATGACGTCAGCACCTTGGCGCTGCAGGAGGGCGTTCGTGGCGACAGTCGTGCCCAGGATCAGGAACTGCGTCGCGCTGAGCTCGACGCCGCTCGCGCGCAGTGTGTCGACCAGCCCGTTCACTGGCTTGCCTGGCGTGGAGGGCGTCTTCGCGAGGACGAGCTCCCCGCTTGAATCGTCGAGTCCAATCAGGTCCGTGAAGGTGCCGCCGGTGTCGATCCCGATGCGAACGCCCATCTGCTCGTCTGCCTCAGCGGCCGCCGTTAATATACTGGAGGCGACGACGACGTCAAGACGCCTCCCCCAGACGTCCGGGCGGGGATCTTGCGTCTCCCGGTACATGGAAGAGACTTTCTCCGCCGGGAAGCCAGAATGTCAGGGTGACGATGATGAAGAAGACGCCGATGGCGACCTGATCGAGAAGGTGGGCTGCGGGAATCTCGGATCGCGCCTTTGGCGGTCGACCGCGCGCGGGTCGACCCTCACCGTCCGCGCCTCCCCGAGCCCGGGACGACGCGTCGGCGCCTCAGCGGCTCGGGGCGGCCCACGTTTGGAGGCGGTAGCACTCACGCGCGTCCAGCCCATGATCCGGCTGCGCGCCTCCGAATCGAGGCCGGCCAAGAGCGCGTCCGTGGCGGCCAGCCACTCGGCATAGCTTGCGACGAGGGTCACCACCGGCCAATCGCTGCCGAAGATGAGGCGGTTTGGCCCGAAATGATCGAGGAGGTGGTCGACGTGCGGGCGCAACCGATCGACGGACCAATCGGGTCCGGCCTCGGTGACCAGGCCCGAGAGCTTGACCCACACCGTCGTCTCACGAGCCAGCATCCGCATCTCCGCCCCCCACGGGTCAAGGCGACCCGCGGCGATCTCCGGCTTGGCCCCGTGGTCGATCACGACACGGAGCCCGGGGTGGCGCGCGAGTACTCGGCGGAGGTTGGGCAGGTGTGGCGGTCGGAACCGCGCGTCGAGGGTCAGGCCGAGCGTCTCGAGCGCCCGGAGACTGGCCTCCACCTCCGGCCCGAGGATCCAATCGATGTCAGGGATGTCTGGAATCATGGGACGGAAGCCCTTGAGAGCGGGGTGCTCACGAGCAACGCGAGGATCTCCGGGGCATCGGGCGCGTCGAGCGGCCCCCAACCGATCACGCCCGTCGCGAAGGGGGTCTGGGCCAGGTCGAGGAGAAAGCGCGTTTCCGCGATGGTGGGCGCGGCTTGGACTAGGACGGTCCCAGCCATGTCGGCCCGCGCGAGGAGCGGGCCCAGGTCCGACGGCCCGAAGTCTCGATAGATCGGCTCCAGGTCGACTGTGAGCCAGTCATAATCGCCGCGGTGGAGTCGCCAGAAATGCTGGTTCGCATCGATCCGGTTGTGTTTGAACACGAGCCCTTGCGACTCTAACCCGTAGCGGGGCCGGCGCCCGCGCTCGCCGTGGACCGCTGCCGGCGCCCCGGACGACCAGTCAGTGGGGGAGCATGCGGTCCAACGCGCCTAGGCCAGCGGCTGGGGTCAGTGGCACCGGTGTCACCGGCGGGAGGCTGCCAATCTCCCGAAGCCCCGATCCCGTCAGGATGCACACGACCGTCTCGGAGGGATCCAGTCGGCCTGCTGGAGTGAGGGCTTCGATCGCGGCCACGCCGGCCGCCGCCGAGGGCTCGCACAGAATACCCTCCTCGCGCCCGAGCCGCCTCTGGGCCAAGCAGGCTTCTTCGTCGGACACCGAGTTCGCGAGCCCCCCCGATTCCCGGAGGGCGTGGAGAGCGTCCTCGGCATCCGGGGGGATCCCGTGCTTGAGGTTCCGCAGCACCGTGTCTACGCTCTCGTCCCTCGCGATCGCAGCGAGTTCAGACGACGTGTGCAGATCCTGGGCGAGCGCGATCTCAAGAGTGTTGAATCGTGCCGGTTGGACGCCGGCCAGGCGCGGCAGCCGGGGGATCCGTCCTGCCCGGGCCAGGTCCTGGAAACCCCGCCAGATTCCGAAGAGGCTGGCGCCGCCGCCGACAGGGACCACGACCCAGTCTGGCACGTCACCGAGCTGCGCGACGACCTCATAGGCGATTGTCTTCGGGGCTTCCGCCTGGAAGGGATTGGCCACGCGCTTCGTCGTCGCATCGTACCATGTGGGATCACCCTCGAGTGCGTCGAGCAGACGCTCGATGTGGACAAACGTCCCCTGCACCTCGACCAGCTGGGCTCCAAGGATCGCCATGGGGGACAGTCGCTCGGGGGGCGTCCCCTGAGGAACGAGGATCAGGCAGGGGAGGCCAGCCCGCGCGCAGTAGGCGGCCGCGGCGAGCCCCGCGCTCCCCGTGGAGGCGATGACGACGCGTGGGGCCGCCACCTCGCGCGCGCGTGAGACGGCCAGGGCCAAGGCGCGGTCTTTGTGGGACCCCGTAGGGTTCTGGCCCTCGTTCTTCCAGAAGATGCGACATCCCCAGTCGCGTCGCGCCGGAATCAGGGGCGTGCCACCTTCACCCAGCGTCACCCTGTGGACGGGATCGGCGAGTGGGAGGAGGTCCCCGTAGGCCCACATCCCCGCGCCGGGGGGCGGCCAGACAAAGCGGTCCAGCGAGTACGTGAACGTGAGCTTTCCGGTACAGGCGGGGCAGCGGCGGATCGGCTGGTCGTGCTTGACTGCGCTGCCGCAGGCCTCGCAGACGATCCGGAACCGAGGCTCGATAACCGAATCCGAGCCGGCGGGCGTAGCACTCATCGAATGGTCATGATGAGGCGCGAGCCGGCGGCGGCCCCGAGCCTGCCACGGTCGTCGGCTCGCGTTACCCGATGAGGACTGGACCCGGCACGACGTCGAGCGGCCAGCGCACATGACGGTTCAGCGCCATGGAACCTGCCGGCCTGCGGCCTACCAGATGTGCCTGGCGCGGCCGCTGCGGATCGCGCTTTCAGCCGCGCGCGCCGACGAGTGGCATCCAGAGGATCGCGGAGGGTGGCCGGGTCTAGGCGCTCGCTCATGGACGTCCCTCCGGACCCCAACGGGTGCATTCGTGACACGCCCTCTGCGAGCGCAGAGGGCCTTGCCCCCGCTCCGGCGGGAATGGTAGCTTAGCACACATCAGTTGTCGTACCACTTACGTGACAGCGCGGAGGACGATGACAACCACGGTCCGCCCCAGGACGCGACCGCCGGCTTCTAGGGCCGTGGCGGATGACCTGGAGAACTGACTCGGTCACGGCGGATCGAGCAGGGCCGCAGGCCGCCGAGGAGATGGCGGATGTCTCGTGAAGGACAGGGGCGCCTGAGCCGCGGGCAGGCCGCCATGGCCTCGGCCGGGCTGGATGGGCTCCTGCTGCTCAACTCCACGAACCTCGTTTACCTGTCCGGCTATCCTGCCGTCGAGCGAACCCTGGCTCGGCCGCACTACCTCGTGGTGCCCCGGCGGGGCGGGCCCGTCTTCCTGGTGCACGAGGGGCGTGCCGCCGAGGCCCGGAAGTATGGCTGGATCGACGACGTGCGGACCTATCACGACCTGTCCGTGGCCCCGCTGGCCGAGCTAAGCCGGCTCTTTGCCGATCTCGAGCTTCGGCGAGGCCGAATCGGGTGTGAGCTCGGGTTCGATCAGCGGATCGGCATCCCCTTTGGGGAGTTTGAGCGCATCCGCGCCGAGCTCGCCCCAGTCCGCTTCGAGGATGCGGGGGCGCTCCTGTGGCGGCTCCGGATGATCAAGTCTCCCGCGGATCTCGCCGCCCTCCGGGAGGCGTGCCGGATCACCACCGAGGCGCTGGAGCGAACGATCCTGGCCGCCCGCCCCGGCACCACAGACCGCGCGGCGGCGATCGCCGTCCAGGGGCACATGACCGGGGCCGGAGCGAGTGATCCGTGGGTCGCCATCGCCGCGGGTCGCGGCAACTACGATCTCGCGACGGGCGTGGGGCACGGCCAGGTCCTGGAGCCGGGAGACATGGTGTGGATGGACGCGGGCTGCACCGTGGAGGGATTCCGCTCTGACTTCGGCCGAGCCGGCGTGATCGGCGGTGCGAGCGCCGATCAGCAAGACGCGCAGCGCCAGATCTGGGAGGCGACCCTGGAAGGCGTTCGCATGGCCCGGCCCGGCGTCCCCGTCCGGGACATCGCGGCGCATTTGAACCATCGGGTCGCGATGCTCGGCCTTCCGCTGACCTCGAACGTCAGCGGGCTCGCGGGGCGCGTCGGGCACGGTCTGGGACTTGATACCACGGAGCCGCCTCACATCAGCGAGCAGGATCCCACGGTCCTGGAGGCGGGCATGGTCATTACCATCGAGCCTGGCGTGGCCACGGAGTACGGCATCTTTCACGTAGAGCAGGACGTCGTCGTGACACCCGAGGGACCCGAGGTGATTTCACTGGCCGTCTGGCCGCTGCGATGCATCCCCGCATGATCGGCGGACCGCCGAGACCCGCCTGTCGCGGCCGATCCGCCCCAACACGTCGACCCACATCCGCCGCAGAGGAGGTCTAGCCCATGAGTGACCATCGTGTCGAGACCACGCCGAATCGGCTGTTCACGCGTCGTGCCTTCCTGCAGGCGGCGGGCCTCTCGGTGGGTGCCGCGACGCTGGCCGCGCGGGGCG
>JACXTT010009342.1_pt1 | contig 13410 bp, 12 predicted proteins | sample 9270951 | NCBI WGS metagenome assembly JACXTT01 (sample SAMN15532306, study PRJNA645909) | rock metagenome | isolation source: weathered quartz diorite | place: Puerto Rico | collected 2017-06-21
ATCGGATCGTCGTAGTCGGCCAGCGCCGGGTTGCCCGGCATCATCACGCCGCGAAGGCCGAGCGCCTTGATGCGCTCGAGATCGCGGATGCCGTCCTCGACCGAGCGCATCGCGGTCTGCCCGACGCCGAGCAGGCGCGCCGGGTGCGCGGAGGCGTACTCGCCGATCCACTCGTTGTACGCGCCGAAGCACGCGTGCTTGAAGTCGAAGTCTGGGTGGTTGCACAGCATCATGCCGACGGTCGGATAGAGGATCTCCGCGGCCACGCCGTCGCGGTCCTGGTCGGCCAGGCGCGCGTGCGGATCCCAGCCGCCGCGATGGAGCTCGTCGAAGCGGACGCCGAACACGGTCAGCTCCTCGGCGCGCTTGCCGGCCGCGGCCACCAGCCCCATCGGGATCGGCTTGTCGATCCCGTCGATGACGAAGAGGTCCCCGCGCTTGGGGTCATGGACGACGTGCGGCGCGCGATCGCGGAACTTCGCGTCGATCCGATCGACGTACGTGGTCGGCGGCTCGGTGATGTGCGAGTCGGCGGAGATGATCGGTTTCGCCATGACGAGCTCCTCAGGGCCGGCCGGTCGCCGGTTGACCAATCGTTTGGTTGGCCCAGGCCAGTAGGATACCGGCAGGCACCCGCCAAGACAACGCCGCCGCGCTCCGCTTTCGCCGCGGCGACCCCGGTCGTATGCTGGAACGGCCGGAGGCGAGATGACCGACGACGACCTCGGAGCGTGGAGGAAGGCCGAGCGCGCGCGGCTGCTTGCGGCCCGCGAGCGTCTGGACGCCGCGACGCGCGAGGGCTTTCGCGGCCGCATCGACGCGCATCTGCGACGCGCGTTCCCCGGCCTCGCCGCCGCGAAGCTGGCCTTCTGCTGGCCAATCCGGGGGGAATACGACGCGCGGCGCCTCGCCCAGGAGCTGCGCGGGTGCGGCGCGGTGACCGCCCTGCCGGTCGTGGTCGCGCCCCGGCAGCCGCTCGTCTTCCGCGAGTGGCATCCCGGCGTGCCGCTTCGCTCCGGCCCGCTCGGCATCCCCTATCCGGAAGGCTCCGATCTCGTCACGCCCACGGTCGCGCTGCTGCCGATGCTCGGGTGGGACGGAGCCGGCTACCGCCTCGGCTATGGCGGCGGGTTCTTCGACCGGACCCTGGCGAGCTTCGCCAAGAAGCCCATCGTCATCGGCGTCAGCTACGAGCTGGCGAGGATCGAGACGATCAGGCCGCAGAGCTGCGACGTCCCGATGGACTGGGTCGTGACCGAGCGCGGGACGTACCGGCGCGATCCGGAGGGCCTGGCCTTCCTCGGCGAACCGGTGGCCGGCGAGCCGAGCGCGCTCGCCTCCCCGGTGTGTTACCAGAACGAGATCGATCCGGCGCGTCAATAACCTTCGAGCGCGCTCGCGTCGGCCACGATGATCTTCGTGCCGTCGGCCTTCTCGCAGTACACGGTGACCTCGGCGCGCGTCCGACCGTTCTCCGCGCGGCGTCCGGTGACGATCCCGCGCGTGGTGAAGGGCTCGTTCGGCCACAGCACGTTGGTGAATTTCACGTCCAGACGGCCCCCCATGTAGAAGCCGCGACCGAAGTGCCGCGTCAGGAGCTCGGTCACACACGAGATCGTCATGCGGCCGCCGATCACCGTGTCGCCGAAGCCGAGCTCTTTCGAGGCCGCCTTGTCGTTGTGATAGTTCCGGCTGCGGTAGAAGAACTCGTCGCACATCGACGGCGTGAACGTCTTGCGGAGCTCGAGCGACAGCGGCTCCCCGGTGGGCTCGCCCGAGCGGCGCGCGCCTTCCTTGCTGGCCGGATCGCGCAGGGCGACCTCGCCGCTGCTCTGCTCGGCCAGGAAGCTCTGGTGATGCACGCTGCGCGCGACGAGCTGTCCGGCCTCGTCGCGGATCCACATCTCCTGCGCGACGACGTCGCGATCGCGCCGCCGGTAGCGGTCGGCCACCCGCGCGCTGCAGCGCAGGACCTGCCCGACGCGGGTCGGCGCGTAAATCTCCCACTCCTGGCGCCGCCACAGGTTGCCGAAGAGGTTGTCGAGGTACCAGCCCTTGAACTCGCTGTCCGCCTGCTGGTAGACGATCGCCGGAGCCACCGGCCCGCCGAACGGCGACGCCGCCGTGTACCAGGGGTTCGGCTCGTCGAGTCCCTTGACGTAGTGCTGGATCATCTCGTCGGTCACGGTCAGCTCGAGCGTACCCAGGTCCTTGCCCGCGTACACATCGGTCGTCGTCATGTCTGCGATCCTCCTGGTCAGGCGCGCTCGGCTAGCGGCTGGGCCAGAGCCTGGCCGTCAGGGTGCTGTTGTCGGAGAGGGTCGCCTGGACGTCCATGACGAGGTCGCCGCCGGGGTTCCTCGAGAGGGTTCCCACCCCGTGCCCCTTCTCGCTCTCGATCACCAGATGGCCGTCCTTGATGGCGATCTTGCCGGCTCCGCGCGACGTCCCGCTTCTGTGAGCGGATACGGCCTCGTACGAGCCGTCTTCCTTGATCGTCACCGTGACGTAGTCCGGCTCGACACCGGATCGATAGACGACGCCCTTCCAGGTGCCGGTCACAGACTTCACGTCGGGCACGGTGACAGTGGTGACCGGGCCCACGCTGGCGCACCCGACCAGCGAGATTGCGAATCCGACGACAGCGAGAGCGGCCATGAGCTTCATCGTGCCCTCCTTGGTTCTCTCATGCCGGATTCTAGCGCCGCGCCCACGCGTTCGCCATCGGACCGCCGTTCGGCCGCTATTTCGCTTGCCCGCGAAGGCACTGGCCCAGGAAGCTCCTGACCATCGACGCCGAGGTGTCGTCGACGTCGACGCTGTAGCCGAGAGAGGCCGAACGAACGCCGATCCGTCGCGCGGACCTCGCGAGACGAACGATCTCCGGCGTGAGGACGAACGTCGCGCGCACGACGCCCTGGTTGTTCGACACCGCCTGCGCCGTCAACGGGATCTCTTCGCTCCGGTCGATCGCCAGCCAATGACGCTCTCCCGGTGCGGCGACCGCTTCGGGCCGGCCGGCGGTTTCGTAAACCGTGGCCAGCACGGTCTGCGTGCCGTCGCACGAAAACGAGACCGACGCCGTTCCATCGATCGTCGCCTGCCGACCCTGCAGCCGAGAGTCGGGAGCCGCCGCGACGCGCCACTCCGGCGGCTTCCTCCCGTTGTTCACGACCTCGAGATCCTCGGCTTGCCGTGCGGACAGCACATACATCTCGTCCGCCGCGGCCTTCATCCACAGGTCGAGCAGGCGAGGGTCGACGCCCATCTCGCCGATATAGCCCAGGATGGCCGCGGAAAGATCGTGCGTCAGATCACGCTCGCCGGTTGTCGCGCCGAGCGACGCGCGATGAACTCCGTAGCGGGCGGCGTTGTCGTTGAAGCGATAGACCCCGCCCAGGAACGCCAGCGAGCACGCGCTGTAGCATTCGCCGGGACGGAGCGTCCGCGAGTCGATGATATAGGTCGCGGCGCCGTGCGCGCGGATGATCCGGCCCAGCTGCATCCCGGCGAACAGGTTGCCGCCGGGAGAATTCAGCCAGACCGCGATCGTGCCCTGGGCCCCGTCAAGCGCCCGGGACAGCCGATCCGGCGCGCCGGCGTCGATCGCTCCGTCGAGATAGACGAGCGTGGTCCCGCGGAACACGCCGGATTCGGAGCGCGGCACGAGGATGACGGTCATGGGCGCCTCGCCCGGGGCGGGCGGCGCCGCCACGCCCTGGGCGATCGGCGCCGCTACGACGGGCCGACCGGCGCTCGCGATCGACGCGAGCGCAAGCGTCAGAACGCTCGCGAGCAACGCGGCACACGCTCTCATCTGGCGACACCCGTCATCAGCATGGCGCGCGGCTACAGTATGCCGCGCGGTCAACGGGCTTGACGAGCGGGCGCGGCAGCATTTAAGTATGAGTCTGCGCCATCGAATCAGGGGAGGACCAGCGATGACCGGCACTCCGATGCTTCGTCCGATCGAGGGCACCTTCGCCGCTGAGGCGTTCGGCATCGACCTGGCGCGGCCGCTGGATGCCGGGGCCCTGGCCTGGGTCGAGCGCGCCTTCGCCGCTCATCCCGTCCTGGTGTTCCCCGAGCAGGATCTGGGGCCTCGTGAGCTGGCGGCGTTCGGGCGCTGCTTTGGCAAGCCGAAGCTTCACTCGTTGGTCGACTACCGTCACTCGGAGTATCCCGAAGTGTCGTGGCTGACCAACGTCGACAAGGCCGGCAACGTCGACTGGTTCGGCGTCAAGCGTGCGACCGACTGGCACACCGACTCGCCGTACGAGGAGGATCTGCCGCGGCTGGCGATCCTGCACGCGAAGGAAGTGCCGTCCTCGAAGGGCGGGACGATGTTCGCCGACATGCGGGCCGCCTACGACGCGCTCTCCGGCGAGATGAAGCGGCGGCTCGCCGGCATGGTCGGCCTGCACGGCCGCCACGACGGCCCCGCCGGCGTCCGGCTCTACCAGGGCGACCCCGATCAGCGGACCGATCGCGAATATCCCGAGAAACCGCGCCCGGCCGTCGTCACCCATCCCGTGAGCCGCCGGCCGATCCTCTTCGTCAATCCGCTGCACACCCACGGCTTTCAGGGCATGCCCCGCGACGAGGCGTGGACGCTCATCGACGAGCTCGCCGACCACTCGACCCGGGACGAGTTCGTCTACTACCACCAGTGGCGGGTCGGCGACGTGCTGATGTGGGACGAGCTCGCCACGATGCACCGCGGCGCCGGCGACTATCGCCCCGACGAGCGTCGGATCCTGCTGCGGACGATCGTCTACCCGAGCTAGGCGCCTAGTCCGCCACCGCGCGCACGAAGCGCTCCACCTCCGACTCGTCGTTGTAGTAGTGGACGCTGGCGCGGACGAGTGCGTCGGCGCCGCCCGCGGGTGGATCGAGCCGCGATAGGCGGGCCTCGTGCACGTTGACCCGCAGCGCCCGCAGCCGGTCGCGCGTCTGGCCCGCCGTCTCGCCGTCCTTGAGAAAGCAGACGATCCCGCAGAGCTCCACGCCGCGATCGTGCACGCGCACGCCGGGCCGCTTCGCGAGCTCGCGCCGCAACAGGGCCCCGAGCGCCTTGACCCGCGCCTCGATCGCGTCGAGGCCCACACGCATCGCGTAGCGGGCGGCCACGGCCAGGCCGATCTGGCCGGCGACGTAGCGCTCCCAGTTCTCGAACCGGCGCGCGTCCGCGCGGACGACATAGGTGTCGGCGTCGGTCCACGACGCGGCGTGCAGATCGATGAACGGCGGCTCGAGCGCGCCGATGACGTCGCGCCGCACGTAGAGGAAGCCGGTCCCGCGCGGCCCGCGCAGGTACTTGCGGCCGGTGGACGCGAGCATGTGGCAGCCGATCTGCCGCACGTCGATCGCCAGCTGGCCGACCGACTGGCAGGCGTCGAGCAGATAGAGGATGCCGTGGCGCGCGGCGATGCGACCGACGGCCGCCGCCGGATTGACGAGCCCGCTCCGCCCCGGCACGTGCGTGATCGCGATCAGCTTCGTGCGCGGGCCGATCACGCGCTCGAGCGCGCCGAGGTCGAGCTGCCCGGACGCGTCGCGGTCGACCACGTCGATCTCGATCCCCGCGCGCGCCTTCATCTGGAGGAACGCGAGGTAGTTCGACAGGTACTCGGCCTGCGCGGTGACGACGCGGTCGCCGGCCCGAAACGGCACCGCGTAGAACGCCATGTCCCAGGCGCGCGTGGCGTTCTCCACCACCGCGATCTCGTCCGGCCGCGCGCCGATCAGCGCGGCGACGGCGTCGTAGACGTCGGCGAGGCGATCGGCCGCCTCGGCCGCCGCCTCGTAGCCGCCGATGGCGGCCTCGCGCGCCAGGTGGCTCGTCACCGCGTCGAGGACCGCGCGCGGCGGCAAGGCCGCGCCCGCGTTGTTGAAGTGGACGACGTTTGCTGCGCCGGGCGTGTCGGCTCTGAGCGAGGGGACGTCGAGAGTCATCGCTCAGTCCTCGCTGAGCCAGACGTCCTGGAGCTTCTGGTTCGAGTAGTGATTCGGCGGCGCGACGTAGTTCTTCACCTTCGCCCACTGCACCACGCTCCGCGCCCACCAGATACCCGGGATGTAGTAGACGTGCTCGAGCACGAGCTTCTCGATCTCGTCGATGAGCTTCTTGCGCTCGGCCGGATCGAGCGCGGCCGCCTGGCGCGTGAACAGATCGTCGATCCTCGGGTCGGAGAATCGCCCCCAGTTGTTGCTGTCGCGCGTGGTGTAGCGCTCGAGGAACTGGTCGGGGTCGTCCATGAAGTTGAACGACGGGCTGACGATCAGCTCGAAGTTACCGGTGTCCCGCCCGTCCGCGAACCACGAGGCCGACTCGAGCGGTCGGTGCTCGACCTCGACGCCGATCTTGCGCCACTCCTGGATCACGAACGTGCCGAAGTCGACGTACGGGACTCGCACGTTGCGGTTCTTCAGCACCGTCTTGAAGCCGTTGGGGTACCCGGCCTCGGCCAGGAGGCGCCTGGCCTCGGCGCGATTCTTCTCGATGTCCTTGCCGAAGCCCGGGAACTTCTGCAGCTCGAGATCCGACAGCGCCCACGACGTCCCGGGCCGCATGAGCCCGCCGACGTCCTTCAGGCTCGCGATGGGATAGAGCACGCGGCTCGCGGTGTACCGATCGAGGCCGAGCGTCAGCGCCTTGCGGACGCGCTCGTCGGTGAAGGGCTTGATCGTCTGGTTCACCGCGATGCCGAAGATGCCGGTGGCCGGCGTGTCCTGCACGACCACCTTGTCGCCGAGCTGCTTGCGGATCGCCTCCACCTCGGACAGCGGCAAGGTGCGGAACTCGATGTACGCGCGCCCCGAGCGGATCGCCGCCGCGCGCGCCGACGTCTCGGTCGCGACGAAGAATTTGTAACCGTCGAGATAGGGCCGATCCTTGATGAAGTAGTCGGGGTTGCGCTCGCCCTCGAACGTGGAGCCGCGCGTGTGGCTCTTGAACCGGAAGGGCCCCGACCCGACGATGTTCGTCTTGAAGTAGTTCGGGTCCTTGTCCAGGTACTTCTTGGGATAGATCACGTTCCAGGGCGACGCCAGGTTGTCCAGCAGCGACGCCGACGCGTGCTTGAGCTTGAACACGATGGTGCCCGCGTCGGGGGCCTCGACGGTGGTGACCGCGGCATAGGCGTTCTTGCGAATGCTGCGCACGCCGGTCGGCGGAAACACGATCTTCTCGTAGGTGGCCTTGACGTCCGCCGAGGTCAGCGCCGAGCCGTCGTGAAAGCGAATCCCCGGCCGGAGCTTGAACGTGTACGTGAGCCCGTCGGCCGCGATCTTCCACTCGGTCGCCACGTCGCCGATGATCTTCGGGTAGTGGTACGGATCGATCTGGAGCAACGTGCTGTAGCACGGCGCCACCAGGTGGAGCGTGGCGAACGTCTCCTCCTGGTGCGGATCGAGGCTCGGCGCGTCGGCGGCGATCGCGGCGAGCAGGATGCCGCCGCGCCGCGGCGTGTCCGCCGCGCGCGCGGGAGGCGCCGGCGCCGCCAAGAGAGCGATCGCGACCGCGACGATGAACACGACGAGCGAGCGATGACTTTTCATGGGTCGGTCCTCGCTGCGGAGGATCAGGGCTGTGGGCCCGAGACTAGACCGGCGCCCGGCCGCCGGTCAACGGGCGGGATGTCCCGGTCACCGGGTGGGATGTCTCGCGCGTCGTGCGGCGACGGGCCGAACGCGGCTGGCCGAAGGTCTCATGGACAGGGCCGCTCGATTTCCGCATCGTCCACGAAAGCCCAGAGGAGGACACTCATCATGACCTTCAGGCCGATCGTGGTGTGCGTGGTCGCGCTGGCCCTCGCCGTCGGAGCCGCCGGCTGCAGCTCGATGCAGGCCGGCGCGGGCCTGCTCGATCAGCTCGGCGGCAACGCCCAGCTCAAGGCCCTCTCGGACGCCTTCGTGAACAACGCGGCGAGCGACCCGCGGACCAGCAAGCTCTTCTCCGGCGCCAATCTCGGCACGGTGAAGACGAAGGTGTCGGATCAATTCTGCGCCACGGTCGGCGGCGGCTGCACGGCGCCCCTGACCAGCGCGCAGATCACGGAAGCCTCCAAGAAGGTCGACGCGCCGACCTCGAGCGCGCTCACCGACAGCCTCTCGAAGGCGCTGGACAGCATCAAGGCCTCGCCCGCGGTGAAGGAGGGCGTGACGAAGCTCCTGGGACCGCAGCTCGGCGGCATCGTCGCCGGCCTGGTGTAGGCGTCGCGCCGCAGCTTTCGGCGAGCGCGGCGCTGGCGAGCTCGCCGAGCGTCTCGAGGCCTCGTTCGATTCGCGCGTGCCACGCCGAGCCGCAGCTCACGCGCAGGCAGTTGGCGTAGCGGCTGCTCGTCGAGAACACGTCGCCGGGGACGAAGCAGACGCCCTTCTTCACCGCCGCCTCGAAGAGCTCGCGGCTCGAGACCGGCTTGGGCAGCTGCACCCACAGCACGAAGCCGCCGTCCGGCCGGCTGACTCGCGTGCCTCTGGGGAACGCGCGGTCGATGGTGCGGACCATCCGCTCGATGTTTTCCCTGAACGTCCTTCGCACTCGGCGCAGATGGCGGTCGTAGCCGCCGCTGGAAAGGAATTCGGCCAGCGCCGCCTGCGGCAGCGCCGGACCGCACAGGGTCAGCGCGAGCTTGCTGTCGACCACCTTGGCCATGTGGCGTCGGGTCGCGATCCAGCCGACGCGATATCCGGGCGCGATCGTCTTGGAGAACGAGCTGCAGTAGATCGTGCCGCCGTGCGGATCGAGGGCCATGAACGGCCTGGGGCGCTCGTCGCCGAAGTAGATGTCGCCGTAGATGTCGTCCTCGATCAGCGGGACCCGGTGCCTGGCCAGCAGCGCCAGGACGGCCTTCTTCTTCTCGTCGGACATGGTGCAGCCCAGTGGGTTGTTGAAGCTCGACGACAGCAGACACGCCGTGACCGACCTGGCGCGGAGCACCCGCTGCAAGGCGCCGAGGTCGATGCCGCTCCGCGCGTCGGTCGGCAGCTCGAGCGCTCTCAGGTGGAGGCCCTGCAGCACTTGTAAAAAGCCGAAGTACGTCGGCGACTCGACGGCGATCGTGTCGCCGGGCCGTGAGACCGCCTTCAAGGCCAGGACCAGCGCCTCCGTGCAGCCGCACGTGATGGCGACGTCCTCGGGCGAAAGCACCTGGCCCCACCTGAGCGCGCGGCGCGCGATCTCGCGGCGCAGCCGCGGATCGCCCTTGGCGACGGTGTACGTGTTGTAGCCGATCCCCTTGGCGCGCGCCGCCCGCGCGAGGAAGCGGTCGAGCCGGCCGGCCGCCAGGAGCTCGGCGTCGGGAATCGCGCACCCCAGCGGCACGAGGTCCGGATCGGCGGCGTACTCCAGGAGCTTGGGCACGACGCTGGAGAGGGCGACCGTGGTGGGTCTCGCCGGCGGCCGCGAGATCGGCGGCGTCTCCAGGAGAATCGGCGCGCCCTTCGCGACGTAGAAGCCCGACTGCGGGCGCACTTGTAGGATTCCGCGGTCCTCGAGCGTGCGGTACGCCTGGAGCGCGGTCGACAAGCTGACGCCGTGCTGCCGCGTGATCTGCCGGAGCGACGGGACCCGCGCGCCCGGGATCAGAGTGCCGCGGTCCACCAGCTCGGTGATGAACCGCGCCGTTGCCTCGTACCGAAACGCGTGCCCGGGCCGCGCCCGCCGTCCGCCGCCGACCGCCTTCCCGCCCGCCACGCGCCCATGGTCGCACGGCCTCGCGCGCCCGGCAACAACTGTTATGGTCATTGATTCAGTAATCTGTAACTGTTTTCCCTGGGCTCGCCCTGGTAGAGTCGGATCGGTCGGATCGAACGACGCACGAGGAGCTCAGCATGAAAGCGCTTGTGTTCCAGCAGGTGGACGTGTTCACCGCCGTGCCGTTCAAGGGCAACCCCGTCGCGGTCGTGCTCGACGGCGACGCGCTGTCGAGCGCCGCGATGCAGGCGATCGCCGCCTGGACCAACCTGTCGGAGACGACGTTCGTCTGCGCGCCGACGGACCCGCGCGCCGACTACCGGCTGCGCATCTTCACGCCCAGGAGCGAGCTTCCCTTCGCCGGCCACCCCACGATCGGCTCGGCCCACGCCGCGCTGCGCCACGGCCTCAAGCCGCGCGTCGAGGGCCGCCTGGTGCAGGAATGCGGCAAAGGCCTCGTCGACATCAAGATCGACGGCGAGCGCTTGCTGCTGGCGCTGCCCGAGCCGCAATTCCGCGAGCCGACCGCCCCGCAGCTCGCGGCGGCCGCGCACGGGCTCGGCATCGCGGCCAGCGATATCCGGTGCGCGTCGATCGTCGACGTCGGACCCGTGTGGTTCACGCTCCAGCTCGCGAGCGGCGACGCCGTCAGGGCGCTCGCGCCCGATATGGCCACGCTCGCCGCGCTGAGCCCCATCGGCATCACGGGGGTCAACGTGTTCGGTCTGTATGCCGGGGGCGTCGGCTCCCATCTCGAGGTGCGCTCCTTCGCTCCCGGCGAAGGCGTCCCCGAGGATCCGGTCTGCGGGAGCGGCAACGGGTGCGTGGCGGCGCTCGTGCGCCGGGACGGCGTGCTGAACACCAGCACGTACGTGGCCAGTCAGGGGCGATGCCTCGGCCGCGACGGTCGGGTCACCGTGCAGTTCGAGTCCGGCACGATCTGGCTCGGCGGTCACGCCGTCACGTGTGTCGAGGGGTGGCTGCAAACCTGAGGGGAGTCGAGATGGCGCGCTTTCCGAAGAACGACATCATCTCGCTGATCGGCGCGATGCCCCGCTACGACCTGGCCGAGAGCGTCGGGCCGGACCTGCGGTTCAAGGACGTGCTGGATTCTTCCGCGCTGTCGAGCCTCGGCGAGATGGCGCTCGGCTACGGCCCGGCCCAGGGCGATTCGCGGCTTCGCTCACTCATCGCCGACGCGCACGGAGTGGGCCCCGACGACGTCGTCGTCACGGTGGGCGGGATGCACGCGCTGTTCCTCGTCGCCTTCGTGCTCTGCGAGCGCGGCGACGAGGTGGTGGGCGTCTCGCCCATGTTCCCGCTGGCGCGCAACACGCTCGTGGTCGTCGGCGCCACGATCCGCACCGCCGCGCTGTCGTTCGATCGCGGCTACCAGCTCACCGCGGACGACATCGGCCGTCACCTCACGGCGCGCACGAAGCTGGTGAGCCTGGCCTCCCCGCAGAACCCGTCGGGCGTCGCCAGCTCGGCGAAGATCGTCGGCGACATCGTGGCGTTGATGGAAGCGCGCTGTCCCGACGCGTATCTGCTGCTCGACGAGACCTACCGCGAAGCGGCCTACGGCGACGACCTCGTGGCGCCGAGCGCGGTCGAGCTGAGCGTGCGCGTGATCTCCTGTGCCTCGCTCTCGAAGTGCCACGGCGCGCCCGGCTTGCGCCTGGGCTGGGCGATCACCCGCGACGCAGCACTCCGAGAGCAGCTGATCGTGGCCAAGTTCAACACCGTGGTCTCGTGCTCCGCGGTGGACGAGGCGCTGGCGCGCCACGTCCTCGAGCGACGCGATCCCATCGTTGGAGAACGGCGCCGGCGGCTGGCCGACGGCCTCGCGCGAACCGCGGACTGGGTCCGCGAGAACGGCGCCTTCGTGGAATGGGTCCGGCCCGACGCCGGCGCCCTCTGCTGCGTGCGCCTGAAGCCGTCCGTCTTCGACGACGGCGCCGTCGGCCGATTCTACGAGGCCCTCTCGCGAGAAGGAGTCCGGGTCGCGAACGGCACCTGGTTCGGCGACGAGGCGCGGGTGTTTCGTCTGGGCTTCGGCCTTCTCTCGAAGGCCGACCTCGACGCCGCGCTCACGCGTCTTTCGGTGGCGCTGCGCCGGGCGTAATCCGGCGCGCCTCGCTCAAACGCGCGCGGTGTCGCGTCAGACGATGACGGTGATCCCGCCGCTCACCTGCCCGCCTGACAGGTACGTGCCGCTGAGGTTCGTCGGGTTGTAGGGCGACTGTCCCGCGGCGAGACGAGTCCCGCAGCCAAGCCGGTCCACCACCGAGCGGTGCACCATCAGCCCGCCGGGAAAGACGCGCCGCCCGCGCGGCAACAGGTCCCACGGCGGCTCGTCCCACGGCGCGTGCGACACCCCGCACGCGTCGGGCCGCAAGATCGCCCCTGGCGTCGCGGCCAGCACGACCTGAAGCTTCGTCAGCTCTTGGGTGACCCACTGCAGGGTACCGTCCGACAGACCGCTCTGGTTGCCGTCCAGCGGATAACCGCCGCCGACGTCCGAGTGGGATCCCGGACACAGCACCTGGACGATGCGCGGCTCGGGCTCCCAGAGGGTCGGCGCGAAATTGCTCCGCTGCTCGTCGACGGCCACGACGTGCCGGCCGTTGTGCACTTTCGCGCTCAGCTTCCGGTCGGCGAACTGGAACACGTCGAGCTGGGTGTCCGTTTTTAGGTTGTACTCCGGAATGCCGAGCGAGCCGACGGTGTCCCACACGACGATGGCTTCCATCTCGACGTCGATCCGCGCCGACGTCGGCGGCGCCTGGAGAAACCCCGGCAGGTCGAAGGCGACTTCCTGGAGCTTGTGAAGCCAGTCCGTCCGGCTCTTCAACGCGTCGCGCCGGTAGGCGAACCACTCCGCGGATCCGAGACGGTACGCCTTTTCTTTGTTCCCCGCGAGATCGATCTGCCGGGCATCGAGGAGCCCGCGCGCGGCGATCAACCCGCCGAGCGCGCGCGCCGTGTAGGCGCCTCGACTGAATCCGACGATGTAGATGCGGTCGCCCGCCTGGTAGTTGCGCGAGACGAACGTGTAGCCGCGCACGATCCGCGTGACCAGCCCGGCGCCGCCCACGCCGCCGAGGACTTTCACCAGGAAGTTGTCGGAATCGCCGACCCCGTGCAGGTACTTCGCGATCTGCTGCACCGACCCGGCGCCCGGAGCCGTGAAGCTGCGCTCCTGCTCGTCGGCGGACAGCAAGGTGCCCGTCGAAAGCTCGCCGGCGAGATTCAGGAAGAGCTTGAAGACATTCGTCCGGTTGCCGCCGCGATCGTGGTCTTCGTCCTCTCCCGGTCCGTTCCAGGTCCCATCCGCACAGAAGATGATGTTCTTCGGCATGCGTCACCTCCAGAGGCTTCACCCAACACTCGGCTATCGACGTCCGGGAATCAAGAGACAGACCTGCTGGGGGCAGGTACCGAACGTCGGCAGCGTCGTACTCGACGGCGCCCCGATCACCGCGCGATCAGGTGCTCGTCGCCCGGCCTCCAGCCGACGGTGATCGTCGAGCCCTCGCGGACCTCGTCGGGCTGCGCGCCCGCGAGGCGGATGCGCACGGCGCGGCCGCCGGCGTCGCCGATGACGAGCACGCTGTCGCCGTAGTTGACGATCGCGCCGATCTTGACCACCAGACGGTTCGCGAGCGCCGAGCCGTCGCGCACCAGCTGGAGGCGCTCGGGGCGCAGGAGCA
>JACXTT010009343.1_pt1 | contig 13409 bp, 10 predicted proteins | sample 9270951 | NCBI WGS metagenome assembly JACXTT01 (sample SAMN15532306, study PRJNA645909) | rock metagenome | isolation source: weathered quartz diorite | place: Puerto Rico | collected 2017-06-21
GGACAACTTTGGTCTTGAATTCCGCGGTAAATTTACGTCTGCTTTGCTTGCTCATAATGGTAAATTAAGATTTTATTTTTTTATCTTAACTACCTGTCCTGTTTTCGGGGATCATTATACTATTTTGTTACCTTTTTCCTGGCGAGTGCATTTGCTAATATCTTATTTATGTGTTCTGTTTCAGTAGGCTTGGGCAAGACACTATGTATTACCTCTCCTTCGTCAGTAATCAGTAAAAATCTTGGGATGGTTTTAATTTGAAGTGCCTTGACAAGTGCCGACTTATTAGAGAAATCCAACAAAAATTGATTTCCCGAAAGATGGTACTTACGGAGGCCTTCAAGCCATTTATCCCTGTATTGATCTTCTGAAATAGAAATAAAAATGATTTCAGCATTGAAATTCTTTTCCAATTCTTTCAACGCCGGTATCTGCATTATGCATGGGCCGCACCAGCTGGCCCAAAAATCGATTACTATCAATTTGGCTTTTTGCCTTCCAAGTAAAGAGGATAAAGAAAATTTATTTCCTGAGGCATCAAAGACATCAACGGACAAAGCACTGTCGGACAGGTAAAAAGATGTATTCTGCATTTGTTTGCCTGTGTACTCCTCATATATTTTTGCTACAGATTCAGTGACGTCTTTATTTTTGCATAAGTTTTTATAATCTTCCAGTACCTGTTGGTAATTGTCAGTCTCTTTTTCAATGTATTTAATCATTAAAGCAGTAAGAAAATAGTCCCGAAGTTGAATGTCCCGGATATTGGAAACCAGGTTGAGATAATCATTTTTAAGGTTCGCGCTTGTATAATGCAGATCCAGCCTGTCGCCGGTATAATAAGTGTAATACAGGTATGCGGCCATCATTAGGTACTGCGAGGCGCTCACTTTTTGCCATGTAAAGTCTTCCTTCCGGATATCATCCCAAAAAATTGCCGGGATTTTGACCTTATCGGTCAGCGGAAACATTAAGCTGGAAAGATATTTTCCCCTGATTTCGTTGCCGGCCGAGTTAATAAATTGGGAAGGCAATGCGGTATGATTTGCAGTAAATTCGTTCAAAATCAGCATTCGTTTATCATATAATTCTCTTTCACGCTTATTTTTCTCTTCAACAGATAAGTCTTCTCCGTTTGAATATGGAACATTGTTCATACTACCCGTTTCGCGCTCCAACCGGGTAAAGAAGTTCGTGTAGTCGTGATTGCCGGTAATTATAGCCTCATAATCGATTGGCATCTTTATTACACCATCAAATTTGTACTTTGAAGCTGGCAACTTCTTTATGATTAGATCAATCGTGTCTCCCGGTTGAACGTAAGCTTCAACATAATCAGTACATTTAAAATATGCGATAGATGGGCTGCTTATTTTAACAAACTTTGCAAAATGATGCGTACTGTCGATAGGGATATTGTCAATCTGGATCCATCCTTTTATACAATCCCTGAGAGGAGGGTTGACACTTACAAACTTCGAGCCAGGGTCTTCAGTAACCCCCCTGACGAATATTCCACTCTGCCCAATTGATATTTCTGTAAAAAAAAGGCACAATCCGACCAAGCCCGTTTTTAGCATATAATCCCGTTTTCGGACGTTTTAGAATAGCAAAAACAGGCAAAAAAGATGACTGCCTGTTTTGCCTGTTATTTTTTAAAATTTAAACGATTACTCCGCTCCCGGGCAATCAATGCCTGAAGGGAACATATTGGTGTACTGGTTAGAATAGGCATAAGAATCACCGAGCGCCTGTGCCTGGTTGATATTATCTGCAGTAATGATTATATCATGGCTTTGCCCATCTGTTCCTGTGTAGGAACAGGTAAAATCCTCCCGGCCTCCAATGATTTTTCTCATCGCGTCTTTAGTTAAAATTAATTTGCTATCAGGGAATGTTATCGCGTTCATATAAAAATGTATTATTTGTTTAGAATGGGGTTTGATACAATAATTAAATCCGGAATGTGCTATTCTGATCCAGGGCAATCAATGCCTGTAGGAAAATCATTGGTAAAATCGTTGGAATAGGCAAGTACGTCTGCATTGGCCTGTGCCTGGTTGATATTGTCTCCCGCGATAATAATTGGGTGAGATTTGCCGTCTGTACCAACATAATTACAATTAAAATCCATACCGCCATGTATTTTCTTCATGGCGTCTCTCGATAAAACTGTAAATGTTTGATTGATGCTTTTCATGTAATAAAAATTTAAGGTTAATGAAAGATTAATAATTCGTCTTCAATTTAATATAAAGTATAGGCAGGTAAAATTAAATGGCAATATTTTTTATTATTTTTAACACATTATTTTGAATGAATATGTGTGTTTAATCTAATAAGTACTTTATGTCATCTATTTGATATATCTTCGGTAGTGCATAACCGTTTATAAAAAATGAGGGGGTGTGCTCTACCTTGGCCATATCGCACCAAATCTTTTGTTTATCCTGTTTGTAAAAATAAATTTCATTTATTTTGTCAGCGTATACATTTGACCAGTTGATGTAATTCTTCTTTTTTTGTACATGCCATGCATGTAAGGCTTGTTGCATTTCGTCTCTATTCAAAACTTCATTAAGTGCCACCATGGTTCTGGCCACCTTAAGCGGGTTTTCACTTTTTTTATCATTTGTTACATGCAGAATTCTCAATTGCAGATCCTCACGTGACTTCAACCAATCAGCTAAGACCAGATGTGCATTTGAACACGGTTGACAATACGGATTACTTACTATTATAATGACGTGTTTTGGATTATTGCTTCCCAAGACGATAGAAAACTCTTCATCGGGCAATGGATGTTTGAGTTGGGTTGTCAGCAAATTATTAAAGAGTTGCCTGTTGTATTTTATTTTTAGCAACTGGCGATTTAGTTCCTTTGATTTATTTAATTTTATTAATATAGGTTTTAGCAATAGCCAACAAACGATAGGCAATAGCATGTAGGTGATTATTTGGGCGACCCCGGTAAAATTAACCCCTTTGAAGGAATGGTGGGTGTAGGAAAAGAAGGGTAGGCATTCGAGCCAAATTAATACCTGTGTAATACAGCATAGCGTACACCATCGCTTAATGACATAGGCCTGAAGGTATAAGGAATAAAACAAATATGGCATACAGATAAAATTTATTATGCCCAACACTTGCATTATTCCCGGAGATGCACCTGTAAAGATCATTACAGCCAGCGTGCCTCCAAAATAAAAGAAGCCGATATCGCTCCACGCGAGGCCATCGAATATCTTTGCAGCTTTAGAGGATAAAACTGCATTACAATCTGCCTTTGCTCCAATTATGCAGATTTTATTGGTTATTGAACTATTGCTATTTATACTTTGATTGATGAGTAATAGAGAAATTATTGTTCCTGTTAACTTGATGCATGTCAGCAGGAATATTTGCCAGGTTAAAAACCAGAAAAAAGGTGCATTAATTAAAGTAACAAATAAAAATATAAGAAATAAGGCTACAATAATCGACAAAGTCAAATAATAATATCCTCTTTCACTGGTTTTTTCTCTACGAATTTGCGAGGGCGTTTTACTGATACATAAGACAATGCCCGTAAAGATTTCCTGAAATTTATCCAGTTTCACTTCTTTGTTTTTCCAACGTTCATTTGTAACGATAATATTGTTTTTGTTGACGGATTTTATAACAAGGAAATTGCTGTTCTTTTCTGTAGTATATGCAATGATGGGAAATGAAAGATTACTCAGGTCACTCATGTTGACTTTATAAGCGGCATTGTCAAAGCCAAAACCAGATAGTACATCGCTTAAAGCAAGCAGACTTGGATAATCCGGATGTTTCTCCAGCTCAAGAATCAAATGATTGTGATCTATAGGGTGTTTTAAATAGTTAAGGAAATGGTACAAACATTTACTCAAATTATGGCTCATTGTTAAGATTTTCATCGATAAAATACCATAAATTTATTCATTTAAATCTACCTGAGACTAACCGGTGCAGATATTTTAAACGCAGTCATTGTTTTCATAATCTTAAATTCATTGTTTTTGAGTACATTATCCTTTAGGAACACTAAGAACTTTACATTTTACCGTCAACTTAATGCAATGGATTGCGGTCCTTCCTGCCTGAGAATGATAGCGAAGTATTATGGAAAGTATTACAACGCCGATACGCTCCGGCAATTGGCAGGTTTCAGCAAACAGGGTGTATCTATGTTAGGGATAAGTGAATCTGCTGAAAAAATTGGATTTAGAACAATTGGCATAATGGCAAGTTTCGATCAATTGAGCGAGATAAAACTCCCTTGTATTCTTCACTGGGATAAGCACCATTTTGTGATATTGCTTTCCTTAAAGGGAACCCGGAAAGAGAAGGTTGCCAAGATTGCCGATCCGGCAAAGGGTATTATTTCCTACAGGCAGGAGGAGTTTTTGTCTTATTGGCGCTCTTCCAAATCGGAAGATGGAAATTTGGTGGGTTCAGCTCTATTACTGGAACCTTCTCCTAAGTTTTATGAGCAACCGGGCGAAAAAGAGAAACGGCTCAGCTGGAAACTGATGTTCCAGTACCTTAAGCAAAGCAAATGGCAGATTTTCCAGGTCTTTATAGCTCTACTTATTACATCATGCCTTCAATTGATTTTTCCCTTCCTTACCCAAAGTATAGTAGATACAGGAATTACTACCCAGAATGTTCAGTTCATAGTGATAGTACTGATGGCGCAACTTATGCTTACTTTTAGTCGCGCTATTGTAGACTTCATCCGGGGCAGGCTTTTGTTAAGAATATCTAATGTTCTCAATTTATCTGTTTTATCTGACTTCTGGATAAAATTGACCAGTTTGCCTCTTTCTTATTTTGACCAGCGTCATACCGGAGATACTTTACAGCGAATAGGAGATCATAAACAAATTCAAAATTTCCTGACCGGACCTGCTCTCAACACATTATTTTCCGTTGTCAACTTCGTTATTTATGCAGTTGTGTTAATTGTATATAATGTTCAGCTATTTTTTATATTCTGCGCGGGAAGCATTCTATATTTCTTTTGGATACAACTCTTTTTGGGGGTTCGTAGAAAGCTCAATTACCAAAGCTTTCATTTAGCAGCAAAAGAAAATAATGCCACCCTACAACTGGTACAGGGAATGCAGGAAGTAAGGTTAAACAATGCCGAACAGCTTAAAAGATGGAATTGGGAGAATATCCAGGTAATGCTTTTAAAACTAAATTTTAAAAATCTGACGTACGGACAATGGCAGCAGGCCGGTGCCTTACTCATTAATCAATCTAAAGACCTGGTTATTAGCTTTCTTGTGGCAAAGATGGTTATTGACGGGCAATTAACACTCGGTGCAATGTTGGCTGTTCAATATATTATCGGACAGTTGAGTAGCCCAGTAGAACAATGGGTGGGCTTTGTGCAAAATGCCCAGGATGCAAAAATCAGTATGGAGCGGTTAAATGAGGTTCATCAATTGGAAGACGAAGAAACAATCGATAAAACTTATGTAAGCAGGCTCCCTGACAATAAGAGTATTTTTATTGAGAAACTATCTTTTAGCTATCCAGGTGCGGGGAATTACCCGGTTTTAGATAATATTTCATTGAATATTCCGGAAGGAAAGGTCATTGCAATTGTAGGTGCAAGCGGTAGTGGAAAGACAACGCTCCTGAAACTACTGTTAAAGTTTTATGAGCAATATTCCGGGGAAATAAAAATTGGAGAAGGAAATTTCAGGTATGTAAGCCCTTCCTTCTGGCGAAGCCAATGTGGCGCAGTATTGCAGGATGGGTATATTTTTAATGATAACGTAGCAAGGAATATCGTAGTTGGGGAGGAAGTAATCGACTACGACAGGCTTATTAGGAGTTGTAGAGTTGCAAATATTCTGTCTTTTATAGAATCCTTGCCTAATGGGTTCTATACACAATTGGGGGCTGATGGAATTGGGGTCAGCCAGGGACAGAGACAACGATTGTTGATTGCCAGAGCTGTTTATAAAGACCCGCCTTATTTATTTTTTGATGAGGCTACCAATTCGCTTGATGCCAACAACGAGAGGACTATTATCGGAAATTTGGCCACTTTTTTTAAAGAACGGACTGTTGTTGTAGTGGCGCATAGGCTAAGCACAGTAAAAAATGCTGATAAAATTGTGGTTATCCATAATGGGAAGATAGTAGAAGAAGGAACGCATGAAGATTTATCCGGGCTTAAAGGACATTATTTCGAGTTGGTAAAAAACCAGCTGGAACTTGGAGCTTAATTAATTGTGATATATGGAAGAGCAGTTAAACAACAACGACTTTCCCTTTCGCCTCATCCCGGCAAGAGGAAAGGAATCGCATAAGATACCTGTTCGATCGGAAGCGATTCAGGAAGTTATCAGTAAAAGGCCCAGTTTTCTAGAACAATGGGCACTGATGTTATTTCTGAGCATACTGCTTCTTTTACTGGCAGGAACCTGGGTTATCAACTATCCCGATACTATAGAAGCCAAGGCATTCCTGACTGCGAATAATGCCCCAAAAGAGATTGTAGCGAGACAGGAAGGCCGGTTAATAAGATTGTTTGTTAAAAACGATGACTTTGTTGAACGTGGTCAAATGATCGGCTGGATTGAATCGATAGCAAATCATTCAGAAGTGATTACTTTTTCGCAGTTGCTGGACAGCAGTTGTCTTTTGATGATTTCCGGGCAGATGAAAAAAGCTGCACAATTATTTAACCATAATTACAAGAACCTTGGAGAGTTACAAGGTGCTTACCAGCAATTTATCATTGCTTGGCAACAATTTAGCGATTATCAGGTAAATGATTTTTATTCTCATAAAAAAGGCATGCTCCTGAATGATATTCTGACACTTAAGGAAATGAACCGTTCTTTTTTATATCAAAAGAAGCTTATGCAGCAGGATGTAAGACTAGCGGAAGAGTCTTTTAAAATGAATAAAATATTATCGGAACAGAATGTGATTTCAAGGGAAGAATTCAGGACAGAAAATAGCAAGTTTGTTAATAAGCAAATGGCCATTCCGCAGTTGAATGAAAATATTCTTTCGAATGAAAATCTGCAAAGAGATAAGCAAAAGGAAATTAATCAATTGGATCATGATATTGTTCAGCAAAGAATATTTTTTCTGCAAGCACTTGAAACGATAAAGAGTGCAGTAGATGACTGGCAAAGAAAGTATTTGCTGATTGCTCCGGTAAAGGGAAAGATGGTATTTATTACTCCATTGCAGGAAAACCAATTTCTTGTGCAGGGAAGGTTATTGGGATATATTAATCCTAATGGGACTTTGTATTATGCGCAAACGATCTTACCACAAAATAATTTCGGCAAAATTGATACAGGGCTGGATGTGCAATTGAGATTTGACGCTTATCCTTATGAAGAATATGGGTTAATAAAAGGGAAGCTAGATTATGTATCTAAGGTAGCAACGGATAGTGGTTTTTTGGCTACTGTACGCTTTAATAACGGACTTTTGACAAATCAGCATATTAACATTCAATATAAAAGTGGATTAAGAGCCAAGGCCATTATAATCACTAAAAATATGAGGCTTCTGGAACGGATATATTTCAATATAGTTAAATCGACTTCCACGAATAGATAAGGATTGAGAGTCCTTGGTTTTAAGTTCTGCTACAGGTACAAAAAAAGGCCTTGATAATCAAGGCCTTTTGTGACCGCGTCAGGATTCAAACCTGAAACCTTCTGATCCGTAGTCAGATGCTCTATTCAGTTGAGCTACGCAGCCATTTTTTGAATGGGTTGCAAATATAAAACAAAATTTCAAGACTGAAAAAAGAGGAGCGAATTACTTTACAACGGTTCGTAAATTTTTAGTGCCGTACGCTCCGATAAACTCTTGGGCAAGAGCCATGCCAGCACAGCACCCAGTTTATTAATAAAACCGGGAATTACTTCAGCCTTGCCCGCCAGCATACTGCGGAGGGCAATATCCGCTACTTTTTCGGGCGTCATATTTACCTTGACGGCAAGGCCACGGGCCCTCTCGCCAAGCTGTGCCTGGTTAACGAAATTGGTGTCTGTGGGGCCCGGGCTGATGCAGGTAACGCTTACCGGCGTTTTTTTCAGTTCCTGCCGCAGGCCCCGGCTAAAGCTCAGCATAAACGATTTGGAGGCGGCATAGATGGTAAGCCCCGGTACAGCCTGGTAGGCGGTAGAACTGGCAATATTAAGAATGTACGATTTGGGCTGCTGTCTTAATGCCGGCAGAAACAGCCGGCAAAGGGACACCGGCACTCCCATATTTACGTGCATCATAGCAAGGGTATCCTGCATGGGGGCTTTGTCAAACGCTCCCCCGATACCGTATCCTGCATTGTTAACCAATATTTTTACTTCATAGCCGTTGCTTATGCACCAGTTGTAAAGCTTTTCGGGCGCATCCGGCGCAGACAGGTCGATAGCAAACCAGGCGGCCTGGATGCGGTACCTGCTTTGAAGCGTGGCGCTCAGCTCGCGCAGCAGCTGCTCCGAACGGGCTACCAGCAGCACATTGTAGCCTCTGGCCGCAAGACCGTCTGCCAGGCTTTTGCCGATGCCCTTGCTGGCCCCCGTTACTAATGCACATATCATAGAATAGTTTTTAGAAATATATATAAAAAGGTCAACGGGTGTTGACCTTTTTGATAAACAACATAAAGATAATACGATTACGGTAATGGTTAGTTTTGCACCTTGGAAGCCAACCGGTGATAGAGCGGCGTTTTACTGCGCTCATTTTTAGGCATGTATTTACCGGTAATCAGCGGCACGTACATTACACGGCGGCGACTGGCTTCGCCAAAATGCGGCGATTGCTGTGCGCGGTGCCAGAGACGGCCGTCGTGAACGGTTAAATCGCCCGCCAAAATATCAAAGCCTACTTCCCGCTGGTCGGGGTTGTTATCGACAAAATATTTTTTGGCAAACAACAGCTTGAAGATGCCCTGTTTGTGGGTGCCGGGCAATACACGCAGGCCACCGTTTTCAAACGGGCAATCGTCCAGGTGGATACCCACGTTGAGCATCGGCATAATTTTCTGCCCGAGGAATAAATCCCGCGGGCTGTCGGTATGCCATCCCATCTGCGAGAAGGAACTTTCCGGCGTTCGTATATAACTATTGAGGATCAGTCCATCTTTTTCGTCTTCCGCTATACGGCCTTCATACGGGTACAGGAACTGTACCAGGGCCTGCACGCGGGGTTCGCGGAGCAGATCTGCAAATGTTTTACTGAACTGGTTCAGGAAGCAATAGCGCTGAACGATCTTGTTGCCATTTTGGTCTTTGCCAAATTTAAGGGGAACGCCGTTTACCTTTTCCCTGCCTTCCTCCAACCATTTTTTCTCAATGGCCGCTACCTCTTCTTTGAAATGAGTAACGGTCTCTTTGGGCAGAAAATTCTTAAATAAAATCACTCCGTTTTTATCAAAGAACCGGAGCTGCTCGTCGCTTAGCCTTTCACCTAAAATAAAATCCGGGCAATTTAGTTTATTCATATTCAGATACCTGGGTTTGTTGCTAGAATAGGGGTTTTAGGGTATAGTGTTATTCCGGTATTAAGAAAATGTGAATTTATTATTAATCTGTAAAAATAGTAAAATTTAGTGTCAGTTTAGTACTTTTAATCCTTGATTTGGACCTGATTAACAATTTAAAACACCCTTTGCCAACATGGCAGGTAGAATGCGTATCCTCCGGGTAATGATCCTGTTATTGCTCTTTGCCGGCCGTGTTGGCGCCCAGGAGCCCGTAGAACGCCCAGTTTCAGTGGATAGCCTCGCAAAGCTAGCTAATCTTACCAATAACCTCCCTAAATTATACCATCTCCTGTACCTGCCCGTTGTAGCAAGGTCTATCGAAACTTCCTGGTCTTTTGGCCTTGCCACCTCGCTCACTTTTCATGTAAGCCGTAAAGATACCTTAAGCCGCACATCCAATATGCAGGGGCTGGTGCTCTATTCACTTAACCAGCAGGCTATAGTAGTGCTTAACGGCACCGTTTACCTGCCCGGCGAAAAATACATTGTCAGCAACCAGGTGTCATACAGTTCTTTTCCCGATAAGTTCTGGGGTATCGGAAATAAAACTTCCGCAAACAACGAAGAATCCTATAAATTTAAACAGATTTATGTATACCTGCATGGCCAGCGTACCCTGGGCAACCATTTTTTTATTGGCCTGCGCTACGAATACCAGACGGTGCTGAAGGTAGATTATAAGGCTAACGGCCTGTTTGACCAGGAAAACGTGCCCGGCAGGTATGGTTACCATGTGTCGGGCGCAGGAGTGAGCCTCACCTACGATACCCGCAATAATGCGTTTTCTCCCAGCAGGGGGCAGTTTATGCAGGTATATGCCAGCCAGTTTGCCGGGGTAACCGGCTCCGATTTCACCTACACCAATTACGTGGCCGATTTCCGTAAGTTCTGGACCATCTGCTGTCGGCAGGTGCTGGCGGTGCAGGCCTACGGGTTTTACAATGCGGGCGATGTTCCGCTGCGCAGCCTGGCGTCTTTTGGCGGGGCCAACAGCATGCGGGGTTATTACAGCGGGCGGTTCCGGGACAAGAACCAGGAATTTGTGCAGGTGGAGTACCGCGTGCCGGTCATCGGCCGGTTTGGGGTGGTTGCCTTTGGCGGGGCAGGCGATGTAAACCACCGGTTTACCGATTTATGCCCCGGCCAGCTAAAATATTCCTGGGGCGGGGGCGTGCGGGTGGCACTCAGTAAATCGGAAAAACTCAACCTGCGGCTGGATTATGGTATTGGCCAGCATTCCAGCGGTTTCTACTTCCAGCTGGGCGAGGCTTTCTGATAATCGCCGGCTATTCTTTTCCCTGCAAGACAACAGGCCCAGGTGAAAAGGGGCGCCGCCAGCACATCGATGGTATAATGTACATGCTGTACCAGCACCAGTATGCCTACTCCTATGGCGGCCAGCAGGGCAATGAGCTTATCGGATCTTTTTTCCAGGCAAAAAGACAGGAGGAAAAGGCTGGAGGTATGGCCGGAATAAAAAAGGTCTTTGGTAATAAACTGTTTGCCGTAAAAGGAATTGACCAGCGGGTCGGACAGCGGGATTAATCCTTCCGGCGGGTTAAGCGGCACCAGCGTAATGGTGAGCAGCCGGCTGGCGGTGACCAGGATATACGACCAGAGCAGGGCCTGGAAGATGTGGGGCTGCCGCATGGAGCGTACAATGCCCAGCAGCACAGTGCCCCAGATGATGACAAATATAAATACCGATACATTTTGAGCAGGCAGCCGCTCCAATAGCCAATCGTGCAATACAACGCCGTTTCTTTTTTCGATATGGGGAAAGAAAAAAGGCATGGAGATAAGCAATGCAGCCAATATGACCAGGGCGAACAGGAGTTTTTGGCGGAAAGAGGGCTGCTGCCAGGCAATGAGCCAGTTATTTTTCATTGTTGAGATAACGATTTACTACGCGAAATACGGGTTTTTCCTTCGCTTCGCTCAGGGGAGCTAAGAGTTCAAAAGAGAAAAAGAGGTAAAGGAGGCTTTTGCGCGGCAACTCCTTTTTCTCTTTTGAACTCTTAGCCTAATAATGCCAGCGCACAAATGCCTCCATGGCGGCGTAATGGCTCAGGCCCAGCTGCTCGTAGAGCATGGCGGTATTGCGGTTGCGTTCTTCGGCGCGCTGCCAGAATTCACGGGCATCGCTGCCCTGGAAGGGTACCATATCTTTCTGCGACTGGTGGATAAAGATGCCAAAGCGTTTTTTCAGCACCTGGTCCGGGCTCATGGGGATCGCCATTTCTATATCGCTGATATCCCATTCCTGCCAGGCGCCTTTGTACAGCCATACCCAGCAGTCTTTCAGCCAGTCTTCGCCCGCAGCTTTGAGGCGGCGCATGCTTTCAAAAACGATGTCAAGGCATACTTTATGGGTGCCATGGGGGTCGGCCAGGTCGCCGGCGCAGTAAATCTGGTGGGGTTTTATTTCGCGCAGCAGCTTGACGGTCATTTCCACGTCTGCCTCGCTCATGGGCTTTTTTTCAATGCGGCCGGTTTCGTAAAACGGCAGGTTCTGAAAATGGATATGCTGCTCGCTGATGCCCACGTAGCGGCAGGTGGCGGCAGCTTCACAACGGCGTATAAGGCCTTTTATGGCGCGGATTTCCGGGGTATCCATCTGGTAGGACTTCTTGGATTGGAGGAAGCCGCGGGCCTGCTGCAGTATCTGCTGCGATTTCTGGCTGTCCATCCCGAACATGTTTTCAAAGCCTACGGCAAAATCGAGAAAGCGGGTCACAAATTCATCGGTTACGGCAATATTGCCGCTGGTCTGGTAGGCCACATGCACTTCATGGCCCTGGTCCTGCAGCCGCATAAAGGTGCCGCCCATGCTGATGATATCATCGTCGGGGTGCGGCGAAAAGATCAGGCAACGTTTGGGATAGGGGGTCATCCGTTCGGGGGGATTGGGCAGGGGCTGGTTTTTGCCGCCGGGCCAGCCGGTAATGCTGTCGCGCAGCATATAATATACCTGCAGGTTGATTTCGTACACATCGCCTTTTTCTACCAGCAGGTCGCTCAGGCCATTGTCGTTATAATCTTTGGAGGTAAGGCTCAGCACGGGTTTTCCCTGTTTGAGAGCCATGTTTACCACGGCTTTTTTGACCATTTTTGGGGTCCATTCGCATTCGCCGGTAAGCCAGGGCGATTTAAAACGGGTGAGCTCGGTAGCTGCTGTTTCGTCCAGTACAAAGATGGTATCGTTGTGCTGCTGGAGCAGGGAGGCAGGAATTTGCTCGGTGACCAGGCCTTCCACGGCTTTCTGAATCACGGGCGCTTTCATTTGTCCCCAGGCCATCAGCAAAATCTTTTTTGCCTTCATAATGGTGCTGATGCCCATGGTGATGGCCAGGCGGGGCACGCGGGAGATGTTCTGGAACTCCTGCGAGTTGGCCATACGGGTGGAGTTTTCGAGCGGTATCAACCGGGTTTTGGAAAACAGGCTGGAGCCGGGTTCGTTAAAACCGATATGGCCGTTGTTGCCAATGCCCAGTATTTGCAGGTCGAGGCCGCCGGCTGCTTCAATCTTTGCTTCGTAGGCGGCGCAGAATTTTTTGATGTCTTCTTTTTTTACTTCGCCGTCGGGCACATGGCAGTTGGCCGGGTCTATATCTACCTGGTCAAACAGGTGTTCCTTCATATAGCGGTTATAGCTTTGAAGGGCATCGTTGTCGATGGGATAATATTCGTCGAGGTTAAAGGTGATCACATTTTTAAAGCTCAGTCCTTCCGCTTTGTGCAGGCGAACAAGGGCGGCGTATACTGTTTTGGGTGAAGAGCCGGTGGCCAGGCCCAGTACGCATTTTTCTCCGCGGGCCTGTTTGGCTTTGATGGTAGCTGCTATTTCGAGGGCAATGAATTCGGAACC
>JACXTT010009344.1_pt1 | contig 13408 bp, 17 predicted proteins | sample 9270951 | NCBI WGS metagenome assembly JACXTT01 (sample SAMN15532306, study PRJNA645909) | rock metagenome | isolation source: weathered quartz diorite | place: Puerto Rico | collected 2017-06-21
GGTATTCAATGTTCCTTTGCAATTGTGCTACATTCCACGCGCCAAAGGTGCCCGCTTCTCCTGAAACTGCGCTTACGTACCCACAGTGATCACACTTCCTCCGTTCGTGTGTTTTACTATGGCCGGAACGGTAACTCCCATATACTCACGTCGCTCCTCGACCTCTTCCATCGTCGCGGTCATGCACCTCGGCGATTATGTCGAGGTGACCGGCAAGACCGACGTTGAAGGCGCTCATGATTTCGTCCGGGTGGACTCGCGAGAAGGGAGTCTGCCAGGGGATATAGTCGGGTGGGTAGAAGGCTCCTCCACCAACCTCAATGGCGCTTGCGGGCGACTGCCGCACCTCTAACTTAGAAAAAAGAGGTGATATATGACGCGTACGAACGGGTCTATGTCCGGCCCGTAGACGATAGCCGTACCGAAACCTCCGGTTATCGTGATGGTGATAAGACCCGCGACCGAAAGAAAGATGCGCAGGGGAGGATACTGCAAGATTTTCTCGAGCCTTGCAAGACATAGCCCCGCCCATCTTGAAAAGAATTTCGAATAACGCTCCTCAAGAAAGAAAAGGGCGTATCCGATTCCGAGCGCCGAAAAGAGAAACGCCGTTGTGTAGCCGAACTGCGAATGGACCCCGATGAGAGCTTCTTTCTCAGGGTGCTGTGCGAGTACGTACTCTTGCGTCACCTCGCCGAGCTGCGTCGCGATAAGGGCGAGGACGGCCCCGGCGATGACAAGTGTTCCGCGGAAATGCCTCCAGTGAGGTCCGCGAAACCACCCACCGGAAGAAGCTATTTCCGCGATCGCATAGGCAACGAGGAGGCCGATTGGGAAGTGAACGAAGAGGGGGTGTAGGTTCATCGGCCTACGTTAGCGAGGCCGAGCTCCGGCGGCAAAAAAGGTTTCGGTGGTCGAAGCAGGTCGTATTTGGATCGAGTTTGCCGTAATAGAGCCGTCCGAATTGTTACTGCCGGCAGCAACGATGTTTTCACCGAGCACAAGGTCGTCGAGGTTCCCCGCGACCATTTTCCCGACCATCGTCGAAGCGCCGAAGAAGACGATGCGGGAACCGCCGGAAGGCAACTTTACGGTGACGCTTTGTTCGTCCTTCGCGATTATCTCTCCCACCGCGGCGTTACCGAGACGCCCCCGCTGGGTCGCCCCGGTCGCCCCGGCTCCGCCAAACCCTCCGGCAGTGCGTACTGCGCGCGCTCCGGTACCGGAGCGCGCGTGAAGCACGCCTGCGTAAAACGATGCACCGCTTGCGATGATGAGGACGACGGCGACGATGATAAGATTTTTTCGGTTCATGGTAGATGGTTACGTTACTAATTAATAATGCTACTCATAGCGAAGTGCCTCGATGGGGTTAAGCTGTGCCGCGCGCCGAGCCGGATAGTAGCCGAAGAGTATTCCTATCCCCGCCGCCACTCCGAACGCCAGGATGACCGAAGAGATGGAGACGCTCGTCTGTACAAGTCCGAGCGCTTTGACAGCACGGGCCAGAGCCCAGCCGAGAAGTATCCCAATGACACCTCCTACCCCCGTGAGCGCCACGGCCTCGGCAAGGAATTGGACCGTGATGTCGTGTCGAGTCGCACCTATTGCTTTGCGAAGCCCTATCTCTCGCGTGCGCTCGGTAACCGTCGTCAGCATCATGTTCATGATGCCAATGCCGCCGACCACCAGCGATATCCCCGCGATCGCAGCAAGAAGAATAGTAAGGGTCCCGGTGATGCTTGAGGCCGTCGCGATGATATCCGCCTCGTTGATGGTCGAAAAGTCGGCGGCGGTGGGGTCCGAGATGTGGTGGCGATTAAGGAGCAGCGTCGTAATATCCTGCTGCATCTGGGTCATGGCCGCCGCATCGACAGCCTCGACGCTTATGGTCGAGAGGTAGGAACTTCCCGCAAGGTAGCGCTGCGCGGACGTGAGCGGTACGTAGATAGCGTCATCGGGGTTGTTAAAACCGGACCCGCCCTTGCTTTTGGTGATACCGATGACCTTGAATTGCACCCCTTTGATACGGACGACGTCCCCCAAGGCATCCGCACCTTCGCCGAAAAGGTCGTCGCGGGCGGTGGGACCAAGGACCGCGACCTTGGCGAGCGAGCGGTCGTTTTGGTCGGAGATAAAAGAACCTTCGTCGACTTCAACGTTGCGAACCGTCGGGTAGCTGCCCGTCGTACCGATGACCGAAGTGTTCGTATTAGTGCCCTTGGCGCTTATTTGGTAGCGCCCGGTGAGTTCCGGCGCAACGGCTTCGACGGAATTCACCTCGGAAGCGACGGCGTCCGCATCGCCGCGCGTGAGCGACTGGGCCGTACCGCGCCCGGTAGATATAGTGAACCCCGGCCCGCGTTGTGCGCCCGGGGTCACGAGTACCAAATTAGCCCCGATCGATTGAATACTTGCTTGAATGGAATTTTGAGCGCCTTGCCCGACCGATATCATCGCAATGACGGAAGAAATTCCTATCACGATGCCCAGGACCGTAAGGGAAGAGCGCACCTTGTTGGCGCTCATGGCGTGGTACGTCTCATCCATAACGTCAGTGAATCTCATACATTGGCGTGAAGTCGATGTCGACCTGTCTTTTCATCGGAGACGACCATGCCGTCTCGAATGGAAATGATACGCTGCGCATGCTGTGCAACGTCGTGCTCGTGCGTGATGATGACGATGGTACGACCGAGCTCGCGGTTGAGGCGCCCGAAGGTGTCGAGCACTACCTCGCCCGTTTTGGTGTCGAGGTTACCGGTCGGCTCGTCGGCGAGGATGAGCACCGGATCATTGACGAGCGCGCGAGCGATGGCGACGCGCTGCTGTTGGCCGCCCGAGAGAAGGTTGCTCCGATAGTAAAAGTGTCCCTCATCGAGACCCGCTTCGACGAGCGCCCTCTTCGCTCGAGTCTCTCTTCCATGTTCGGGCATTTGGGCATAGACCAAGGGAAGCATCACGTTGCGCATGACGCTCGTGCGGCGCAAGAGGTTGAAAGTTTGAAACACGAACCCGATTTTGGCCCTTCGTATGGACGCAAGCGCATCGTCGGAGAGCGTCGATACGTCGATGCCGTCGAGCGAGTACGTACCGCTCGAGGGCGTATCGAGGCAGCCAAGTATGTTCATGAGCGTCGATTTTCCCGAGCCAGACGGGCCCATGATAGCGACGAATTCACCGGTTTTTATACTGAAGGAAATACCCCGGAGGACGATGGTTTCGAGATCACCAGCATGAAAGATCTTAGTGATGTCCGTAAGCTCGATCATGGTCAGCGTCCGCCCGTTTGTATCCGGACGTTGCCACCGCCGCGGGCGCTCCCGATGAGGCTCGGCGCTTGTTGCGTCACTGTCGTCGCAGCGGATATGGTGCGGGAGATTATTTGTTCTCCCTCGTCGAGACCCGAGGTTATTTCAACCGCGCTGTCGCTCGTGAGCCCGACCGTGACCGGCGTGCGGATCGGTGTCTCGCTCGTCGTAAGGCCCTGTGCCGAGTCTGTGGACGTCGCGACGGGCGGGTTAAAGACCTCGACGTAACTTGCACCGCCTTGTGATTTGACGGCGGAGGAGGGGACGATGAGCGCGTCCGTTTTGCTTCCGCTGATGATGGCGGCTGAAACGCTCATTCCAGGCTTGATGTGTGCGTCTTGGGTATCGAGATGAATGTCAACGGTATAGGTGACCACCCCCTGCGAGACGGTGCCCACCGTATCGACCGATGCGACTTCACCGGTGATGGAAAGCCCGTCGATGGCGTCGAAGGTAAGGGTGGCCTTCTGTCCCACCCTGACCTTCGCGACATCGACCTCGTTTAGGGTTACCTCGGCGAGTTGATCGGACGTTACGAGCGTGGCAACAGCGCTCCCCGCGCTCACCGAGTCGTATTTTTTAACGTTGACCTTGGCAAGCGTTCCCGCGAAAGGCGCGTACACGGCATAATTGTTTAGTGTCTGCTGCGCATCCAAGAGCGCGTTTCGTCGCTGCAACAACGTGAGCTGGGAGGATTGAATATCAAGACTATCCGCGCCCGCCTTTAATTTTTGAAGCGACTGTTGCTTTTCGAGAATCGTCGACGTAGCGGTCTCTATCGCCGTTTTGTTCGTCAGAAGGCTTTGCACGTCGCCATTGACCTGTCCCGTATACGTCCCGAGATTGGTGAGGTAGACAGTGAGCGTCGAAGGGATCGCAAGTGAGTGCTCGGTGAGCCGGTCTTTTACGAAGTTGTAGAGATCGGTCGCGCTTTTAATAGCGTCACTTATCTTTTTGCTGGTGTCATAGGATTCACCGATAAGGCCGGTAAGGGTGCCGGCGTCCGCGCCACGAGAAGTAGCTTTGTAGTCGGCAAACGTTTTGTTGTAGGCATCATTCGCCCCTAGGTAGGCAGCGATGGCGGCATCTTTGTAGGTTGTTACGTTGTTGTCGAAGAGGCGAACCATATCAGAGAACGCGGAAGCGTTGTCTTGCGTGTTTCCTCCGACATTGTTGTGACCATAGAGGGCGTCGTAGAGGCCGCTCATGACCGACGGCAAATTAAGGAACGCATTACTTACAGAGCTGAAACCATTATCAAGACCTTGGCTGTAATCGCTTTGCGCTTGAGAGAGCGCGTTTTGGGCCTGCGTCAGGGAGAGCGTGTCCGCTGGCTCCGTCAATTTTTGAAGCGCTATCTGGGCGCTTTGAAGGTTAGCCTCCGCGTCTCGCACTCCTTTTTGCGCGTCGGCGCTGTCGAGGGCGACGATAAGTTGCCCTGCATGGACGACCTGCCCCCGCGCGGGGCTTACGTATACGACGTCGCCTCCCGCTTTAGGCTTAAGGTCGATTTGCTGCGAAGCAAGAACCTGTCCGGTACCGGTCACCGAGGAGACGATGGTTCCGCGCTCCGCCCTAGCGAGCACGTAGCGCGTCTGACTCGGCGTCGACGAAAAAGCGCCATAGGCGTAATAGCAAAATCCAAAAAAGGCGAGAAGGGAAATAGCCGAGGTAATCTTATGAGCTTTTGCGCGGGCAACCATACGCATAAGAAAACGACTATTAGGAGAAGATTTCATACGTTAGCGCATCGGGGGCGGCGGCAGGACGCGAACAAACCGCGCGACGACCTGGGAGCTATCATTTGGATTGCCGATGACGACGACGTAATCATCCTCAGCAAGCGTTGAGGAAGAAATGATCTGTTCCCCGCTGCGAATAGTGGTGCTCGCGTTGAGAAGGACGACCTTTTCTTCTCCGCGCGGCTCTTCGACCAGGAATGTCGGGAGGGAGACTTTGATTATTTTCCCAAACGCACCATTTCCACCCGGAAGGTTGAAGAAAGAAGATCCCATCGGCATTCCACGATCTTCTCCCGAACGGAAGACACGGTAGTAACTATCCCCAAAACGATACGCAAACCCCGCCTCATGCCGTCCCACGACGACACCAGCCTGGAAGACGACAAGAACGCTGATAATGGCAAGGAGAGCTATCAAGACGCGACGCAACGTCTTCGATTCGAACGTCGAGTGCAGGTTCATGTGCAAAAGTTATGCGTAGCGAATAAAAAATGGTCGCGATGTGCCGAACAAAAACCGAAGCGACAGAAGGAAGGTGGAAAGAGACAGCAACACTGCAATGAATCCCATGACCGGCAGCGTCTGCGCGATCGAGAGCAGGAGCTCTCGCCAGACTTCTAGTGCAGATGAGCCATCGCTTACGACGAGGCGTACATATGAGGTAAAGCCGCTGATGCTCGCCTCATTGAGGAGCAATCTCATTGCAGGAACGAGGGCTCCGAACGAAAGAAGCGAACAAAGACCCATCGTAAAGATCTGAAGTCGATGGCCGCGCCTCATGCGTCGCATGAGCGCCTGTTCGATAGCGCCTTTCAAGGCAAGACGGGGCCGCGGTGAGGCTAGGCTTTGGAAGATTTCTTCGTAGGAAGTCATGGTATGTATACGTAAGAGGAGCGCATCTGGGTGCACTCCTCCTTCTCATGGCCGGCGCGATAAAGTCGGCATATCGCGCCAGCGCGATAAACGCGCTACGCCCATCTGGCAGTGCCAGCGCGCGCAGGCGAGAGGCTTATGGCCTCTACATAAGAATACGGACAAAGTGTGAATCTTGGTGCACCATGCTCATTTCCGCTCTCGAAGGTCGAGGCTGGAGCGAAGTTTTTCGATGGCGCGTCGATGTCGGCTCTTTACGGTATTGTTCGATTGTCCGAGAATGTTCCCGATTTCCTCAAAGGTGAACCCATCGATATAGTGAAGATGAAGTACTTCTTGTTGCGGTAGAGGGAGCTCCTCCATGACTTCGGCGAGATGTCGCGCGTCTTCGGCGCGAGCGGCCAGCTCGGAGGGCAGAGCAGCGTTATCGGGAAGATTCTCCGCAAACGAGCCGGCACGTTCGTCGCTCTCGAGCTCGGAGAAAAGTGTCTCGCGCCGCTTTCGCAAGAGATCTATCGAGGCATTACGGGCAATGTTGTAGAGCCATGTACGAAAACTCCAAAAACTGTCGTAGCGCGCAAGATTACGCCAGACTTTCACGAACGTTTCCTGTGCCGCATCTTCAGCGACTTCTTCTCGTCCGGTGAGCCGGAAAACGAATGCGTACACGCCAGGCAGATGACGTTCGACAAGATTCGCGAGGGCCGCCTCGTCGCCGTGCAGCGCTTCGTCCACGAGTTCTTTGTCTGAGCGCGGGTCCATGGGGGAAAGCGTAGCGCGTGAAAGCGAAAAGTAAACCGTCACGACTTGACTTGCTATACTAGGGTCGTAGTGTCTTGATACCTACGCTAACGGGCTGAAAACAGTTATAACGCGGCTTACCTTAAGCGTATTTTCTCCGCGAGGCCGTGGTAATAGCCTCGAGTCCGTATCGTCATCATTATGGAAGAACAAAAGAGGGCGTTCCTAGCGGCATATGAGGAGCATGCGGACGCGCTCTACCGCTACTGTTATTTCAAAATAAACGATACCGAGATCGCACGAGATTTATTGCAGGACACGTTCGCAAAAACGTGGAATTACATTGCGTCGGGCAACACGGTAAGCAACATGAAAGCGTTTCTCTATCGCTCGATCAACAACGAGATCATCGACGAATACCGGAGGAAGAAGCATGCCTCACTTGAGGTTATGGCCGAAGAATCGGGATTCGATCCGGTGGCTCCGGAGATGAGCTCTCACGAAGAGCTGCTCGACGGGAAGCGAGTATTGACGCTCCTTGGCCATCTGCCGAAGCTCTATCGGGATGCGATATTCATGCGCTATGTGGAGGAGCTTTCTCTCACCGAAATAGCGGAGATACTCGGTGAATCGGAAAATACCATCTCCGTGCGCGTTCACCGTGGAATAAAAAAACTGCGGGAACTTTTCGACGAAAACATACGAACATGAACGAACGAAACGCTAATTCAATAGAGGAAATCCTCACGCGCGGAAAAAGCGTCCGGCTTTCTGATTTTGAAAAGGGAGAGATGCGCAAATCCCTCATCAACACGATGGAGACTACTTCGTCGCGACCCCGCATATATCGCCAAGCGCGTGCTCTTTCTTGGAGTTATCTTTCGATGCGGGTGAGCGTCGCTTCGCTCCTCGTGCTTTTCCTCGGGGCTGGGACGTCGTTTGCGGCTCAGAGCGCGGTCCCGGGCGACGCACTATATCCCATCAAAGTCGGTGTGAACGAAAAAGTCGAAATTTTCCTTGCTAGGAGCCAAAAAGCGCTCGCCGAAGTAACCGCCAAGCATGCGCTCACGCGCCTTACGGAAGCGGAGACCCTCGCGTCGGAAGGAAAGCTCGACCCCAAGAAGAAATCCGAGGTCGAACAGCGTTTCTACAAAAACGTGGCCGATCTGCGCGGGAATCTCAAGAAATTGGAGGGGAGCGGCGACTACGCGGCGGCGACCAACGTGAGCTCCTCCTTCGAGGAGGGTCTTGGTGAGCATCTTGGTGCCTTTGTCAATCTCTCCGGAAACATTGCAACGGCAACGCCCGAAGTAGCCGCCATTGCCGACTCGGTGGGCAGCGAGCTCCAGTCGACCCAGAACGAGCGGGTAGCGATCTCTGAGCGGGAAATCTCCGAAGCGGCGACGACCACGCTCGCGCAAGTCCGTGCCGCTTCGGATAGCGCGCAGAAGAAAATCGCGGACGTTGAAGCGTTCGTGTCCCAATCTTCCTCCTCGACACCCTCCCCGGTATCTGCCGTTGTCACTGAGCGTCTTAGCGCTGCAGAAGAACTCTTTGCGCGCGCGGTGGCCCTTCAAAATGCCGGCTCCTACGGCGAAGCGTTCGCGCTCTTTAGGGAGGTGCAGTCGCAAGTACAGGACGTCAAACTCCTCACCATTTTGGGTACGAAGGTAAAGCGCGGACTCACGGTGCGCTCCGCTCAAGGGGTCGCAACAAGCTCGCTCACGGGTTTTCCCAAAAAGGGAGAGGAAGGCTCGGGTGAAAAGGTCCAGGTACGTGCGGAACTCGCCCCCCAACCAAAGGCCGCCGAGCTCGACATCAACGGTGAGCTGCGACAATCCGCTGATGAAAAATCATTGAGCACCAGCAGCGAAAGGAGGGGTATCAAGATACAGATCGATCGAGATGGGGAGCAGAGAGACGAGGAAAGCTCCGGCGTTCATCTCAATATCGATCTCTGAAATTTTGATACCCGACCGAGAGCCGGTCGTCTTCCTCAAGGAGGGGTACAATAGCCGGATGGAGCCGCTCGCCTCGAAAATACGCCCCGAACAACTTTCTGACTTTTTCGGCCAGGAACATTTGGTCGGGAAGGGTAAGCCTCTGCGCGAGGCGATCGAAGGAGGGCACCTCTTCTCCTTCATCCTCTGGGGACCTCCCGGCTCCGGAAAGACCACCCTCGCGCGCATCTACGCAAAAGCCCTCAATGCCGAGTTCCACGAGCTCTCCGCCGTCGACTCGGGAAAGGACGACATTAAGGCGATCGTCGGGAAACGCGGCCAACTTGCGCTCGGCAAACCCAAGGTCCTCTTTATCGATGAGATACATCGATTCAACAAAGCCCAGCAGGATTTCCTGCTGCCGTTCGTCGAAAAAGGAGAACTCACGCTCATCGGGGCGACGACTGAAAACCCTTCTTTCGAGGTCATCCCCGCGCTTTTATCCCGCTGCCGCGTTTTTGTCCTCTCGGAGCTTTCAGAAAAGGATATGGAAAAGATACTCAAGCGGACGGGCTTCAAGATGGGCAGCGAGGCTAGAGGGTGGCTTATCCGGCAAGCAGGAGGTGATGCACGACAGGCTATAACGACGCTTGAAGCGGCGCACCGCCTCTACGGAAAAATTTCCGCCGAAACGCTCAGAGAGACCATTCAGAGCACGCACCTGCGGTACGACAAGAAGGGGGAAGAACACTACAACACCGTTTCCGCGTTCATTAAGAGCATGCGTGCCTCGCAACCCGATGCGGCCCTCTACTATCTCGCACGGATGATCGAGGCAGGAGAGGACCCGCTCTTCATTGCACGCCGCATGGTCATTTTCGCAAGCGAGGACGTTGGCCTAGCCCAACCGACAGCGCTCGTCGTCGCCAACGAAGTGTTTCGGGCGTGCGAGACGATAGGCTACCCTGAGTGCGCCATCAACCTTGCCCATGGCACTGCCTACCTTGCGACAGCGAAGAAAAATCGGGACTCCTACAATGCCTACCTTGCAGCAATGGACGACGTGAAGACCTACGGCAACCTCCCCATACCGCTTAAGGTGCGCAATGCGCCGACAAAGCTTATGAAGGAGCTCGGGTACCACAAGGGCTACAAACTCTATGACAGAGAAAGCTACCTTCCGGAAAAATTGAAGGGAAAAAAGTATCTCGGCGGGACCTAAGCCCCCTTTGGTATACTCTCGCTATGCACAGAAACCTCATCGTCGGCTTCATCGCTCTTAGTGTCCTCGGGGTAGGCGGATACCTCCTCGTGGGAAGGTCTTTCTTGGGATCGGAGGTGAGCAGGAACCCTTCAGGACCGATGCAAAGTGGTTCCTTCCGCTCTCTTGCCGCGAGCGTGGCGCCGCGGCGCTGTTCCATCATAAGCGGCAGCGGCCCCTCTGCGACTAACGGAGTGCTCTACATCGCTTCGGGAAACGTCCGTGGCGACTTTACGGGCTCGGCGGGAGCCGGAAGCGTGGAGAGCCACATGATAGTGAAGAGGAATGTGAGCTACATCTGGAGCTCGGCGACGGCGCAAGGTTTCAAGATGAGCGTCCCCTCGGCGTCCTCTGGCGGACAGGAGAGTGTCTCTGGGAGCCTCTCCTACGACCAGACGGTAGAGTATTCCTGCGAACCTTGGAGTGTCGACCAGTCGAAATTTTCTCTCCCGACGGGGATTTCCTTCTCCGACGTCTCTCAAGTGCAAAGCGGCGCCGCCGGAGCGGCCGGGAATGAGGGTCTGCGCGGAACGGCCGAGCAGTGCAAAGCGTGCGAGAGCCTCTCCGGCGCCCAGAAGGCGCAGTGTCTTGTCGCGCTCTCGTGCCAGTAAATGATGGAGCGCGAGCGATTCGAAGAGCTGGTGACGCAGGAATTTCCGAATGCGGTACCGGAGAGATTCCGCGGTCATATCAAAAACGTCGCCCTCCTTGTCGAAGATGAACCCTCGGAGGAAGTTCGCGCCGAGGAAGGGCTTGCCGGCAACGAGACGCTCCTTGGTCTCTATCGAGGGATTCCCTACGATGACCGCGGCGGCCTCTATGGGGTGGGGGCGACGCTCCCGGATACCATAACGCTCTATCGAATACCCATTCTCGAGGAAGCGGGGGAGAGCGAGGAAAGGGTGCGGAAGATTATACGGGAGACCATCTGGCACGAGGTGGCGCATTACTTCGGGTTCTCGGAGAGAGACGTAGGGCGTCGCGAGGAAGACGGCACCAATTATTCACGCTAACCAAGATCCATGTCCTATGCAGGCAATGTCATCAAGGAAACCGAGGAGAACCACTTTTTTCGAAAAGTTGTGTACACGGGAGAAAAATCCCAACTCGTCGTTATGGAAATTCCCGTTGGCGGAGACGTGGGGGAGGAAATACACGAGCACGTCGAACAGTGGCTTTTCTTTGAGGCAGGAACCGGCAAAGCGGTCGTCGGAGAAAGGGAGTGGAGCGTGGGTAAGGGCGATGTTGTCATCGTGGCCGCAGAGACTCGACACAACTTCTTCAACGTCGGCTCGGAACCTCTCAAGATATATACGATCTACGTTCCGGCAAACCACATCGATGCGCGCATTCACAACACGAAGGCGGATGCCAAGAGGGATGCTCAAGATAAGGCATTCGGCGAGTGTGTCGTATAATTTGGGGATAAAAAACTTTGGGAAGAAAGCGCGCCGCGTATACTAACGTTATCGTAATTTTTTAGCAGCTGTTTGATTTCATGGACGAAAAAGAACCAATGATTGAGCGCAAGGCCTTCCAACAGTGGGCCGTGCTTGCCATCCTTATCCTTTCTCTGGCCGGGAACTACTTCCTCTACAAAGAAAACAGGAAGTTGTCGACGAACCCGCAGATCGCAGTTCAGCAGCAAATAGAGGCCATTGTCAGCAAGGTAAGCAAGCTCATCGTGCTTCCCTCCGACGAAACGCCGACCATCGTGACCATAGCCAACACGACCGATCTTAAAAATCAGCCGTTCTTCCAGAACGCCAAGCCTGGCGACCAGGTCATCATGTACCCGAGCAATCGGCGCGTCATAATATACCGCCCGAGCGAGAACCGCATCATTGAAGTGGGGTTCATCAATATCGGCCATTAGGAAAAATTAGGGAAAACGCGCCGCCCGACGCGGCGCGTTTTGCTTTTGAAAAAGAAAGTGCGCCGAAAAATTTCGGCGCACTAGGTGCACTGCGCGAGGCCTTCTATGGCCTTGCGGAAAATCTCCCTCCCGCGCTCGAGTACGCTCTCGCGGAGAGCGCGGTTCGCGGGGAAGAATATCTCGTCCATATACGCGCGGCTCTCGCGAGCGTACGGACATTCAGGGTCTTCGTAGAGGTAGGTTCCGACCGCGTTACGCGCACAGACGGCCCACGAGCTCTTGAGGAGCTTATAGGTTCCTATCTCGACGCATAGCCCGAGAAAGAGGGCGCCATGCTCTCGGGCGAGCTCATCGGCGACGAGCGTTTCGATGACGCCGGACGAGTGGACCGCGATCGATTCGTCCGCAGCCGTCGCTTCGATGGTTCCCACCCCGAACATCCGCTCCATCCGTTCGTTCTCACGACCTCCTTTCGGAAAGTGGCTGATGAGCGAAAATTCCCCGGCTCTCCCCAGGCCGGTATGGAGATCGAGAAGAAGCACACGCTCGGCGCTTTTCGGGAGGCACCGGCGGACAATGCGACGAAGAGCGATGGCGCTTCTCGTCGGTCGACCATCGCCGGCATAAAAGACCCCCTGCGGGTAGTCTCCTTGACCGGTGCCAATGACACGCTTTAGTTTCCGTTTCCCCTCAGCAAGGCTCCACTTCCGGATCGCTTCAAGCAGCCAGAACTCGCAAACAGCTTTGAGGCACCCGGTGTAGCGCCAGAGGTCGGGGAGGCGCGGGTTGATATAAGGGTTGAGCTCGACGTACTCCGGCGACGTCGCTACTTTGGTAAGCGTTCCGTCGCGAAGCTTCCATGCTTCCCAATTCGCGCGGTTAGGATCGACATTGTTTTCATCGTTTCGGTGTGAGTGCGATGAGCCCCACGGGTTGAGGCCGTGGACGGCGAGCAGTCCGACGTGTGCCGGTGCTCTCTTATCCCACGCACCCATAAGCTCGTTTACTAGCATGGATCCCATGTAGAGCTCGGATCCATGGAGACCCGTCGTGACAAAAAGTACGCTCTGTGGCTCTGACGTCCCGCGATAGGCGGCAATGGTGACGAGCTCATCCTCGCCAACGCTCTTCCGGTACAAGCCGCGAATGCCTCGGCGCCAGAGACATTCGACGTGAATGATCGCACCGGCCGCTTCCGCCGCGGCGTAGAATGCTTTGCACGAGTCTGGAAACGTCGGCCTTGGCATCGTGAGTAGGCGATTGGACATACTGTCCCTCCTATCCTTGTCGAGGTACGACGTGCTCCTTTAATCCTATACCCGAGCGGATGTGCGGGGAAGAGTACAATACAAGCTATGGCCATCATCGGACACATAGACCTCGACGCCTTCTTCGCCTCCGTGGAGGAGCGCGACAAACCCTTCCTCAAAGGAGAACCCATCGTCGTTGGTGCCGATCCGAAAGGGGGAAGCGGCCGTGGCGTCGTCGCGACCGCCAACTATAAAGCGCGCGAGTACGGCATACACTCGGCGATACCTATCTCGCAGGCATGGAAGCTCTCAGAGTTGGCACGAAAGTCGGGGAAACCCCAAGCGGTTTTTATCGTACCCTCCAGTCACAAGTACGGGAAAGCTTCGAAGGAAGTTTTCAAGGTCGTGAGAAGT
>JACXTT010009345.1_pt1 | contig 13408 bp, 13 predicted proteins | sample 9270951 | NCBI WGS metagenome assembly JACXTT01 (sample SAMN15532306, study PRJNA645909) | rock metagenome | isolation source: weathered quartz diorite | place: Puerto Rico | collected 2017-06-21
TTTTAGAGCGCGGTAGTTTAGAGCTACATTGAACGCATACTCTCGAGTTTCCGGAACAGGCGGAATGGTGTTGTTGTACTTGGCTACCGTGCCTTCGCCAGCGTTTTAGGCCGCCAGCGCCAGTGCCGGATCCTGGAACTTGTCCTGCAGATAGCGCAGGTACTTCACGCCGCCTTCAATATTGTCCTTCGGGTTGAACGAGTTGTGGACCCCGAGTTGGCGGGCCGTGGCGGGCATGAGTTGCATCAGGCCGCGCGCGCCGGCAACGGAAACTGCCGACGGATTGTAGTTGCTTTCAGCCTTGATCACGGAATGCACCAATGCCGGATCCACGCCATGCCTGGTGGCCGCAGCGTCCACCAGTTCATTGAGCGGGCCGTCGGTTTTCAAGGCGCCGGGCGCGGGTGCGCCGACTTCGACCGGAGCAATGGTTTTGGATTCGACGACTTTGGGTTCCACGACTACGGTGGTGCGCACAAGCCGGCCGGTGCGATAGTCCGCTCGCACGGTGGAAACCGTACGCCTGGGTGCGTCAGTCTGTGAATACACGGAGAGCATCAGCGTGCACGCGACTAGCAAACAATTCCGAAATCGAATGTTTCGACGATTTGAGTATAACGCGGAAGTCATTGCATTCCAACAGGGAAATTCGACTGCTACTATCTTCTCATGCATCGCTCCTCCGTTCGCGGGTACGTCCTGGCAGGGGGCCAAAGCCGGCGCATGGGAACCGATAAGGCCCTGCTTTTCCACAGGCCTGGCGTCACTTTTGCGGAGCATATGGCGGGGTTGATTTCGCTCGTGACAGGTGAGCCAGCCGCCATTTTGGGACCGGCTTCCCGTTACAGTCATCTGGGACTTGAAGTGATCGGGGACGTTTTCCCGGATGCCGGACCCCTCGCCGGCATTCACGCCGCGCTCTCGCACGCCGGCGCCGCCGAGCGCAGCCTGATCGTCGCGGTGGACCTGCCCAATCTCACGCCGGATTTTCTCTCTCAATTAATTTCCTTCTCTCCAGACGCGAAATGTGTGATTGCCGCCGGACAACCCCTGTGCGGAGTCTATCGGCAGGACTGCCTCGCGGCTGTGGAGGACGCTCTGCGCCAGGGCAGGCGCAAGGTGACGGCCTTCGTCCGCGACGAACTGCACGCGGTCGAATACCCCTTGCCCGATCCGCAACTGATTGCAAACATGAATACCTTGGACGACTGGCAGTATCATAAGAGAACGCCATGAACGAACGGTTCCCGCACTACCTGGAATTCCGGCACGTCTGTAAGACGTTCGATAAGCCCGTTTTGGTCGATGTCAGCTTTCATTTGAATGCGGGCCAGACGCTTGCCATCATCGGCCGCAGCGGCGTGGGTAAATCCGTGAGCCTCGGGCACATCATGGGTTTCATGAAGCCGGACCAGGGGCAAATCATCGTCGCGCATACCGACATAACCGAAGCAGACGAGGCGGAGTTGCGCAAGATCCGCAAGAAAGTCACGATGGTGTTCCAGTCCGGCGCGCTTTTCGATTCGCTGACCGTCGCCGAGAATATCCTCTTCAGCCTGGAACTTCGCGAGGACTACAACGAACAGAACAAAGAAGACGTCGTGAACGGGTTGCTCGAGATTGTGGACTTGCTCGAGTATCGTGACGTCTATCCGACCGAGCTTTCTACGGGCTACAAACGGGCGGTGGCGATCGCCCGGGCTCTCGCGGCGCAGCCGGAGTGCATCCTGTACGATGAGCCGACCACGATGGTGGACCCCATCATGTCCGACCATCTCGGCAACCTCATGTTGCGCTTGAAACGGCAATTGCGACTGACGTCGGTAGTGGTGACCCACGACCTCGACCTGATGCGCAAAGTCGCCGACGCCGTGGTGATTCTGCATCAGGGGCAGGCGATTTACTTCGGTCCGGTGTCGGAACTGGACCAAAGCGAGCATCCACACATCAAGGAATTCATGGCGATGGACCGGCTGGAGTTTGCCTGACATGCCCCGACTGGTTTGGTATAGCGTGGCGATGAGCCTCGATGGTTTTATCGCGGGTCCGAAAGGCGAATACAACTGGATCCCCAATGAGCCTGAAATCGATTGGGCCGGCTTCATGGGCCGCTTTGACACCGTGCTAATGGGCAGGCAATCGTACGCTGCCTCACTGACCGCACTCGGCGTTGCCGGAGAGATGCCGGGCATGAAGAGCTATGTGTTTTCCCGCACGCTCGACCAAGCCAAACATCCAAAGGTGACGGTGGTGCGCGAGAACCAGATCAGTGAGACGCTTTCAGCGCTGCGCAAGGCTGAAGGCAAGCAGATCTGGCTATTCGGAGGAGGAGATCTCTTCCGCAGCCTCATGGCAAAGGGTGAAGTGGACCGGATCGAAGTAGGCTTGACCCCAGTGCTGCTCGGTGGAGGGATCCCGTTCCTGCCGGGTCTCGACAAGCTGGCGCAGTTGCGGCTGCTCGAGACACGTCACTACGCGGCATCGGGCATCATGATGCTGACCTACGAAGTGCGGAGGGGTTGATTTGACCGGCGGTCTAAGTCTTCAATTTGGATCTTACCGGTTGATCTGCGGAGTGACGTTCCGGCGCAAGGCGTTCTTTTTCAAGGCGCTGTTGAGCCATGCCGCATACGATGAAGGAGGTTGGAAGCAATGACTCTCGAGGCTGGTTATTTGGATCTACTCATGGCGCATCCGCCCGCAAAGCCGCGCAACCGCGAAGAGTTGAATGAGATGAGCGCGCTTCTCGAAACGCTCGCGGCGAATGAAGACGAACAGAGTCCGGCTATGGAGCGATTCATCGAGACGCTTACCGCACTGATCCTCCAATACGAGGAAGAGATTTGTCCCGGCCCGATTCCTCTCCGTCAGGAGTCCTGCGCTACTTGATGGAAGAGCGAGGTCTCAGGCAGATTGATCTCGTGCCGCTTCTTGGCGGCAAATCATACGTGAGTCAGATCCTGTCGGGACATCGTCCAATCGGGAAGGCGGTAGCCGTCAAGCTAGGCGAAATCTTCCACGTCAGCCCGTACAGTTTTCTATAGTTCGCCTCTACGCCTTCCCCAGGTACGCGAACCGAGCCAGGAACAGCGCCGTTAGCATATAGGTCATCCAACTCAGCTCTCTACGCCGGCCGGAAAGCAGACGGATCAGCACGTAAGCCGTGAGTCCAAAGGCCAGCCCGTTGGCGATGCTGAACGTCAGCGGGATCAGCATCAACGTCAGAAACGCCGGGATCCCTGTGGCTGGATCGTCCCAGTCGATTTCCGCGGCGTGGGCCGCCATCAGCGAACCTACAATCACGAGAGCCGGCGCAGTCGCGGCGGCCGGAATCGCGCCAATCAGCGGCGCCACGAACAGTACGCCCAGAAACAGGACCCCGGTGGTGATGGATGTGACGCCAGTACGCCCCCCGGCCACGACTCCCGCGGCGCTTTCGATGAAGCTCACAACGGTGGAGGTCCCAGCGAGTGAACCCGTTACAGTCGCCACCGCGTCACTGAGCAGGATCCGCTGCATGCGTGGAATCTGGCGTGTTTCAGGGTCGAACAGCTTGGCCTTCGTGCCCACCGCGACGAGCGTACCGACGTTATCGAACAGGTCCACGAAGAGAAAGACGAAGACGATTTCCAGCAACCCGATGCGAAGCGCACCCGCGATGTCGAGCTGAAACGCAGTCGCGGTAATCTCGCCGATCGAATAGAAACGTGGATTCCATTGCACCAGTCCAAACGCTGCGCCGATCGCGCTGGTGGACAACACCCCTAGCAGCATCGCGCCGCGAATTTTCAGTGCGAGCAGTCCCGACGTCAGGATCAAACCCACCAAGGCGAGCATCGTGGTTGGTTGCCGCAAATCCCCCATCGTGACAAGGGTCGCGGGATTCGCCACAATCAGCCCGGCGTTGCGCAAGCCAATGAATGCGATGAAGAGTCCAATACCGGCCGCGACCGCCGCGTAAAGTTCGCGTGGAATGGAGGATACGATGAGTTGCCGTACGCCGCTGAACGTGAGAACGATGAAGACGACGCCCGAAAGAAACACCGCGCCGAGGGCCGTCTGCCACGCGATCCCCATGCCTTTGCAGACCGTGAACGTGAAGTATGCGTTGAGGCCCATACCTGGGGCGAGCGCGATTGGGTACCTGGCGAACGCTCCCATTAGGATGCTGCCCACGGCCGCTGAAAAACACGTGGCGGCGACCACGGCGGCGAATGGCATGCCGGCTTCCTGCAGGATCGATGGGTTCACGAAAACTATGTAAGCCATCGTCACGAAGGTCGTGAATCCAGCCAGGATTTCCGTCCGCCAATCCGTTTTCAGACGTTCAAACTCGAAGTACCGTTCCAAGGTTTTGCGCATGATGTCGATAAACATCAAGGGTACACTCCCACGGTGACATTTCAAGTGATAGAGCGTCCATTGCAGCAGATAGTTGGGGGCTTGAACGGTTCTGAAACCGGCAAGGGCCCCAGGACATCCACCCAATAGAATGGTTCGTTTTAGTCGATGGGGGCGTATAATAGTGACAAGGCCCTCCCGGAAAGGTTCTGACTCCGTGTCCATGCCCGTCTCTATGATGAATAAACTGAAGCAGCAGAAGCTGCTCTCTCTGACAGTTCTTCTCTTTACGCTCGCGACCGGCATCCTGATCGGAACGCTGATCGACCGGGGTGTCAGTGCGGATACCAAATCCGCCGTTGCTCCCGACGCGACTCCGCTCGTGGTTCCGCCTGTTTCGCAAATCGGCAACGAATTCACGCGGCTCGCAAAGAAACTGGAGCCGTCAGTGGTCTACATCACCGCGGAGAGCGCTCCGCCGAAGGAATCGGCAAACAGCGGAAGCCAGAACCGCGGCAAGCAACAACAGCAACAGAGGGCTCGTCCCCGCTCCGGTTCCGGAGATGAAGACGAAGAAGAAGACCCGCAGGGCAACCTGTTTGACTTCTTCCGTCAAAATCCATTCGGCCAGGGCCAGCCGCGCCAGCAGTTCCGCCGCGGCCAGTCGGGCACCGGTTTCATTGTCGACCGCAACGGCTACATCATCACCAACAATCACGTCGTCGAAAAGATGGACAAGATTCAGGTAACCCTGCATGGTGATACCACCAAGTACAAGGCCAAGCTGATCGGCACCGATGTCGAGACCGACCTCGCGGTGATCAAGATCGAAGCCAAAAACCTCGTCCCGGTCACGATCGGCAATTCGGATGGCGTGCAGGTTGGCGACTGGTCGGTGGCGATCGGATCTCCGTTCGGCCTCGAAGCCACCGTCACCGCCGGCATCATCTCGGCGACCGGACGCGACCTCGACGGCGCACAGGCATTTCAGAAGTTCCTGCAGACGGACGCGGCAATCAACCCCGGCAATTCAGGCGGACCTCTGCTCAACACACGCGGCGAGATGATTGGCGTCAACACGATGATCGCGACCCGCTCGGGCGCGTATGAAGGCATCGGCTTCGCACTGCCCAGCAACATGGCGGTCAAGGTGTACAACTCCATCATCCAGAATGGACGCGTCACTCGCGGCTACATCGGCATCACCTGGAACCGCCGCCAGAAACCGGAAACGCTCAAGGCGATGGGTCTCGAGAGCGGCGTCTTCGTCGAACAGGTCACCAAGGGTGGCCCGGCGGAAAAGGCCGGCTTGAGGGAAAACGACATCATCGTCCTGCTCAACGGCAAGCCGGTGAAAGACGGCAACGACCTCGTCAATCGCGTGGCGGATCTGCCTGTCGGTTCAGCGGCCAATGTGACCGTGGATCGGGACGGCAAGCGCGTCGATCACAAATTGATCATCGGAGATCGCGAAGAGGGAATGCGCGCCCAGAACGGGATTCCGGAATCCATCAAAGAAGAACCGCCAATCACTGAAGTCGGCACGCCCGCGAAGTTCGGCATCAGCATTCGTGAACTGTCCGGCGAAGAGCGCGATGCTCTCTCCACACCCGAAAAGAAGGGTGTCCGCGTCGCCAAGGTCGAAGAAGGCTCATTCGCTGAAGAGATCGGCATGCAGGAAGGCGACGTGGTGATCTGGGTCAACCGCCAGCCCACCGGATCGCTGGATGACATCCGCAAGGTCCAGGCCAAACTGAAGCCGGGTGACGCGGTGGCGTTCGGCGTGATGCGTCCGAACCCAACCTCCCGCCGGTTGCAGTACGTCCGGGTCACGCTGTCGGGTACGTTGACCGCGCAGTAAGCTCACGTCTAGAAACGCAGGATCAATCCATCGGAGCCGCCTCATCACCAGATGAAGCGGCTCCGATTTGTTTTCGCATGCGCTCCCATTCTAGGCCGGGCAGCCGTCGTTGATCCACTGCTCAATAAACGCGATATCCGCGTCAGCAACCGGATTCAATCCAGCTGGCATACGCCGCTTGTTGGCGCCTGGCGTAGGCGGATTCAAATCCGACCCGAATGGAGCCTGTCCTTTCAGAGCCTTGATCAGGTTCGAATCGGCGCCGTGGCCCAGGGAAATCAGCGGCAACCCAAACACGGACTTGATGACGAACTGGTCTCGCGTAATGCCGCGCCAGAATGCGTGATGGGCTCCGATGTTGACTGCCGGTCCGCCGATCGATTGGTCAAGAATCAACTGTACCTTCTCAAACGACGTCATGACGGAACTCCCTCCTCCCGGCGCCGGCGGATCCTCCACCGCTGGACCACCCAATCGGAATTGTGGACCGAAGATACCGCCCTCGGGCCTCGGCCGTTGCTTTCCGAGCAGATCGGCGATCGCGCCCTTGAGCGCAATCATCTGATCGATGGCGGCGCCGAGTGAATCGTCGCTACCATTGGCCCACGCCGCCTCGAGTTGAGTAAGCATGCCGGCAAAGAATCCGTCGCAAACTGCCACCTCCGGCGGAACATCGCCAGTGTACCCGCCCAGCGGCACGGGCGTCATGGGAAAAGCGTCGGGGACCGTCACACTATCGCCGGTCCAGTCGCCCGTTTGCGTGGCCGCGTCGAAGACATAGAACCGCTTGAAGTAAACCTCGCCGAACTTGTAGAAGTGAGAAAGTTCGGTCTGCGACGGGTCAGAAAATGGATTCTTCGACGAGCCTTCGCCTTGGGCTTTGATTGTATGGATGGCGCTGCGTGCGTCCTCGATCGTCAGCACCTTGAAAACGTTCGGAAACCCGGCAGCGAGTTGCTTGTTCTCATGGTCCTTGTACGGGATCGAGGCATCGTTCAGCTCGAATGCCTCGAGTATGGCTCCGTAGAACTCACCGATCGTAGGGAACGTCTCGCCGATCGCTTCCGTCAGCAACAGTGGCCGAGGAACTGGATCTTCGGGATACTCGATCTGCATGCACATGCGCACGAACGACTGAAAGTCGTCGAACCCCAGATGCACTTCGAAGTCCGGATCGCACGGAAAGCGCAAGGCCGGGTCGCATTTCGGCCGCACGCCGCCCGGCAACGGACCCGGATACTGGATCTCCTGATAGCCATTCAGTATGCGGGGCTGCACTCCAACGGCCCAAGCCAAGTTGCATGCAAGCCCGAAATGGGACATCTCGTCAAAGACAATGCCCGAAATCAGTTCCGCTGCCTTCGATGTGCCGTCCTTGAGTGCGTAGAGCCCACACAAATACGGCGGTAGCGTTGCCAACTCGAGCTTGATCGCTTCCTGTACTGCCTCTTGCAGCCACCCTATACCCCGCTGCTGGGCGGCCGCCGCCATCAGTTCGCGAACTTTCAAACCGGACGTCATTGAAACATCCCGATCGTCTTCGCCGCGATCGCCTTACCAACCTCTTCGCCGCCCGTGGCGTCGAAGTCCCAGTGCACGCCGAGAAAGATCCGGCTTACCTTGTTCTGGCGGATCGCCTCGGCCAGATCGAACGTCTGTTCCCAGCGCGGACGAAGTGCGCCTGTATTGTCGGTCGTTCCGGGGTTGAATGTGTCGTTTCGCTTGCCCGAGAATTCCTCGGAAACGAATGTCACCACAACCTTATCCGGATCCATCTCGAGTAGTCCGGCGAGTGTGAGAAAACAAGCGGTTCCGAATGTCGCGTGTCCCGACGGGTAGGCGGGGAAATTCGGTGTGAAGTTCGGAGCGACAGCGTTGCTCTTCGGGGCGCCGAGCGGCAACCAGAACGGATTGCCGATTTCCTTGCGCAACGAATTACCATCGCCTTTGCCGCTTGGTCCCCACCCTTTCTCCGCCTCGCGGATGGCCACCACGGGGCGCCAGAAATCGTAGTAATACTTCCAATACCAGGCGGCGATGCCGGCATCCGCCATTGCGGCGTTGACTGCGGCCAGTACGTTGACCTTCGTCTTATAGTCGAGCGCCTTGAAGTCTGGCGCCGACACCACGATTTGATTGTAAAGGCGGGGCGGCGTGCCGAGTTTGTTCGATCCGTCATACCCCCAAAAGATGCCCAAGGCGGCTTGTGCGGGAAACGGGGGCGGCTGTTGCGGTGTATTGTCCCGCCCCTTCACAAAAACCTCGTCGAAGGAATCTGCGTACGCCTGACTGGCGATGGCCGGTGGAGCTCCCAGCGGCGCATCCGTTTCGACATCGCCGATCACAAACGGCTTGACGAATCCCCAGTTGCGCCCGAGCGTGGAAGCTTTGCTGACAGGATCCGGACGATGGTGCCCAGGCTCCTTACTGTACATGTCATCGAGCTGGGGTGCGTTTGATCCATCGTTCTGCCTGCTGGCTATCCACCTGTCGGCGACCTCAGCACCGTAAGTGAGTGCCTTCATGTCGGCGCCGGCCGTTAGTTTCATCGACTCGGCGGCGATAAATGAGCCGAAGTCGGGATACAACAGTGTCGCCGCGCGTATACCGGCTCCGAGCAGGGCCGCCTTGCCGTTGTCCTCGGTCAGGGCCAAGGCCGAGGGCAGATTGGGCAAGGCGGCAAGTATTGGCGTATACGCTCCGCTAACTTTGCCGAAGGCGTCGCGTGCGGCTAAATGGACAATGGCTAGAGCTCGAGATGTTTTAGTCGGCCCGGCTTGGGTGGCGGCGTGTCCGTCGCTAAAATCTCGCGCGACTAGGTCGAGCGCGAGTTGATTCACTTCAAGAATGCTCAATGTAATGCTCCTGTACTGGTACTAAGCGGAGCCGCCGGGAAAAAAGTGACAGGAACAAAAGGATTGAGAGCCGCAACGCTCCAAAGCGAAAAGCAACGTTCTATTCCACTCGCAGTGTGATCATCGGATCCACCCGTAAAGCCCTTCGCGCTGGAACGGTACTAGCGACCGCCGCCAGAACTGTCACGAAGCCCGACAAGGCCAGGAAGGTCGGTGGATCGTAGAACGGAACGCCATAGAGATAGTCCGCGGAGCCCGGAAAACTCAACGTCGCGTGCAGCAGGAACGAAAGCGCCGTAGCGCCGGCGCCTCCCGTTACAATTCCAATGAACACGCCCCGCAGGCCGGTGAGAATCACAGAACGCAGCACCCCGCTTGCGCTCGCGCCAATCGCCATGCGGATTCCGATCTCCTTTTCCCGCTCCGCCACGAGGAACGCCATCACTCCATAGATGCCGATTCCCGCGAGCGTCAACGCCAGGCTGGCGAGAATCGCGGCGAACATGGCGATCACTTCCGCCAGGCGTTTCTGCATCAGGAGCGGACCGTCTTCGAAGCTGAGGAGAGTCAAATCCGGCATCAGCGCCGGATCCACCGCCTCCACCTTGCGCCGAATGGCTTGGAGCCCGGTTTTCGAAAGCCCGGAAACGCGGACGAGCGTTCCTTCAAACGCCCCCACTTTCGGAGGGATGTAGACATGCGAGGGATCCTTGCGCGTCAGGTTGGCAAATCGCACGTCGCCCACTATGCCGATCACCTCGAACTCCTGCAGCTTGCCGCGGAAGTCCATATCCAGCTTGAAACGCCGCCCCACGGGATCGACCGACGGCCAGAGCCGCCGGGCGGCAGACTCGCTGATGACCGCTACAGCCGCGCTCGACTCCACTTCGCTCTTCGTCAGCAGGCGTCCCCGCAGCAATCGCAGGCCAAGGGTTTCGAAGTAGGATTCCGTCACGTAAGAGCCGAGAGTGCGGTCGCGCAGGACCGGACCACTGCCTCCGGCGGCCGACGATGGTTCCACCAGGATGGGAGGAGTCCACGTGCCCATCATCGGATAAGATCCCACCGTCACACCCGTCACTTCGGGAACGTTGCGGAGTTGGTCGAGCAGCCTTTGCCGGCGTGGAAGGGCGTTCGCCGGATCGCCGCCGAAGTTCGCGATCAGGAAATACAGCCCGCGCGTCTCAAAGCCTGGTTCTGCCGATTGCGAGCGAAGCAATCCACGCGTCAACAACCCGGCGGTAATGAGCAGCAGCATCGAGCCTCCCACCTGCGCCACGACGAGCACGTGCCGTACGCGGGATCCTTTGAGTGCGGCCGTGAGGTCCGCACGGGTGAACCGTAGGGCCGGCCACAAACCGCACAGAAGGCCGGCAGCAAGAGAAAGCGCGATGGCGTAGGCAAACACCCGGTAGTCGGGCGAGAAGTCCAATTGGATGCTGAATGCTTCGGGAAGACCGCGCGAGGCGAAACGCGCGACGGCCAGCGATAGAAGGCTGGTCGCCCACGAAGCCAGCAGCAGGCTCGCGGCGCCGCCCGCAATCGAAATGAGTACGCTCTCGAGCACGATTTTCCGGATCAACCGCGCGCGGCTGGCGCCCAATGCTAAATGGGTGCTGATCTCACGCCGCCGCGACGAGGCACGGGCGAACAGCATATTGGCGAGATTGACCCCCGCCGCGAGCAGCACGATGCCGACAACCAGCATCAACGCCGCGGCCAGCGCTTGGAACCGAAGGTCCTCGGTGTTGCCAAGCAGGGCTGTATGCTGCAAGCCGACGCTGAGAGTCCGGTCGTCGGTCTTGAACGTAGACGCGAATTGGCGGATCAGACCGTCCACTTGAGATTCCGCGTGCTGCATGCTCACCGAAGATTTCAGACGCGCGAGCAACTGAAATTCGAGCTTCGCGGGATCGTGCAGCCAGTCCTTCGACGGGAACAGCGTGGCTTGCATCGATACCGGCGCCCAGAAGTCAGGAGGCGTAGGGTCGCCAACTGAGGTGCCCGTGAAATCCTCTGGAGCGACGCCGACCACAGAGAACGCCGCGCCGTTTATTTGCACCACTCTGCCGAGAATGCCGGGGTCATTGTCGAACCAGCGCTTCCATGCCCGCGAACTGATCACCAACACCGGGTCGCCGCCCGGCGAGCGATCTTCGGTGTTCAGAAATGTTCTGCCGATGCGCGCTCCGACGCCAAGGGCCGGAAAGTAGTTGGCGGTGACCAGTTGACCGCTCCAGGAGCGTGTGTCGTCGCCCCATTTCGCGGGGACCGATGTTGCTGGGCTTGCGGCGACGAGGTCCGCAAAAGCATCCTGATGATCGCGGCAGTACAGGTACTCCGGAAACGAGAACAGGTACTGTCTGTTGCCTACGCCGCGGCTTTCGAACCAGCGCTCGAACCGCACGACGCGATCCGGATCGGCGACGGGAAGCGGCCGCAACACCAGCGCGTTGTAGGCCGAAAACAAAGTCGCATTGACGCCAACCCCAAGCGCGAGCGTCGCCACGGCGACGAATGTGAATCCGGGCGTTCGAAGCAGCCCGCGGGCCGCAAAATAGAAATCGCGGACCCACTGCTCGAGCCACACGAAGGACCGTTCCTCGCGATGCAGCTCCCGTGCAAGATCGGGCTTTCCATAAGCGCGCCGCGCGGCGAGGCTCGCTTCTTTTTGCGTCATTCCTCCGCGCGCAATGAAGTCATCTTCCAGCAACTGCAAATGGGACGCTATTTCGCGGTCGAGTTCGCGTTCCGCGCGTCCGGGACGCAGGACATTGAGGATTCGGGCCAGGAACCTATCTAGAGATTGCATGCATCACTCCGTGAGGAACTTGTCTACGAAGCCCGAAAGCAGACGCCACTGCCGCGTCTCTTCTTCGAGCGCCTTGCGGCCCTTGGCGGTAATCGAATAGAACTTGGCCTCGCGGTTACTCGCCGTTTTGCCCCATTCGCCGAGGATCCATTTGCTCTGCTCGAGACGCACCAGCGCCGGATACAGGGTCCCCTGGTTGAGGCTGATGAGCTCGCCGGAAACCTGTTCGATTCGCGCGGCGATGCCGTAGGCGTGCTGCGGACCCATGGTGGCGAGAGTCCGCAGCACCATCAGGTCGAGCGTGCCTTGCAGCACTTTCAATTTCTCTTTTGCTGGATCGGGCGCACTTCCACTTGGCATACAAGTAGAGTGTCGCCCGGGTTCACTAGTTTGTCAAGTGGAGATTGCAGGCCTACGCGGCCGCGCCGGTCTTGCGGAAGAAGTGAATCCCCTCGCGGTCATGATCCAGAGTCACCGCGTCGCCGATCGCCACGCGACCTCCGGCTATGCGCCCGGTCACCCTTCCGCTACCGGCGTCGAGAGTCACGATCACCAGTTGATACGGCGCCTCGCCGACGAATTGTTCGGGCGCGGAATGAACCACGGTCTCTGTATAAATCACGCCAGTCATGGTTCAGTTCATCCCCAGAATCGTCACTACCGCCGTCGCGCCGGAACCGCCGAGGTTCTGCGCAAGGCCTACAGAATGCTTCGCTACTTGGCGCTCGCCGGCCTCGCCCCGCATCTGCATCACGAGATCGCATATCTGGCCAACGCCCGTCGCGCCGACCGGATGGCCCTTTGCTTTCAGACCCCCGCTCGTGTTCACCGGCTTGCTGCCCGTGAGCGAAGTATGACCGTCCCCCGCGAACGCCCCGCCCTCGCCTTTCTTGACGAACCCAAGGTCTTCGGTCGCAATGATTTCGGCGATCGTGAAACAGTCGTGAACCTCCGCCAGATCCACGTCCTTCGGGCCTAGGCCCGCCATCTTGTACGCCTTCTCTCCTGCGATGCGAACGGCCTCGAAGGTCGTGATGTCGTCCTTGCAATCGAGCGCGACGTGGTCGGAAATCTGCGAGATGCCGAGCACGCGGATGGCTTGCGCCGTGAACTCCGCGGCGCGTTCCAGGGGCGCTATCAGCACCGCTGCCGCTCCGTCGCTCACCAGTGAGCAATCGAAAACCGTGAGAGGATCCGCGATAGGCTTGCCTTTCATGACCTGCTCGAGCGTAACGACCTTACGCATGTGCGCCTGCGGATTCTTCGCGCCGTTGGCGTGGTTCTTCACAGCCACAGCGGCCAGATGCTCGCGTTTGGTGCCGTACTGATACATGTGGCGGTTCGCAATCATTGCGAACAATGCCGGAAACGGCGCGCCCGCCCTCACTTCACCCATCCAATCGCCCGGGCCAGCCAGGATTTCGGCGCCTTTCGGGGTTGGCCGCGCGGTGATCTTTTGAGAGCCCGAAATCAAGAGTATGTCCTGGATCGCAGCGCCTACCCGCATACCCGGCTGGTACACAGGCAAAACCGCCGAAG
>JACXTT010009346.1_pt1 | contig 13403 bp, 13 predicted proteins | sample 9270951 | NCBI WGS metagenome assembly JACXTT01 (sample SAMN15532306, study PRJNA645909) | rock metagenome | isolation source: weathered quartz diorite | place: Puerto Rico | collected 2017-06-21
CTGGATGTGGAACCTGGCATCGGTTTGCAGGTTGCGGGCCCACACGACCCGTTCCCCGTCGACCGTACTGGCTGCCTTGTACTCTGCCTTCCACCGCGAATCTTTGCCGGCGGCCGCGGTCGCCGTCGAGTTCGTACTACTCAGCACGGGCACCTTGTCGTTGCTTCCCCTCCACAGTCACTCGGTTTGCGGCAAAGCCGGGATCACTGCCGGTCAGATCCGGAGTGACGTTCACGGTCGTGTTGGGATCGTCGGCCTGCGCTTCGCCTAGCGGCCGGAGCATCAGGTCGGAAGTGGGTCGGAACGGGTTGTACTGTAGGCTGATGTAAGACACAAAGTTGTCCCTGCGGAAGCGCACCTGCACGACTTCACTCTTATCCAGCTTCCAGTAAACGATGATTTCGCCCTTCTCGTCCCTGCGGGCATCCGGCATCCGGCCGAAGCGGTCGAGCACCTGCTGCGCGGTCATCCCAATGTGCAGACCCATGATACTTGGCCGGTGGTCCTCCTCCGACGAGGGCGCAAGCGTTTGCGCGTGGCCAGGAAAGGAGAACTGAACTGCTGCCACGAGAGCCAAGCCGCGAATGCTGTGCTGGAGCATCTGCTTCTCCCGTCCGGCCAGTGGCGCGCCATGCCAGGACAATAGAGCATGGTGAGCCGCCCAGGAATCGAACCTGGAACCCGCAGATTAAGAGTCTGCTGCTCTACCAATTGAGCTAGCGGCCCACGAGAATTGCCTGATTTTACTTGGGAGAGGCCGATTTGTCGAATCGCGGAAAAGCTCGAACGAAGGAGAGATTCCTCACGCGCCGCGGAGGTTCGTTGTGACGAAGAGAAAAACGCGAGACAGGACAATTCAGGAACGGCGGAGGTCGGCGGCGATTTCACGGGCGACTTGCTTGGCACGCGATAGATCGCGCGATTCAAACGAGATGGCGGCGACGCGGGGATGTCCCCCGCCGCCGTACTTTTCCGCGAGCGAGGCGAGATTTTTCTCAACCGCAGCGGGATTCCATGGGTTGGAGCCGAGGGAAACCTTTGCGCGCATGGGCGATGCGCTGACGCTGACTGAATAACTGCACTCCGGATGCAGTAGATACGGAATGAACTTGTTGTAACCTTCGAGGTCGAGATCGCTGACGTCGAAGTAGATCACGCCGTCCTTGGGCTCGGTGCGCTCGCGCAGAATCTCGATCGAGCGGCGATGACGCTCGAGGAGGCGGTCGAGATGCTTGGCCACGGCTGGCAGACGGACCATTTCGGCGAGCGGGCGATAGGCAAGATCGGGGATGAGCAATGGCACGAGTCCGGATTCCGGAGCGGCTTCGATGACGAGCGCAAGCTGCGTGGCCGGCTCGGTCATCTCGACGGCGGACTCAGGGGTCGGGTACTGCGCACCGTCGATGATGTCACCCCAGCGGATGAGCTCGGCAAGCGGCTTGGTGTCGAAGCCGAACTTCTCGCGCGTAATGGTGGCGATCAGCATCGTGCAAGACTTGTAGTCGGGGTCGTAGAACTTGTGCCCGGCGCGATCGTGGCGGAAGTGTTCGGCATCGGCAGGGGTGAGGAAGGCGCTCTGGTGATGGTCGAACCACCAGGTGACGCGCGGCGAACTCGAGTACTTGAAGTCCACGATGACGTTTTCATCGCCGTCGAACAGGTCGTTTTCCCAGGGCTGCGAGGCGCGGTGGGTCATGCCGGTGAAATGAAACTCGGCGTCCGAGGCGAATTGCTCGCGATAGAAGCGGTAGAAGAGGGCCGCGGAGGCAGCGCCGTCGAAACAGCGGTCGTGAAAGCAGAGCCGGACCTTGGTCATGGCCGATGGTGCGTTGCCCCTCCTGCCACGGCGGCCGTGGAGGGCGCGGGCAAAGCCAACAAAGATGGCCGCGTGGCGCCGCAAAGTCAAGGGGAAAGCCTCCTGCGAACGTCGCGGCATGGAAGGTTGGAGCACTGAGGAGCTGCGACCTGAAAAATTTTCCACAGGGATACCCCCCTTGTTTTGCGTATCAGTGCGATTTTGCGGGAGTTATAAGGAGCATGTGCCCGTAAGAGTGGCTGCGCCATGTTTTCAGACTCATGCGGGGATGCGTAGTGAGAATCTATGCGGGACAACTGCAGCGGGGCCGCGGAGACGTCGCGCTTCGCCAAGCTCAGGGTAAAGCGAGCTGTCATAGGGTATATTACCATACAATTAGTCTAACGTCATGAGGTAACTGAGAAGGAACTCAAATCCGTTGTGGAAAAGTGAGCGGGGCCGCAGGCCCGCGGGGATGCAAAAAGACGCAAAAAGCCGCCGCGCAGTGAAGGCCCGGCGATGCTTGTTGCCGAAGGACAGCGCTATCTCAAGGGCGTCACTTTCTTAGTGCATCCCTCACCTCTTGCAAGGTCAGAGCGATCACGAAAATCAGAAATACAGCAGCGAATTCCAGCAGCCGGCCTCCTGTATAGATCCCCCAGAGGATGGTATACCCGAAAAGATTCACAGCTCTTTCCGCAATGGCGATCAGCAGAAGCACCAAGGCCCCCCAGAAAAAGAGGCGAGAGACGGCCAAAAGCAGATTGTTCAAATTCATAATCTATCTCCTTTTCTGCAGGATACGAGGAACCCACTCGCGTTCTACTTCCGAGGAATCGTGGCTCGGACCACGACCTTTTCTTGACTCAGGTTGACGTACACAAGGCAAATGGTCTTGTCCGGCCTTTGAAACCACAGGGCAGACCAGTAGGGGTTATCAGGGACGGGGGCGGCCGCGATGAGGTCCCCGTACTCAAGCGGAATTGCTGCCAAGATCTTTGGCGGGGCCGGCGCGGCCGGTGTGCGGAAGCGGCCCGTTTCGAGCTTCCGGCACGCGGCCGCTGCCACGGCTAGGGCAAACGCAAAGAGCATCACAACCATGGTCTTCCTTTTTGACATGGTGACTCCCTCCTGCGCAGTGAAACGTAAGTCTCAAAAACACAAGTGACCCGTGACTTGGGATGTCGCGATGATGGACCGGTACCTGCTCTTGGATTTCCTCGAGACTCGCAGACGAGGTCTTGCGGGCATTCTGTTCCCTAGTTCTTCAGGAAGTCAACCCTACTAGCATGCTCAAAGGCCGAGAGACAAATTGGCGATGAGCTCGCCGGGACAGTGGCAACACGCGGCTCGGAGGGCCGCGTTTCGCTGCGCCGCAACCTGCGCCTCTTCCCGGCTTGACTTTCCGCCGAAGGCCGTTTTAGCTAACGTGTAGGCTCCCCTGGGCCCCGAATTTCGCTGTTCCACTTGAAGGAGGAAGCGATGCCCGAAGATAAGGGTTTTCTGCCCGGACTGTTCGATTTCGGTTTCCACGGCGTCCAAAGCCAGCGGATCGTCAAGCTGCTGTACATCATCGCGATACTCGGCGGAGGCATCGGCGTGGTTGCCGAAGTCGTGCTCGAGATGCAGCAGAGCCCGGCCACGGGGCTTTTGGCTCTGGTCTTCGGGCTGGTCGGGTACTTCGTCTGGATTCTCCTGGTTCGCGTCGGGCTCGAGGTCGTACTGGCGATTCACCGCATGGCGGATAACCTCGACCGGGCGACGCGCAGCTCGAACTGAGCGGGACCCACCCATTTCCGCGGGAATGATCCTCAACGGCGGGACGCTTGAGATTCTTCGCCCCCGAGCGGCTAGGGGGCTCAGAATGACATCTTTCGCGCTGCGTGACTGCCCTTTGAAGGTTTCTTGTACGAACGAAACGCTGCTAGGACTTGCCCACCAACCCTTCGGCAATTTCCCAGGCGATGGGGATCTTGAATCGTTCGCCCTGGTAGGCCTTGACAATCAGCACGATCCAAAGAATGACCGTGGCGAGGCCGACTAGGTGGAACAGCGCGATGCCCACGCCCAGGCTGCTCGAGCCGCCAAAGAGGAAGCCCACGCCGAAGACCATACCCAGGATGATGCGGACCACGTGCAGGCCGCCAAAGACGACGATGGACTGCGCCGCGTGAAAGCGCACGAAGGGGCGCTTGTCGATGAGAAGAAAAATGATCCCGGTGATCCAGCCGAACAGATAACAGAGCGTGCCCGCCACGTTTTCGGCCATGGCCGACTGCGCTCCCCCAGCGGAACCCGGGTTCGCAGGAGCTGGGCTTCCCACTCCTGATCTCTGGGCAGTCCCACATTGCGGGCAGTAGGCGGCCTGATCCGCCATCTGCGCGCCGCACTTGCTGCAAAAAGCCATGGATTCGCCTCCCGCCCCACCAGTGCGCGAAGCCTAGCAGAGCGAGCCATTGCCCGCAACTTTGTGGCAACGCGCACAGAATCCGCTCGGCCGCTCCGCACGCCATTGGATAGAATCGAGGCATTCGCGATGGGGACTGTCCGCGCATGACCGCTAATCCCACTGCCGTTGAGCCAATTGCCGCGCGGAGCGCAACGCGCCGGTTTCTGGGGCTCGAGTGGCCGCGCGAGGTGACGCGCGCGGAACGGCAATCGCTCCTGGCGGGCGGGCTCGGATGGATGCTCGACGCCATGGACGTGATGCTGTACTCGCTGGTGCTGGTGAGCCTGATGCCGGCGTTCGGCATGGACACTCGAACGGCGGGACTGCTGAATTCACTGACGCTCGTGGCGTCAGCGATCGGCGGCTTCCTGTTCGGATTCTTGGCGGACCGGATCGGGCGGACGCGGTCGCTCATGGCGTCGATTCTGGTGTACTCGCTGGCGAGCGCGGCGAGCGGCTTTTCTGCGGGCGTTGTGCAGCTCGCCATCTTTCGGTTCAGCCTGGGGCTCGGCATGGTAGGCGAGTGGGCAACCGGGGCGGCGCTGATTGCCGAGTCGTGGCGCGTGGAACATCGTGGAAAAGCGCTGGGACTGATGCAGTCCACGTATGCGATGGGGGAAGCGATTGCGGCGCTGACGGTGAGCGTGGTGCTGCCGCGGTACGGGTGGCGGGCCGTGTTTTTCGTCGGGGTGCTGCCGGCGCTCATCGTGTTCTGGATTCGCCGGAGCGTGCCGGAGTCGAAGGTGTGGACGAGGCGCGCGCGGGAACCGAAGCGGGCTTCGCTGCGGTTGCTGTGGCGGCAGGACATCCGCTGGAACGGCATTATCGCGACGGCGATGAATGCCTGCGGGATGTTTGGCTACTGGGGGCTGTTCACGTGGATACCGGCGTATCTTTCTCTGCCGGTGGCGCAGGGCGGGCGTGGGCTGGGGCTGGTGAAGACGACGTGGTTTTTTCTGATCCTCTGCGCGGGAAAGTGGCTCGGATACGTGCTGTTCGGATTCTTTGCCGATGCGTTTGGGAGGCGCAGGCCGTATTTCGCCTACCTTTTCATTGCGGCGCTGCTCGTGCCGATCTATGGCATGGCGCGAAGTCCGTTGTGGCTGCTGGTGCTTGGGCCGTTCGTGGCGTTTTTCGGGACGGGCTTCTTCTCGGGCTTCAGCGCCATTGCGTCGGAGATTTTCCCGGGAGAGATTCGCGCTACCGCTATGGGGCTGAGCTACAACATCGGACGCGGGCTCTCCGCGGTGGCGCCGTTCGCCGTGGGCGCGCTGGCGGCGCGTTACGGGCTGGGATCCGCGTTTTTCCTACAAGCGGCGGCGTTCTTCGTCGCGGCTCTACTGGCGCTGGCACTGCCGGAAACGCGGGGAAAGCAGCTTGATTAGCGCAAGGGGCAGCTTGAGCTACACCGGCCTACTGCCGGTGGAGATTCTGCCGTGTTTCCCGGTATAGTGTCATCAGTTTGCGGAAGTGGCGGAACTGGCAGACGCGCAGGACTTAGGATCCTGTGGCCGCGAGGCCGTGGGGGTTCAACTCCCTCCTTCCGCACCATTCGTTTCCTTCCATTGAGCGCGCGGGTGAACAGGGCAGGTTGTGTGCGCTGAATTGGCACCTTAGGCGGTTCTCCGCAGCAGGAGAAACAGCAGGAGGTATCGCTTCACGTTGTGGGTGATGAGGAAGTTCTCTTTGACGTGTTCGCGGCCGTTCTCGCCAAGCGTACGGGCAAAGTGGGGATTCGAAAGCAAGAAGCGGATCTGATAGGCGGCGCCTTCGACGGAATGGGCCAGCATCCCGGTCACCTTGTGAATCACCTGGGAAGGAATTCCGCCCACGGCCGAAGCCACCACGGGCTTGCGTTTCCAGAGGGCTTCCGTGACCGTCAGGCCAAAGCCTTCGCGCAACGATTTCTGAACGATGATGGTCGAGGCGCGCTGCAGGGCGTTGATTTCGAGGTAGCTCCATGGCGGCAAGTTTAGGATATGAATGTCCGGATCATTGCGCGCCGCTTCGCGGACTTCCTGAAGGACGACATCGCCTTCGGGATCGTCCGTCGCCCCGCCGCCCGCCAGCACGAGCTGGCAGTCAAAGTACCGCCGCACGATGCGATAGGCGCGGACGACGCCGACCGGATCCTTCAGCCGGTCGAAACGGGAGATCTGAGTGATGATGGGGCGTTTGGGGTCAATTTGAAACCGGTCCAGAACAGCAGCGACTGTTTCGGCATCGAGGTCGCGGTTTTTGTCCGCGAGGGGATCGATCGTCGGGAAGAAAAGGTACTGCGGGATGGCCAGGCCCTGGGTGAAGGCGGGGGAGGAAAACAGCGAAGCGTCGTAGCGCTCGACAAACGGGTGCAGAAATCCCCAAACGGTCTCGTTGGGCCGGGACAGATCGATATGGCAGCGCCAGACCCACGGCTGCGCGGATTTACCGCGCGCCTCAATCAGCGCGACGGGCTGGGGATCGTGAATCACGACAAAGTCCTCGTCGAAGCTCATGTGTTTGCGGTTCTCTTCGTTGGTGGCGAGAAACAGATCGTGCCACTCGGGCGTTCCCTCGTAGGCTCCCCCATGCAGGGCATTGTGGAAGGCCTTGGTGACGGTGAAGAATTTCTCGCCACCGGTGATCACTTCCCAGCGCGTCGGGACGCCGATCTCTTCCATCAGGGGAACGAGGCGGTTCAAGATCTCGGCGACGCCGCCGCCAACGGCCGTCGAATTCACCATTTTGACGCGCTGACCCGCCAACTCCCTGGCCAGGGCGCGCAATTCGTCGATTTCCGGCCGGCCGACCACGCCCGCGTAGTCGTCCAGCGGCGAAAGCGAAGAAGCAGCAAGGGTCTGGGTTTCGGAACTCATGGCTCACCCGCCGAGCTCTCGATCAACTCGAGCAATTCGCTTCGAACGCCCTCGAGCGTGTTGGTGTAGAAGTCGATGCGGTTGATTCTGGCGGCGAGCTCCGGCATTCCCAGGCTGTCGCTAATCCAGTACGCAAAGTCATTTGTGCCGAGGGGTTTGCGAAGGCGCGCGTTGATGAAGTGGTGGTGCAGGCTCTGCAGGCTGATCTTCCGGATGCCATCCGCGAGACTCGACAGGTCGCGGGCACTGATTCCGAGCGCGAGTGTATATTCAACGAACTCGCAAAAATGAAATGGCTCGAACGCCGGGCGATCGGCAGCGCCCGGCTTGGCGCTCAGGTGATCGTCGATCAACGCGACGAGCTCGGCGCGCAGGCCCTCTAGAGACACGGCTTCGCGCAGGTCCACGGAGGCCATCCGCTCGGCCAGCTCCTGTTCGTTGCACGCCGCAAGCACCCATTGGGCAAAGTCGCTGGAGAAAGTCGTGTAGTGATGCGTCTCGAGACTCTGAAAGGTGTGATAAAAAATGCAGGCCTCCGAAACGCTGCTCAGAATATTGCGCATGTCCCGCAAGCAATAGGCGCGTTCCCTCCGGATGCGGACGAGATACGAAGCGGCGACGAACTGAAACGGCTCCCTGGCCTGTTTCACGGCAAAACCCTCCCAACCTGAAGCAGAAACCTTCGCACGTCCCCGGGGGTTTCGACGAAATAGCGCGCCGCGGTCCCGGATCGCCTTCCGACAACCACGGAGATGCCCCGCAGGCGCTTGAAAACACTCTCGTCCGTGAGGTCATCCCCCAGATAGACAATACAGAAGTTCTTCCGCCATGCAGGGCCGCCCTGCTTCTTCAAGATGAGTTCGATTGCAGCCGCCTTATCCATTCGACCCCTGGGCAAGAGCTCCCAAATCTGCTTGCCCCGCATGGATTCCAGCCCTGGTAGGCGGCGCAAGACCTCGTCATACGCCGCGCGCGCTCTCCGCCGCGCCTTGGGTCCTGCGCCCCGGTAATGAATTGCGAGCGCGCCTGATTTTTCCTCAAGCCACACGGCCTTGACACCTCGGAGGGCGCTCTGGAGGAATCGCCGCGCCCGTTGCATCACGCGCCTCTGCTTCCGATTCATAAGATGGAACTCGCGGTTCTCCGGCGCGCGGAACGACGCGCCGTGAGACCCCACGTACCAGATTCGCGCCACCCTGGCATGCGAGCGGAGGTCGGGCAAACTCCGTCCGCTGACGATTCCGCACAGGACCGCCTTCTTCTGAAGCATCTTCAGGGTCTTTCGAACTCTCGGAGAAAGTACGGCATCTTCAGGCCGCCTCCGCAAGCTGGCGAGGGTGCCATCGAAATCCGTAAACACCGCGACTCGGCGAGCCGCCTTGAGTAGTTTTGCGACGCTGTTCCAGGAACTCCACAGACTCCGCGGCCTCATACGGGCTTAGATAGCTTCCTCAGATCTACTCCCCCGACTTCACCCTCTTCATAATAGACCAAAGCTGGCGTCCAACGTTGAAGGCTTCAACCCAAAGTGGCACGCACATAAGTCTTGCAGTAGGGGTTTGCCCACCCGGGGTCCCCCTGTATAGTATGGTAGTCAGCCACAATCCCCGAGTTATGCCTAACAGTATGGTGTCCGACAAGTCCAAGCCGGTCATGCGGTTACAAGTTCGATTCATCGTACCGCTTATTCTTGGGGTGGCCATTGTTTCGGTCCTATTTGCCGTATATCAGGTGCATAAGGAAGACCGCCGCCTGCGCCGGGAGCTGGAGCGGCGTTCGGAAGTTCTGGCGGAGAGCCTACGGGAGAACGCCGAGTCGGCGCTGGAAACCCATTCCCCAGCCAATTTGCGAAGGATTGTCGAGCGAGTAGCCCGACGGGAACGTCTTGTGGGTATGACTGTGTACGATGACCAGGGCAATGCTCTCGCCGAGAGCCCCCACATGGAAAGGCTGGCCGGCTTGCGGTCGGGAGCCGCTGCGACAGCCGCCCGGACAAACTCCGCCTACAGCGCATTCGTGGAGCGGGACGGGGCGTCGCTATACGTCTACGCCATTCCTCTGCATGGGGATCAGAATGTGGCGGGTTCCGCGGTGATCTTGCAGGATGCCGGGTTCATCGCCGCCGATGTGCGGCGCTTATGGCGAGACACGCTGGTGCACGCGCTGATTCAGACGCTTCTCATCACGGTCACGTCGCTTCTTCTGATCCGCTGGACGCTGACCAACCCGGTTGCGCGCGTCGCCCATTGGGCGCGATCCCTGCGCTTGGGCGGCGCTTCCTCCTCCCCGCCGCCGGAGGGTGCTGGCCTAGAGCCTCTGACTCATGAAATGACGCATCTCGCGCAGAGCCTGGACGCCGCGCGAGCAGCGGCCGAGGAGGAAGCACGCCTGCGCGAAGCCGCGGAGTCGATGTGGACGGCGGAACGCTTGCGCGTGAGCGTTCGGGCAAAGCTGCAAGACAGCGCTCTGTTTGTCATCGCCAACCGCGAGCCGTACATGCATGTTCGCGAGCAAGGTGGCGTGAAGCTTATCGTCCCGGCGAGCGGGGTGGTGACCGCTCTCGAGCCAGTACTGCTGGCATGCGAAGGAACCTGGATTGCCCACGGCTCGGGTGACGCGGATCGCGAGGTAGTGGACCAGCACGATCGCTTGCGCGTTCCGCCCGACAATCCCAGGTACACGCTGCGCCGCGTCTGGCTTACACCCGAGGAGGAAAATGGTTATTACTATGGCTTTTCGAACGAGGGGCTCTGGCCGCTGTGCCACATCGCACACACCCGGCCCGTCTTCCGGCCAGCAGACTGGAGCGATTACGTCCAGGTCAATCAGAAATTCGCCGGGGGTGCGCTCGAAGAAATAGGCGGCAAGGAGTCACCGATTGTATTAGTGCAGGATTACCACTTTGCGCTTCTGCCGCGGCTCATCAAGGAGCAAAGGCCCAACGCGCGCGTGGCCATTTTCTGGCACATTCCCTGGCCAAATCCGGAGGCTTTCCGAATCTGTCCGTGGCAGGGGGAGCTCCTCGACGGTCTTCTCGGCGCCGACCTGATCGGCTTTCACATTCAGGCTCACTGCAACAATTTTCTGGAAACGGTCGACCGCGCGCTCGAGGCGCGAACCGACTGGGACCATTTCGCCGTAACTCGCCACGACCATCGCACGCTGGTGCGGCCGTTTCCCATCAGCGTGGCCTACTCCAACGGCACCAGCAACGGGGATGCTGCCAACGAGCGAACGGCGATACGACAGAGAATCCTGAACGAGCTGAAGCTGGATGTGCAGTTTCTCGGCGTCGGTGTGGACCGGCTCGACTACACCAAGGGCATTCTCGAACGTTTCTGGTCCATCGAAAGGTTTCTCGGAGAATACTCCGCGTACTTCGGACAATTCAGTTTTGTACAGATCGGAGCCCCCAGCCGCACGAATATCAAGGGCTACCAGGACCTTATCCGGCAGATCGAGCAGGAAGCTGCCCGCATCAACGAGAAGTTCTCGACGGGAAGCTGGAAGCCGATTGTTCTTCTGAAGCGGCACCATGATCACGCGGAGATCGACCAGTTCTATCGCGCGGCCGATCTGTGCATGGTGACGTCGCTGCATGACGGGATGAATCTTGTGGCGAAGGAGTTCGTCGCCGCCCGTGACGACGAGCAGGGGGTTCTTATTCTCAGCGGGTTCACGGGAGCTTCCCGGGAACTGACGGACGCCCTGGTCGTGAACCCCTATGACGTAACGCAAGTGGCCGCGGCGATTGCCGCCGCGCTCGAGATGAAGCCCGAAGAGCAGATGGAGCGCATGCAGCGGATGCGCAAGGTGGTGAAAGAAAACAACGTGTACCGCTGGGCGGGCAATCTCCTCTCCGCGCTCGCCGACATTCGCATTGAAAGTACGGAGAGCGTTGGGTCGCAGTCATGATTTCTCCGCCGACCGGCGGCAAGTTGCACGTGGCTGCCGATGTGGGATAAGAAGAGGGCGCCGGACTGCACTTCTCCCTGCAAGAACCGGCAGCAAAGCCCAGAGGATGTCCATGGAACCGAGTGTCCGTGAAATCCTGAATCTCTACGACCCGAGCAACCCGCTCGAGCGGGCGTGGATGATACCGGCACCGTGGTATTTTGACGCGCGGGTTGCGGAACTCGAGCGGCAAAGCGTGTTTGCGGGGACATGGCAGGCAGTGGCGCGGCTCGACCAGGTCCGCGAAAAGAACAGCTTCGTGACCACGGAGTGTGCCGGAGAACCGCTTCTGATTACGCGCGGTGAGGATGGGCAACTTCGCGGCTTTTTCAACGTGTGCCGGCATCACGCCGCGGCGGTGATGACGGAGCCCGAGGGGCGAGCGACGCAGTTTCGCTGCCCGTATCACGGTTGGACGTACGCGAGCAGCGGCGCACTCAAGGGCGCGCCTGAATTCGACGGCGTCTGCAATTTCGACCGGGCGAAGAACGGACTTGTGCCGGTCCGCGTGGACACTCAAGAGAGCTTCGTTTTCGTGAACATCGACGGGCAGGCCCCGCCGCTCGGTGAATTCCTTGGAAGTGTAGTGAGACTTGTTGAGCCGTTGCACTTAAGCGCGCTGCGATTCTTTGAACGGCGCACATACGCGCTCAACTGCAACTGGAAAGTGTACGTGGACAACTACCTTGACGGTGGGTACCACGTGCCGCACCTGCACAAGGGGCTGGGGAGCGTGATCGAGTACAAGCAATACACGATCGAGACCTTCGAGCGTGCCTGCTTGCAGTCGAGCCCCATCGCGGCGGACACGGGATCGGACGCCTCGACCGCGGCGACGCGCCAGGGGAGTGCCTTCTATCTGTGGGTCTATCCCAATTTCATGATCAACGCCTACGAAGGCGTGATGGACACGAATCTGGTGCTGCCCATGGGCGTGGACCGCTGCGCGGTGGTCTTCGACTACTACTTCGCGAAAGCGGGCGACGCCGAGCAGGCGCGCAACCGCGAGAGCATCGCCGTAAGCGAGCGGGTGCAGGACGAAGACAAGCTGATCTGCGAAGCGGTACAGCGCGGTCTGGGCTCGCGCGCCTACTTGGCGGGACGTCTCTCGGTGCGGCGTGAAGCCGGCGAGCACCTGTTCCACCGGCTGCTGCATGCGGACCTGACGCGAGGGCTGGCCCGCTCTGCAGCGGCAAGCTGAGCGCGGCCGTGGAGCCCAAGATATCGATGGAACCTCCAATCCTCGGGGAGAGTGAGATTTCGGGCCAGCGGTCTTGCCCCCTCTGCGGCAGCATCAAACGCACCCTGCTCTTCCGACGCGACCAGTTCGAGGCTGTCAAGTGCGCGGATTGCAGCATGGTTTTCGTGGCCAATGAAATTAGCTACGAAACGCAGGCGGGCGCATACGACTGGCCGGAGAGATACCTCCAGGAAAGAGCCCGGCGCAAGCGCGAACATCCCGTGCTGCTGTTCTTCTCGAGTCTCACGCGGTGGATGAAACCGGAGATGGCCCAGCGTCTTCTGGCACAGACTCTGCGATGGAGGCAAGCAGGGAAGCTGGCGGATTTCGGATGCGCGGATGGCGCATTTCTCGAGGCCGCAGCATGCCATTTTGACACCACGGGTGTTGAAATCTGTTCCGGACTGGCCGAGCGCGCTCGCCGGCGCCTAAGCGGAACGCAAATCCTGCTAGGGGCGGTAACCCAGGTGAACCTGCCTGAAAATACCTTCGAAGTGGTGACGCAGTTCGGTTATCTCGAGCACGAATGGCACCCACTCGAGGTGTTGCGACTGACGCGCCGGATCTTGATTCCCGGCGGAGTGACGGTCATAAAGGTGCCGAACTATGCCAGTTGGAACCGTTTCGTGCTAGGGGATGCTTGGAGCGGTTACCGCTTGCCCGAACACTGCAATTATTTCACGCCTCGGACGCTTACCGAGATGCTCGCTCGAGCCGGGCTTCGAACGCTGCCTGGTTCGCCTCTCGACCGGCTGCCCACCAGCGATACCTTGTGGATGGCAGCAGAAAAATCAGCCTGAAGGATAAGGCCGCACGATGCCGGAACCCAATCCATCCTTGTGGTTAAGCGCCTGGACGAGCTTGAAAATTTTCCACAAACGCATAACCGAGCATCACGCCCAGCAGCAGCAAGCCGGTCACGATCACTGCCAGATTCCAGAAACGCAATGAAAGGGAAACACTCAGGACAGGTGGGGCATCACTGCGAAAGTTTACTGAGAGAATCGGCAAAGCGTTTAGAGTGAACGCGACGAGCAACGCACCTAGCAGAATCAGAGGACTCCCCAGCAAGGAGAGCCCGGGCGCATTCTGCCTGAGAGCTGAGGCACT
>JACXTT010009347.1_pt1 | contig 13402 bp, 12 predicted proteins | sample 9270951 | NCBI WGS metagenome assembly JACXTT01 (sample SAMN15532306, study PRJNA645909) | rock metagenome | isolation source: weathered quartz diorite | place: Puerto Rico | collected 2017-06-21
GTTCGTACGAAATTCCCAAAATCGCCGTGCAGATCTCAGGAAATCTCACAGCGGTCTCAGGGACCGCCGTCGCTTCGACCGCGCCGGTCCGGCTGCCACAGGGGACGCGCTCCATCAACCTTGAAGCGCCGGGATCTAAATACCGCACTCAGAGCGAACAGTACATGCACGTGCGATTGACTAAGATTCTTTTTCGTGAAGGCCCTCGCCGGCTCGAACTCGCCGGTGAAATCAAGAACGCCCTGCAGGAGCAGGGCGGCCCGGATATCCAAAGCACTGTTTACAACGCTCCGAATTTTCTGTTGATGAATCTTAGACCTGAGCCGCGCCAGCTCCGGCTGTTTGCGCGCTGGTTTTTCTAAGCGTGGGTGGGCCCGCGCTAATAATAAGGAGGTTTCAAGTGTCACTTTCTCGACGTGAAATGATCACGATGATGGGCGGCAGCGCAGTTTACGCTGCTCAGAACACTCCGGCACGAGTTACTAGCGAGCTGCGGACCGAGCTCAGCCCCAAATGGATCCGTGTCAGGTTAGGAGGCGAGGTGATCGCCGACAGCCGGCGCGTGCTGATACTGCTCGGGCGCGGCACGCCTGTCTATTATTTTCCGCAAGAAGATGTGCGGATGGAACGGCTGACGCTCACGAGTTACCGCACACACCATGAGACCTTGGGTGATGCGTCTTATTACACAGTTAAAGCTGGCGGCAAGGTCTCGGAAGACGCGGCCTGGTCTTATGCAACGCCCGACCTCAAGGGTCATGTGGCATTCGGCTGGGACAAAGTGGACGAGTGGTACGAGGAAGCTGAACAAGTATTCGTTCATCCTCGCGATCCGTATCACCGCATCGATTTGCTACAGAGCACCAGGCCGGTAAAAGTAGTGCTCGGCGGCGTGACTGTGGCGGAGTCCCAACGGCCGATATTGCTATTCGAAACGAATTTTCCGGCGCGGTATTACCTGCCGAAGGACGATGTACGTCTTGATCTGCTCCGTCCGAGTGACACGATCACGCGCTGCCCCTACAAGGGCGAAGCGCGCTATTACTCGGTAGCTATCGGAGACAAGTTATTCAAGGATGTAGTCTGGTACTACCGGTACCCCACTACAGAGGCCAGCAAAATTGCCAACAACCTCGCGTTTTATACCGAACAGATCGATGCGACGTTTGTCGACGGCAAGGAGCTGCCCAAACCGCAGCGGGGCCAACGAGGATAGACATGCTGAAACATCGACTGGCGGCCGCGCTCGCTGGAGTGATGTTGTGTGTCGCGCCTGCGGCGGCGCAGGAAAAAGTGATTCTCGATTCAGACTACACGACGATCGGCGACGACGGTCAGGTCGGAGTGATGGCGATGCAGCTGCATGCGCAGGGCGTTATCAATCTTATCGGTATCACCGTCGTCGCGGGAAACAATTGGCTGCCGCAGGAAGTTGCGGAGGCGCTCAAGGCGGTCGAGCGAATGGGCGTGGCCGGCTCTATCGGCGTTTACGCAGGCGCGCGTTATCCACTCGTTCACGACTACAAGACGATGACGTACGAGCGCGATCTTTACAACGTGGGAGGGTCCTGGTTCAGACGCCCTGAACCGCCCGACGATCAGCTCACGCCGCCGCTCGATGGACTGGCGACGAAGGCGAAGGTGCAGCCCCAACATGCCGTCAATTTCATCATCGACACGGTGAAGAAGTATCCGCGCCAGGTGACGATCCTGGCCATTGGGCCTGTGACCAACATTGCGCTGGCGATCCGCTTGTCACCCGAGATCGTTCCGCTGATCAAGCGCATCGTCTACATGGGCGGCGCATTCGAAGTGCGTGGCAACACGACGCCGGCCGCGGAAATGAATGTCTGGTACGACGCGGAGGCCGCCCGAGCCGTGTACCGCCAGCCAATCGAGCAGATATTCATTCCGCTCGATGTCACGAATACAGTTCAAACGAATAAGACGATCTTCGACAAGGTCACCGCGAACAAAGATCACATCATCGCCAAGCTTTAGCTGGCATCCGGCTTTGCTCGTGCGTTGCAGCAAAACCCGAAGGCGACGGCGAACATTTACGACACGCTGGCTCTCGCGTATCTCGTCGATCCCACGTATGCGACGGAAGTGGCCGAGATGTGGGTCGACGTGGACACGAATTGGGGGCCGAGTTATGGACATACGCTCGGCTACCGCGACATCCAGAAGCCTGCAGCCAACCACCTTCAGAAGCACAAAGTCGTGCTCCGCTTCGACAACGAACGCTTCTTCAGGCTCTACGTGGATCTGTTGACCCGGCCCGTGCCAGTGCGCAGCCGGTCATAGCGGTGCCGGCGCGTAATAGCCGGATTTCCAGCGACCGTTACTTGGCAATCTCAGGAATCGCTTTCAAAAATGGCTTCAGCGTCGATCGTGATCTCCACAATGTCACCAACGACGAGTCCGCCCTTATCAAGAGTGGCATTCCAGCTTACACCGAAGTCATGACGATTGATCGCGGCTGTGGCGATAAAACCGGCGCGCGTCTTGGGACCCTTGTCCACGCCACCCTCCCACCACGGTGTTTGCCACTGTCCCAAATAATGGACATTCAGTCGAACTTGGCGCGTTACTCCACGGATGGTTAAATCGCCGGCAACCACGTAATCGTGTCCGCCGATCATTTCCACTCGATGACTGCGGAAAGTTATTTGCTGGTAATTCTCAACATCTAGAAAGTCGCTGCTTCGCAGGTGGGCATCACGTTGGGGCTCGCCGGTCCAAAGTGTGGCAGCTTCAATGACTACCTCGACAGAACCATCTTGCGGATGCCCTGGGTCAAAATCGAGCGTGCCGTGGACGTTCTTGAAATGGCCACGGACGTAGGTCACCATCATGTGCCGCGCGCAAAATTCTGCGGCAGTGTGGCCCGGTTCGAAAGTCCATTTTGCCATGTGCCTCTGTCCCGATTGAGTTTCGTTTAACGGCCTGGATCAAGTTCTTGTCTCAACTCGTTAGTCTAACGCTCTCGGCAGCCGGTTCGCGACAGTAAGAACACGCCGTTCTCGACGGTGTTAACATCACGAACAAATGGCCAAATCGGAATTCCCGGAGTTCGCTGAAGAAAATCTGCAAATCTGGAACACCAATGCCGCATGGTGGGACGACCAGGTCGGCGATGGCAATGAGTTTCAAACATATCTGATCGAACCGGCCACGGAGCGCCTGCTCGAGATTCGGCCCGGCGATCTCATCCTGGACATCGCGTGCGGCGCCGGTCGTTTTGCGCGACGAATGGCAGAACTCGGTGGGCACGTCATTGCGATCGACCACAGCACTGAATTTATCGAACGTGCGCGAGCTCGCACGCCGAAACATGTGAGCATCGAGTATCACATCGCCGATGCTGCGGACACGGCTGCTCTGCTAGCGTTCGGCACCGGCCGATTCGATAAAGCCGTATGCACGATGGCCCTCATGGACATGGCGCAGATACAGCCGCTGCTTCGCGCATTGAAACAAATGCTGAAGCCCACCGGACATTTTGTTTTCTCTGTAACGCATCCCTGCTTTCACTCGGCCTCCAACCAGCGATTTACGGAATTGTCTGAGGAAGAATCCGGACGCCATAGCTTCCGGTCCGGCGTCAAAGTGAGTTCTTATCTAACTTCTTTCGCTAAAAAGACAGAAGGCATCGTGGGACAACCGATGCCCCAGTTCTTCTTTCATCGGCCGCTCCATGTCCTCCTTCAATCGTGCTTCGATGCCGGATTCGTGATCGATGGATTGGAAGAGCCCGCTCTACCTCAGCCGGAAATCCGCAAGCCCGGCGTCCGATGGAGCGACATGACGGAAATCCCGCCAATGCTCATCGTCCGAGCTCGCGCATAGAAACTGCAATTTCATTCGTATCGCAGCGCGACGAGCGGATCCACGCGCGAGGCGCGGCGGGGCAGGCAGATAGGCTGCGAGAGCGGCGAGGATGATCGTCAGAACGGCGGCAAGGATCATCGTCAGGGGATCGTGGGGAGTGAGCCCATAGAGGCGATCCGCGATCCATCGTGTCGAAGCCTGCGCGACCATGATCCCAAACACAATACCGACTGCAACCAGAATCATGGCCTCGCTGAGGACTGAGCGCAGGATGTCTCGACGTTGCGCACCTAAGGACATTCGGATCCCGATTTCTTTCGTACGCTGCGCGACGGCATACGACATCAAGCCGAACAATCCGATCATTGAAATCGTCAGGGCCAGCACGCCAAAAAGGCTGGATGACAGCGCGAACATACGCTCCTCACGCAATCGGCCGGCGATGGTTTCCATCTGCGTGGAGACGGCGACGAGCGGGATCTTGGAATCGATTTGATGCACGGTGTCCCAAATAACGGGCAGGATGGTCATGGGATCGACTGTAGTCCGAGCTTCGAAAATCCTGACAGTGATCGGCGACTGGGTGGCCGGAAAATAAAACGTCGGTGGCGCTGGGGCGCGCAGACTCGAATGCTTGATATCACCGACGACGCCGATAATCTCGATCAGAGGGCCGCCTTGTTTAAGGCGTTTGCCAATCGGATTCGTATTTGGAAAGAATTCTTTCGCGAACGATTCGTTGATGATAACGACGGGCACGCTGCCTCGGTCGTCTTCAGCTGTGAAGGCACGGCCCAACCTCACTGGGATCTCCATTGTTTGAAAAAATCTTTCGTCAACCGTTACGCTGGTGGCTGACCTGATTTCAGAGCTTCCCTCGATCGAAAAGCTTTCGGAGCCGCTCGAGCCGCTTAGAATCGGAAGGTTCGAAAAGGCGATCGAACGAACACCCGGAATTTTCGTTACCCGGCGCATCGTTTCATCGTACAACTCGGATCTTTTCTGCCTGTTCCCCTGATAAACACCTGTGTCGATGCTAAAGAGTAAGATGTTGTTCGGATTAAAACCCAAATCCACACGTTGGAGATTCGTCAACGTGCGCAGAAAAAGACCCGCGCCGCTCACCAGGACCAACGAGAGCGCTATTTGGGCCACTACAAGTACACGGCCGAGTCGAGATCGAGAAGGATTGATCTGGCCTGCGCTGTCACGCATAGCTGTTGCTGAATCCACGCGGCTCACGCGCATCGCCGGAACAATTCCGAAGATGATGCCGGTTAATGTAGTGATCGCTGCCGCAAACCCAATCACAGTCCAATTCATGTCTATCGGCTGAAGGCCCGGTTTGTAGCCCAGCCATACGGGGTACGACGCTCGCCCCCAGTACGCAACCAGGAACCCGGCTGCTCCGCCCGCCGCGGAGAGGACGACACTCTCCGTTAGCAATTGCGCAAGCAATCGCTTTCGCGATGCGCCGATCGAGGCGCGAACCGCGATTTCTCTTTGGCGTTTTGCGGCACGCGACAGCATTAGGTTTGCGAGATTGACGCACACGATCATCAAGAGAATTCCGAAGACCGAGCCAAGCGTCGTCAAGGCGGCGGGTTCCGAAGGTGGTGCGTCGTAGACGCCACGGCTGCCCGGAACCACTCGAAGATTGGGGGTCCCGGCCGATCGCTCAGGCTCTTTGCCAAGCGATTTCAAACGGCGCGCCCAATCTTCTTTCGCCTCATTTACAAATACCGGCTCGAGTCGGGCTTGCAACTGTTCGATCTTCGTTTGGGGCTTCACGCGTCCCATTACGTGGAGCCACCAGGTTCCGGCGCCCAGGTTGGATTGGTTTTGCGGCACGATGCGTGGTTCCATAGCTAAAGGAATCCAGACATCAGGCGGACGGCCTTCGATGTACAACGCGGAGCTGGCGCGTAGCAGGCCGAGGTCTCCAAAGCCCGTCGGCACAATTCCGGCAACAACGAAGGCGGAGCCATTGATCGTCACGGGAGTGCCGACGATCGAAGGGTCCGATCCGAATCGGCGTTGCCAGTATTCATGGCTGATCGCGATGACCGGATCGGCTGAAGCGGTGTCGTCATCCGGCGAAAACAATCGGCCGAGCTCGGCTGAAATTCCAAGCGCGCGATAGAAGTTCCCCGACACGAGCTGGCATGACGCCATGTCGCCGTTCCCACGGACAATCACATTCCGAGTGCCGCCGTTGCTGAATCCGAAGAGATCGGCAGTTTCTCGGACTTCGTCTCGCAACCGTTCGAATACGGCATGTGGAAAGGTTGCCCCGCCTTTGCCCGGGATCTTAGAGTCCGGAGCGATGTATCCATACTCATAGAGTGTGCCCGCAACGTCGTTTTGACCGGCCCAGCGAAGAGCGACCAGCTCATCCGGCCGCGGCACCGGCAATTTAACCAAGAGCGCCTCATTGAGCACGCTGAACAAAGCTGTATTGGCGCCGATTGCCAGTGCGAGGCTGGCCACGGCCACCGCGGTCCACGCTCGGTCCCGGCGCAAGATCCGAATGGCGTAGGCGATGTCGCGCGCAAACATCTCCAGCAACGGAAATCCGCGCCGCTCTCGCACCGCTTCCTTGGCTCCATCGATGCTGCCGAACTTCAGGAGCGCCGCGCGTCGCGCGTCGGCGCTGGACATACCGGCGCGCAAGTTGTCTTCAATCTGGAATTGGAGATTGCTCTCGATTTCGTCAGCCAGATCCCGTTCGTTTCGTGTTTTGTTAAACAGATTTCCAAAACGCTTGAGCCAGGCGACGAAGCTTCTCATCGGGACGCCTTTGCGGAGGACAGAAAGCGCGCGAGGATTTCCGTTGTTCGGTTCCATTCCGTGGCTTCGCGCTCGAGTTGCTTCCGGCCGGCGCGCGTGAGTTTGTAGTACTTCGCTTTGCGATTGTTATCGGAGACGCCCCACTCGGATTCGATGTAGCCCTCCTGCTCGAGCTTCAGGAGCGAAGGATAGAGCGTGCCGTAGTTCAGGATCAGGGCGTCACCGCTAGTTTGCTCGATGCGGCGAGCAATACCGTAGCCGTGGAGCGGCCCCATGGTGTCGAGGGTCTTCAGGACCATCAATGCGAGCGTTCCTTGCCAGACATCCGCTTTCTGTTTCATGCGCACTCCTATGGGTTAACCATACTAAAACAGATTTCATATGGGAAAGCAATAGGAAAAAGAAGTCGGCTTGGGTTTTGCCGTGTTTCGACCGAAAATGAGAATTCGACTGCCGCACTGCTAGACTATGCAGACCATGGATATGACTGAGGTACCGACTGCGAACAACATCTACACGCCGGACATGAGTTGGACGCGTACGATTTCCCCGCAACGTAAATTGAATTGTGTCGCGGCGGCTGAAGAAATGTTTGCGCAGGCGGAGCGAAAGCTGGGACAAGTGGAAAAAACCGGTCTCGATCGAGCGCAAATTCGAGTGGCTGCGTTCTTGCCCCGTCTGCCGAATGCCGAGGTGGATCGGGGTTCACGCCGGTACGCCAGTTATATGGGCAAAAAATTTCGACAGCACGGCCTCGATTTTCGAATAGAAGAAGCTCAGAGCGCCGATGCGCTGGAACTGCTCCTGATGGGAGCGCAAGTTCACGATCGTATCTACGGAACATTCATTTTCTTTCCCACTCCGTTCGACCGAACGGAAGACTACTTTCTAAGGCGCGTGCGGCCCGAAAAAGATATCGAGGGGCTTACGGTGGAAAACACAGGCCGGATGGCTCTCAATATCAAAACGGTCGACGAGGAGGAGAAGTACGAAGGAGTCGTCCCGTGTACGGCGAAGGCAATTCTGACTCTGCTACACCAGCACGATTCGATAAGAGATATGTTCCCCCGCGACCTCCGGCAAAAAGGACCGACGGCAGTCATCTTCAATAGTTCGCCACGCATCGGCATCCCTCTCCAGAATATGTTGATGCGGATTGGGGCAACAGCGACCATCGTCCATGAGCAAACCCGCGCCGAAGAAAGAGATCATTTTCTCGAAACAGCCGATATCGTCGTTACTGCATTTCCAGCACGTTCTGAGGACGATCTTGTTAGGAATGTCCGCAAGGGCGCCGTCGTTATCGACTGCTCGACGGAAGGTAATCTACATCGCGATGTCGCCGATCGGGCCGCATACCTTTCGACTCATGATAACCACCTCGGGCAGGTTACTACGGCTCTCGCCTTGTACAACGCGGCGCTATGCGCGTTGTGGCAGCGTGGGATGAGCGGAGCATAATTTTTTTGCGGTAACCAAATTCCTGATTCGCGGTTCTATGGAGTAACGCACTCTTCAAGGGAGCGACTCCATGAAGCTGTCCGTAATGATTGCCATCGCCGTCTGGTCACAGTCGAATATCAATGCAACGCAGCAGGCAGATTTCGCTACGTCGATTCGACAAGGCCACGCTGAATATCGAAACGGTCATTATTCCGCGTCTCGGAAGCTTCTCCTGGACGCCCTCGCCCAGCTTTCGCCCAGCGATGACTTGCGGCGCGCCGCCACGCTGGGCGATTTGGGCGATGCCTATGCCAGTGAAGAAGAATATTCGAAAGCAGAACGTGCTTACTCCGACGCGTTATCTATCTACAAGCAAAGGGGAGATCAGAATCAATCCGCGCTCATGCTGCACAATGTTGCCATGCTCTATTCCCTCCTGGGACGCAGCGATGACGCCTTTCGGATTCTGAATCAAGCCCAGCAACTCGTGAAATCCGCTTCAAAACCAGAGCCGACGATCACAGCACTGCTGCTGAACGGGCTTGGAATTCTTAGTTACAGGCGTGGTCAGAACGGAAAGGCCGAGAAGTACTTCAATCAGGTTCTCCAGATGGTCGAGACGTCGGCAATTCAGTTTGACACTGCCCGAGTTCTAAACAATCTGGCTTCCGTGTACCTCGCTCAGCGGAAACTCAAGCTGGCGGAAGAGACCTTTAACCGCGCGCTCCAAAGGAAGGAAGCCACAGCCGGTCCCACACATCCCGATTTGAGCGTGACATTGAACGGCCTCGGCACTGTCAACGCCGAGATGGGAAGGTATGGGGAGGCGGTAGATCACTACCGCCGCGCCCTCAAAATTCTTGAGTCATCAGCCCCTGATTTTGCTCCTAATATTGCGCGCATTTTGCACGAGCTCAGCGTGACCTATAAACGCAGCGGACAGAAAGAAGAAGCGCAGGCCACTCTTGAACAATCGGCTGCACTCGCTCGCGCAAATCTGGAAAAGGCGCCCGACATGGCAACGATCGTAGACGACTACGCTGCCCTATTAAAAAATCAGGGAAAAACTAAAGAAGCTGACGAACTCCGCAGGCAAGCAAAACAAGCCCGGACAGTTTCCGGACTTGTGATTCGAGCCCAGAGTTTATTTTGAGGATATCGAGCTCGGGTAGTGGGTCAGCCTGAATTCTGACGGGAGTTACAGGTGCTTTGGACCAAAGATCACGTGTTACTGTTACGTTGATCATGCCTGAACTTCCTGAAGTCGAAACGATACGGCGCGGTCTGGCGCCTCTCTTGTCGGGCCACCGCCTCATTCATGTGGATGCCAAGCGTGAAGATCTGCGTGTGTCCCTGCCGGTGAACTTTGCCGCGCGGCTTGAAGGACGACGGGTGCGGACTTTGCGGAGACGGGCAAAGTATTTGCTCGTCGATCTCGATGGCAGTGAAACATTGATCGTGCATCTCGGAATGTCTGGCCGATTCACAGTCCACCGGCGCGGCGTTACGGCAATGCCGGGACGCTTTGCGCTCAGGATGACGAGCATCGGCAGTGGGAGCGGAAAGCACGACCATATCGTTTTCGAAACCGACGAAGGCACTCGCATCGTGTTTACGGACCACCGCCGCTTCGGCCTGATGCTGCTGGCCAATACCGGTGAACTCGACCGCCACCCGCTATTTGCCGGCCTTGGCCCCGAGCCGCTGGATCAATCCTTCACTGCCGCCACCTTGAACTCTTTACTTGAAGACAAACGTGCGCCGATCAAAGCCGCACTCTTGGATCAACGCGTGGTCGCGGGGCTTGGAAACATCTACGTTTGTGAATCGTTGTTCCGCGCCCGAATCTCGCCCAAACGGCGTGCGGCTTCGGTTACAGGCGTCCGCGCGACAAAACTTGTGCGCGCCATCAAAGCAGTTCTCAAGGCTGCCCTGGCTGCCGGCGGGTCGTCATTGCGAGACTATGTCCATACTGACGGTGAATTGGGCAATTTCCAGCATCATTTCAACGTATACGATCGTGAAGGGAAAGCATGCTCCCGGAAAGGTTGTACCGGCACGATACGACGCATCGTGCAGGGCGGCCGTTCTACGTTCTACTGCCCTGTGTGTCAAGGGTAGAGACGTGACATTTTTGGTACGTGCAAAGCCCCACAATTTGTTGACCAACAGTATGAGGCGGTTGAAGAATGTCGCCATCATGAAAACCAAGTGCCCGACCTTCGTAACCCTTGGGGCGTTGCTTCTTCTTGCCGTGGTTCTTTCTGCGCAGACGAGCACGCCGAAATCACACCGGCTCGAGGCGACACCTGCCACTGTGGCCTACGGCTATTACTGGTCTGAAGCGAGACCTGTTTTGCGGATTGCATCGGGCGACATCATCGATGTCGACACGCTGCTGACGAGCAATCCGATGGCACTTGCCCGCGCCGGAGTGCCGGACAACAAAATCCAGGAATCGTTGAAAGCGATTGTCAGCGAGGTGACCGGCGACCGGCGCGGGCCGGGCGGCCATATTCTGACAGGTCCGGTTTACGTCGAAGGGGCCGCGCCCGGCGATGCGCTGGAAGTGAAGATCCTTTCGATCGATTTCGCGATCGATTACGGATACAACGGCTGCAGCGGATTCATGCCCGAAAACTGCGATCGGAATGTGCCGATGAATATCGTTCCGCTCGACAAGAAGACGATGACCGCCGAGTTTTTCCCGGGCATCGTGGTTCCGCTGCGCCCGTTCTACGGCAGCATGGGCGTCGCCCCTGCGCCGGAACTCGGCCGCGTCAGCAGCAATCCGCCTGGTAAACATGCGGGCAATCTCGATAACAAGGAACTCGTCGTCGGATCAGTCTTGTTGATTCCGGTATTCGTTCCCGGCGCGCTGTTCGAAATCGGCGATGGTCATGCCGCGCAAGGCGACGGCGAAGTGGACCAGACCGCCATCGAGACATCGCTTCGCGGCCGCATTCAGCTCACGGTGCGCAAAGGCATGAAGCTGAATTGGCCGCGTGCCGAAACAGCTTCCGATTACATCAGCATGGCCGCCGATCCGGATCTCGCCATTGCAACAAAAACGGCGATTCAGGAGATGGTGGATTTTCTCGCAGAGACGAAACATCTCAGCCAACATCAGGCTTATCAACTTGTGAGCGTTGCGGGCAACGTCGCGGTGACTCAACTCGTCGACAAGCCGAATGTCGGGGTTCACGTGAGAATGCCGAAAAATATTTTCAAGTGAGCGGACATATGACACAGACAAAATCTCTGTACCTTTTCGTACTCACGTTTTTCATCGCGCCTTCGTTAACGCATGCCGCAGAGGATCCCTACGCAGCGCAACTTTTCAAACAGCACTGTGCGTCTTGTCATGAAACTGCGGCGTCCGCCCCAGGCGCGCGGATACCGCCCGTTTCGGTGCTCAAGACGATGACGCCGACAGCGATCTTGAGAGCGCTGGAGAGCGGGATCATGAAATCGCAGGCCGCCGTACTCTCGACCAACGAACGCCAGGCAGTCGCGAATTTTATAGGGACGGCAGTAACGGTTGAACGCAATCGCAACGAGATCGCGAACGTGTGTCCTGCTAACGCCGAATGGAAGGACGGTCCAGGTTGGAGCAACTGGGGAGCGGGCGTTACGAACACGCGGTTCCAACCCGCAAAGGAGGCGGGATTGAAGTTGGAAGACGTGCCGAAGCTTACCGTGAAATGGGCGTTCGCATTTCCCGACACTGCAGTCCTGCGTTCGCAACCCGCCGTATACCGCGGACGCGTGTTCGCAGGCAGTCAGGACGGCAATGTTTATTCGCTCGATGCGGAGACGGGCTGCGTGTATTGGACCACAACCGTCCAAGCCGAAGTGCGATCGGGAATCACCGTCGCCGAAGTCGAAGGGAAGCCGGCTCTGTTCTTCGGCGATTCGTCGGGTTACCTGTACGGATTGGACGCCGCGACAGGAAAGCAATTGTGGAAACTCGGCCTCGATGAGCATCCTGCAGCGAAGGCGACTTCTACGCCTGTGTTCTACCAAGGACGGCTATACGTCGGAGTGTCGTCGTTAGAAGAAGCATTGGCCGTAGCTCCGGGTTATGTTTGTTGTACGTTCCGCGGCAGCGTCTCTGCAATCGAAGCGAAAGATGGGAAGGTGTTGTGGAAGTCATACATGATCGAGGAGACGGCAAAGCCGCAGCCGAAGACCAAGCGAGGTTCAGCGGTGATCGGCCCGTCGGGCGTAGGCGTCTGGACCGCGCCGACTCTCGATACCGATCGGGACGTCATGTACGTTACGACCGGCGACAATTATTCCGATCCGCCCACGCCATTCAGCGATGCAGTCGTGGCGTTGCAGATGTCGACTGGACGCATCTTGTGGTCGAAACAACTCACCGCTGGAGATTCCTGGAACGGCTCCTGCTATTTGACCGCCAAGACGAACTGCCCGGACTCCGATGGTCCCGATTTTGATTTCGCCGCATCAGCGGCTCTTGTGTCTTTACCCAACGGCCGCCGTGCTCTCATGCTTGGACAGAAGTCCGGCATGGCCTATGCGATTGATCCCGACCGGCGAGGGCAAATACTGTGGCAAGCGCGAGTCGGCAAAGGCGGCACGGTCGGCGGTATTGAATGGGGAGGTGCGACCGATGGCCGCAACTTTTACGTCGCGTTATCGGATGTTGCCTTCGACGTTTCGCTGAAACCAGGCACGAACGATCGGCTCTATGAGTTGGATCCAAAGCAAGGCGGTGGAGTGTTCGCCTTCCGCATCGATAACGGCAGGCGGCTCTGGCAGACGCCTGCGCCGGGTTGCGGTGAACGCAGACCGTGCAGTCCGGCCCAGTCGGCCGCAGTGACAGCGATTCCCGGTGCTGTGTTTTCAGGCGCGCTCGACGGCCATTTGCGAGCGTACTCCACAACGAATGGAAAAATCCTCTGGAACTACGACACCGATCGCGAGTTCAAGACGGTCAACGGCATTCCGGGACACGGCGGAGCACTCGACGTCGGAGGACCGATCGTCGCGGGCGGCATGCTGTTCGTTAATTCCGGGTCAGCCCAGCGGAACGGTTTGCCGGGCAATGTGCTCCTGGCCTTTGGTGTCGGACGGTGAGCGGCTTCGGATACTGCGTAGGCGTATTTCCCTCCGTTTGAAGGGCTGTTGCCCAACACAGCCGCGTAGCGGCAAGACAATTCTAGCCACGGGCGTAAGGGCTGTTGCCCAACATAGCTCGCACAGCGAGCGCCACAATTCTAGCCACGGGCGCAGCCCGTGGAACACGATTGCGGGAGGAATCCAGTCCCGTTAGGGACGACACAAATGGATTGTGCCGCCCCTACGGGGC
>JACXTT010009348.1_pt1 | contig 13400 bp, 11 predicted proteins | sample 9270951 | NCBI WGS metagenome assembly JACXTT01 (sample SAMN15532306, study PRJNA645909) | rock metagenome | isolation source: weathered quartz diorite | place: Puerto Rico | collected 2017-06-21
GCGGCGCTGGCTCGAGCCGGGCATCGGCGTCAAACGCTGGCTGCTGCTCATGTTCGCGGGCCTGCTCCTGCTCGCCCTTGGCGTGGCGCACGTCCTCCGGCAGCTGTCGGTGGGCCTGCAGCCCGGCGGGCTCGCCCAGTCCGTTCTCGACGTCGTGACCCTGCAGTTCCTGCCCGTCTGGCTCCGAGGGGCGGTGTTCGGCACGCTCGGGGTCGGGTTGTTCGCCGTCGGGGCGTGGCGGCTCGCCCAGGCCCTGACCGAGCCGCTCCGGGCCGACGAGGAGACGCCGATCGCCGACGTCATCTACCAGAAGCGCTTCCTGGCCCGCGGTCCACGGATCGTCGCCATCGGCGGCGGGACAGGGCTCTCGACGCTGCTGCGCGGCCTCAAGGAGCACAGCAGCAACCTCACCGCGATCGTGACCGTGGCCGACGATGGCGGCTCCTCCGGTGCCCTCCGGGCGGAGCTCGGCATCCCGCCCGTCGGCGACATCCGCAACTGCATCGCGGCCCTCGCCGATGCCGAGCCGCTGATGGCCGACCTGCTTGGCTACCGATTCCCGGGCTTCGAGCGGGCCGAGAGCGGGCTCGTCGAGACGTCGCCCGGAGGGCTGAGCGGGCACCCCGTCGGCAACCTGCTGCTCGCGGCGATGACCGCGATCGAGGGCGGCGACTTCGAGGAGGGCGTGCGGCGCATGAACCGCGTGCTGGCCGTCCGCGGCAAGGTCGTGCCGGCCTCGGCGACGCCGATCAACCTCGTCGCGCGGACCAATGACGGCGTCACGGTGACCGGGCAGTCCACGATCATGCGCACCGCCGGAATCGAACGCGTCTGGATCGAGCCGCGGAACGTGGCGGCCGCCGAGGACGCGCTCGCCGCGATCGCCGACGCGGAGATCGTGGTGCTCGGTCCCGGCAGCCTGTTCACGAGCGTGCTGCCGGTCCTCCTGATCCCCGCCATCCGCCGGGCCGTGGCGGCCGCGCCGGGGATCCGGGTCTACGCATGCAATGTCGCCATGCAGGTCGGCGAGACCGAGGGCTTCGACCTGGCCGATCACGTCGAGGCGTTGCTCGCGCACACGCAACCGGACATCGTCGACCTCGTCATCGCCAACGACCGGTTCGACGGCGAAGCCGCGCCGTGGCCGGCCGACGCGGTGAAGCTGCGCTGGCCGCCGAAGGTCGACGCTCCGCCGCATCTCGCCACCGACGGCGTGGCCAGCCTCGCCGAGCCGCACCACCACGACCCCGAGCGGCTCGCGAGCGCGATTCTCCGCGCCATCGAGCGCGAGGGTCCGGCCGTCCGCCGCGAACGCGTCGCGCGGACCGCGTAGGTGTCCGGGACCGAGCTCGACCTCGTCCAGGCGCTTCGGGCAGAGCTCGCCGGCATCGATCCGGCGCGCGACTGCGACCGCGAGGCGGAACGTGCCGGTCTCGACCTCGGCGATCGCTGGCGCGATGCAGCGCTTGCCCGCCTTGCCGTGCGATTGGCCCGGCGCACGGCCAGCCCCGCACGCGCAGAGCCCTTCGACTGGCCGGGTCGGCCCGAGCACTGCCGCATGGCCTGGCTGCGCGGACGCTTCCTCGCCCGCGGCTCGCTGAGCCTCGCCAACGGCCGCACCCATCTCGAGCTCGTCGTCGACGCGGCGGAGGCCTCCCGGCTCGGCGGCTGGTTACGCGAGGCCGGGCTCACGGCCGGCTGGCGCGTCCGGCGCGGCCAAGGCGTCGTCACCCTCAAGAGCGCCGAGCACGTGCAGCTGCTCCTGCGGCGCCTGGGCGCCGGCCCGAGCCTGCTCGAGATCGAGACACGGCAGGTCGCGCGGACCCTCCGCGGCGAGCTGAACCGGGTCATCAACGCGGAGTCGGCGAACCTCGCGCGGACGGTGCAAGCGGCCGGCCGCCAGCTCGAGGCGATCGCCACGCTCGCGAAGGATGGCCGGCTGGCAACGCAGTCGGCGCCGGTGCGGGCCGTCGCCGCCGCCCGATGGGACACGCCCGAGGCCACGCTCGGCGAGCTGGCCGATCGACTGGCGATGCATCGTTCTGCGGTGCAGCGCGCTCTGGAGCGGATCGAGCGGCTCGCGCTGGCATGATTCGGTCGATGCGACCGGTGATCGTGGCAGGCAACTGGAAGATGCACACCACCCCCGCGGACGCGGGCGAGCTGGCGCGCCTGATCGCGGCCCGGTCGCGGGTCGACCGCGTCGTCCGGGTGCTGTGCCCGCCCTACGTCTGCCTCGCGGCCGTGCGGAACGCCCTCGCCGGCCCGGCTGTCGAGGCCGCGGACGGGAGCGGCGTCGCGGTCGGCGCGCAGGACGTCCACCACGAGGCGACCGGCGCATTCACGGGCGCGATCTCGGCGCCGATGCTGGCGGGCCTCGCGACGTGGACGATCGTCGGCCACTCGGAGCGACGGCGCGACGCGTGCGAGACGGACGAGCTGATCGGGCGGAAGCTCATGGCGGCCCGCGCGGCCGGTCTACGGACGATTCTGTGCGTCGGCGAGCAGCTGGCGGATCGCGACGCCGGGCTGGCGCGCGACGTCGTCGATCGACAGCTCAGAACCTGCCTCGCGGGCGCCGCGCCGGCGGCACTGGCCGGCGACGACCCGCTCGGGTTGACGATCGCGTACGAGCCGGTCTGGGCGATCGGGACGGGACGGAACGCGCGCGGCGCGGACGCGGCCGAGATGGCCGGGGCGATCCGGGCGGCGCTGGCCTCGATCGGGTTCGCCGACGGCGGCGAGGACGTGCCCGTGCTGTACGGCGGCAGCGTCACGTCGTCGAACATCGACGAGTTCATGGCTGAGCCGTCGATCGATGGCGCCCTCGTCGGCGGCGCGTCGCTCAGGCCCGACGAGATGGCCGCCATCGTCGCCCGCGCCGGGCTGACGGCCGCCGCGCGCGCCGGGACACTCGCCTGACCTTGGAGGCGAGGCCCGCCGGCCGGCCGCGCCCGATCGTGCTCATCGTCATCGATGGGTTCGGGATCGGCGGGGATCCGGCGACCGACGCGATCGCGGCGGCGGACATGCCCGTCTGGCGCGGGCTCCTCGCGCGCTGGCCACACGCCCGGCTCGACGCCTCCGGCGAGGCCGTTGGCCTGCCCGCGGGCCAGATGGGCAACTCCGAGGTCGGGCACCTGAACATCGGCGCCGGCCGGCCGGTGCTCCAGGACCTGCCGCGTATCGACGCCGCGATCGCCGACGGCTCGTTCTTCGAGCGGCCTGCGCTCGTGACGGCGTGCCGCCGCGCGCGGGAGGGCGTGGGCCGGCTCAATGTCGTCGGGCTGGTCGGTCCGGGCGGCGTGCACGCCCACGATCGGCACATCGTCGCCCTGGCCGAGCTGGCGAGGCGCGAGGGCGTGCCCGCGTTCCGACTCCACGCGCTCCTGGACGGCCGCGACACGCCACCGCGCTCGGCGCACGAAATCGTGCCCGCACTCGAGCAGCGTCTTCAGGCGGCCCACCCGGACGCCCGCATCGCCACGGTCGGTGGCCGCTACTACGCCATGGACCGGGACAACCGCTGGGAGCGCACCGACGCCGGCTACGACGCCGTCGTCCACGGGGTCGGGGAGCGCGCTCCGACGGCCCTCGCGGCGATCGAGGCGTCCTACGCCAGGGAGATCTCGGACGAGTTCGTCCGGCCGGCCGTCATCGACCCCGGACCTGGCAGTGGCCGACATGCCGGCCCGCTCGTCGACGGCGAGCCGATCGTCCACGCCAACTTCCGGGCCGACCGGGCGCGGCAGCTGACCCACGCACTCGCCGACTCGCGGTTCACGGCCTTCGATCGGGCGGCACCGGACGGGCACCCGGCGCCGCGCGACCTGCTCGTCGTCACGATAACCGAGTACGAGGCCGGCCTGCCCGTTCTCGTCGCCTTCCCGCCCGAGGTCGTGCCCTGCCTCGCCGGGGCGTTCGCGGCTGCGGGCTGGCGGCAGCTTCACGTCGCCGAGACCGAGAAGTACGCCCACGTCACCTACTTCCTCAACGGCGGTCGCGAGGCGCCCTTCGAGGGCGAGGATCGGGTCCTCGTGCCCAGCCCCATGGTTGCGACGTACGACCTTCAGCCGGAGATGAGCGCCGCCGGCGTCACCGATGCGGTCGTCGCGGGCATCGAGTCGGGCCGCTACGACGTGATCGCCGCGAACTTCGCCAACCCGGACATGGTCGGCCACACGGGCGTCTGGGACGCGACGATTCGGGCGGTCCAGACTGTCGATGCCTGCCTCGGACGGATCGCCGCCCCCCTCGACATCGACGCGCCAGCGGCGACGGGGCTCCTCATCGTCACCGCCGACCACGGCAACGCCGACGCCCTGCGCAGTGCCGACGGCAGTCCGATCACGGCTCACTCGCTCAATCCGGTCCCGATCGTCGCGGCCGGCCCGGCGGTCGCCGACCGAACGCTCCGCGACGGCGTTCTCGCCGACGTGGCGCCGACGTTGCTCGAGCTCGCCGGCCTCCCGCCCTGGCCGGGGATGACCGGCCGATCGCTCCTGCGCTAACATCCGCCGCTGTCACTCCTGGAGGAACTCGCACCGTGAATCCCGCTCTGGCCGCCGGCCAGCTGATCGTCAGCATCGCCCTGATCCTCGCCGTGCTGCTCCAGTCGCGCGGCTCGGGCCTGGGCGGCACGTTCGGCGGTGACTCGACGGTGTATCGCAGCCGGCGCGGGATCGAGCGGCGGCTGTGGCAGTTCACGATCGTGCTCATCGCGCTGTTCGTCGCCTTCTCTGTCGCCGCGTACGTCTTCGCGCCGTCGACTCCCGCCGCTTGATCGCCGGGGGAAACCCCCGAGAGGTCGCAATTGAAGCTTCGCGACCGCGCCCTGATCGGCGTGTTGACCGTCGCGCTCATCGCCTTCTCGGTGGCCGCCCTCGCGCCGACGCTCCAGACGTCCGGTGGCGAAGCCGAGCCGACCCAGCCGCCCTCGATCGGGCGGGCCTACGTCGAGGGCGTCCTCGGGCGTGCCACCAACGCCAGCCCGTTCGGGGCGAGAACGGCGGCTGATCGGGCGCTCGTCGCGCTCCTGTTCCGAAGCCTGGTGAAGCTCGGTCCGGGGAGCTCGATCGTCGGGGATCTCGCCGCCACGTGGGCGGTGGACGCCGCCGGCAGCGCCTGGACATTCCACCTCCGGCCGGACCAGCATTGGCAGGACGGCGAGCCGATCACGGCGAACGACGTCGCCTTTACGATCGACATCCTGAGCAGCCCCGCGTACACCGGCCCGGGCAGCTCGTCGTGGCGTGACGTGACGGCCGAGGTCGTGGACGAGCGCACCGTCGTCCTGCACCTCACGACCCCGCTCGGCGGCTTCCTGCAGGCCGCCACCCAGCCGATCGCGCCGGAGCACGTCCTCGGCGCGGTGCCGGCCAACGCCATCGCCGACGATCCGTTCGGAAAGCAGCCCGTCGCCTCGGGCCCGTTCCGGCTCGTCTTCCTCGACAGCCAGCGCGCTGTGCTCGCGGCGCTGACGCCGGCCGACCTGACGCCGGTCACCCTTGGCGGCCCGAACTTCGGCACGCCCCGGCCGACGGACTCGCTCGCCAGCGCGCGCCCAACGCCGCGAGACGACATCCCGGTCCCGTACCTGTCGAACGTCGACATTCGGTATTACGACGACGCTGCGACGCTCCGCGCCGACTGGGCGGCGGGCGTCCTCGACGCCGCCTGGGGCCTGCTGCCGTCGGACGCGACCGCGCTCGCCGCAACGCCTGGGGCGCGCCTCGTGCGGTATCCGGGCACGACCCTCCTTGCGGTCACGCTCGACCTTCGCGCCCGCGACCGGACCTTCCAGGATCCGCGCGTCCGGCGGGGCCTGCTGGAGGCCATCGACCGAGATGCGATGGTGAGCACCGTCCTCGGCGGCCTGGCGTCCCGTGCCGATTCGTTGATCCCGCCCGGCTCGACCATGTTCGACGCGAACGCGAACAAGGAGATCCCGTTCGACCTCGTCGACGCCCGCAAGCAGCTGGTCGACGCCGGCTGGAAGGAGTCGGGCGGCAGCTGGATTCCCAAGGGCGCGACCGAGCCCCTGGTCCTCCAGCTCCTGTGCCCCGAGGAACCGGCCAATCCGGTCGCCTACGCGACGGCGGCGGCGGTGGTCAACGCGTGGCACGCGCTGGGCCTCGCCGTGCGACTCGTTCCCCTGCCCGCGACCGAGCTTCTGGGCGATCGGCTCGCCCACGGTGCGTTCCAGGCGGCGGTCGTGCCACTGGCGATCGGGCTCGATCCCGACCTGTACCCGCTACTGGCGGCATCCCAGACGCGAACCGGCGGCTCGAACATCTCGGGTCTTCAGGACCCGGACCTCGACTCGCTGCTCGTGGCGGCGCGCACGCCGATCGACATCGAAGCCCGGGCCGCCGCGTACAGCGACCTCGAGAAGCGCCTCTCGAGCCGTCAATACCTCCTGCCGCTCGCCTTCCGGGACGACTACGTCGTGTTCCGGGACACAGTCAGCGGCCCCGCTCCGAGGTCGATCGGGGGCTCCGGGGACCGCTACTGGGACGTGCTAACATGGCGCCTCGCCGACGGCACCTGAGGCCCGATTTTGGGTCGCCGTGGATCTCACGCCGAGGTGGCGAAATTGGCAGACGCGCTAGCTTCAGGAGCTAGTGCCCGCAAGGGCGTATGGGTTCAAGTCCCGTCCTCGGTACCAACACCTCGATCCCGCTAGATCCATTGGCAAAGCCGGCAGCGAACCTGATGCCCAGGTGGCGGAATTGGTATACGCGTACGTTTGAGGGGCGTATGAGGCAACTCATCCGGGTTCAAGTCCCGGCCTGGGCACCACTCCTCCACTGACCGGCGGCCGACGGGCTGCGGAAGCCGCCCATCCCTCCCTGCGCGACCTTCGTTCGCTGATGGTCGGTCGGCCGTCTTCCTCCGCCCGCCGCCCGCGGCGCGCGTTCGTCGCCATGTACGATCACGTGGGCGGTTAGCTCAGCCCGGTCAGAGCACCTCGTTTACACCGAGGCCGTCGGGGGTTCGAATCCCTCACCGCCCACCATCGGTGCCGGCAGCGATGGGCGCGACGCGGGGCCCGCCCGGGGGAGCGGTAGACTTCGTGGGTCGGCATCGAGTGTGTAACGCCCGAGCCGTCGTGGAGGGCCAGACTCTTGGAACTGATCGTCCTGCTCGTTGTCGTCGGCGCCATCGCGCTGTTCGTCATCGGCATCTACAACGGCCTGGTCGGCCGGCGCAATCGAATCGACGAGGCGCTCGCCCAGATCCAGGTCCAGCTCAAGCGTCGGCACGACCTGATCCCGAACCTCGTGAACGCCGTCAAGGGCTACATGCAGTTCGAGCAGAAGGTCCTGACTGACGTCACCAATGCTCGCGCCGCGGCCGTCACGGCCGGCTCGCAGGGCGTCGCCGCGCAGGCACAGGCGGAGAACACGCTGACCCAGACGCTGCGGTCGCTGTTCGCCGTCGTCGAGAACTACCCGGACCTGAAGGCCAACCAGAACGTCCTCTCGCTCCAGGAAGAGGTCACGACGACCGAGAACCAGATCTCGTTCAGCCGCCAGCACTACAACGCCAGCGTCCTCGACTTCAACAACGCCATCCAGGTCTTCCCGAACGTCCTCCTTGCCGGGGCATTTGGGTTCACCAAGCGCGAGTTCTTCGAGGCCGAGCCGGAGGCAGCCGCGGTCCCGACCGTCGATCTCAGCCTGAGCTGAGGTCGAGAGCCCCGGACACGGCGCCGTTTCGGCGCGGGCATCGATGCAGACTCGCCTGACCTTCGCGGCCGAGCAGTCGGAGAACCGACGCAACTCGGTGCTGCTCATCATCCTGGTCACGCTCGTCCTGGCCGCCCTCGGCTTCGCGATCGGCTACGGCACCACCGGCGCCGTCGCAGGCGCCTTCGGCGTCACCACGGGCGCGATCGTGCTGGCGATGCTCCTCTCCGTCGGCTCGTACTTCGCCGGCGACCAGCTCGTGCTGGCGACATCGGGGGCGCGCCAGGTCTCGCAGCAGTCGGCCCCGCAGCTGATGAACGTCGTCCAGGAGATGGCGCTCGCGGCCGGCGTCCCGATGCCGAAGGTCTACCTCATCGACGACACCGCCCCGAACGCCTTCGCGACGGGCCGTGATCCGAATCACGCCTCCGTGGCGATCACCACGGGCCTGCTCCAGAAGCTCGACCGAGAGGAGCTCCAGGGCGTGATGGGTCACGAGCTCTCGCACGTCCGCAACTTCGACATCCGTTTCGGGCTGCTCGTCGCGGTGCTCGTCGGCTCGATCGCGCTCCTCGCCGACTTCTTCCTGCGCTTCACCTTCTGGGGCGGCGGGCGCCGGGGCGGCGATCGCGACCGCGGCGGGGGCGGCCTCGTTGCCCTCGTCTACATCCTGGCCATCGTGCTCGCGGTCATCGCCCCATTCATCGCCCGGCTCGTCCAGCTCGCCGTCAGCCGGCAGCGCGAGTACCTCGCCGACGCGTCGTCCGTCGAGCTGACCCGCAACCCGGCCGGGATCCAGCGGGCGCTGGCCAAGATCGCCTCCGACAAGGAGGTGCTCGAGGTCGCCAACCGGGCGACGCAGCACCTGTACTTCACCAACCCGATCAAGAAGTTCGAGGAGCGCTCGAGCTCGATGTTCTCGACCCATCCGGCGATCGTCGACCGGATCAACCGGCTGCGCCAGCTGACCGGCGAGGCGCCGCTCGACCAGGCCGAGGTCAAGGCGCTGGCAGGGCTCGACTGAGCTGACCACCGACTCGATCGCCGGTCGGCGGCTTGCCGCGCAGCGGCTGGTCGGGCCGCCGTTCGGGACCGCTACCGACGTGGTCCGGGGGCTCCTCGCGGTCCAGTCGCAGGACTATCCGAACGCGAAGTGGGCGCTCGCCCAGCGCACGGCTCGGGCCTCCGAGGCGGAGCTCGATCGGGCCTTCGACGCCGGCGAGTTCGTGCGGACGCACGTCATGCGGCCGACCTGGCATTTCGTCGCGCCGGAGGACCTGCGCTGGCTGCTCGAGCTCACCGCGCCGCGGGTCCGGCAGGCCAGCGCGTACCAGTACCGCCTCCTCGAGATCGACCCGCCGCTGGTCAAGCGCGTGGCGAGGATCGTCGAGCGCGCGCTTCGCGGCGGCGTCGCCCTGACTCGGGACGAGCTCGGCGTCCGGATCCGGGAGGCGGGGATCGAGGCGGCGGGCCCGCGTCTGGCCTACCTGGTCGGGGACGGCGAGCTTGGCGGCCTGATCTGCAGCGGCCCCCGGCGGGGCAAGCGCCAGACGTATGCGCTGCTGGAGGAACGACTGCCGCCGACGCGGGCACGGACGCGCGACGAGGCACTCGCGGAGCTCGGGCGGCGGTACGTCGAGGGGCACGGGCCCGCCCAGATCGCCGACCTCGCGTGGTGGTCCGGCCTGACGGTCGCCGACGCCCGGCGGGCGCTCGAGGCGGCGAGCCCGCCGCTGGTCCGCGAGACGGTCGGGGAGCGGGCCTTCTTCGTCTCGCCGTCGGCGGCAACCCCCCAATTGCCCGGGGGCCCGCTGGTCCACCTGCTGCCGAATTACGACGAGCTGCTGATCGCGTTTCGTGACCGAACGGACGCCATGGACCCGGGTCTGCCGCCGCCGGCGCGCGTCGCCCAGGTCGTGCTGGCGCACGTCGTCGTGCGTGACGGTCTCGTCGTGGGCGGCTACCGGCGGCGCGACGAGGCTGGCCGGACCGTGCTCGCCGTGGACCCGCTCGTCGACCTCGACTCGGTCGCGAGGACGGCGATCCGGACGGCCGGGCAGCGGTTCGCGGCGTTCCTCGGCAGGCCTGTCGAGGTGGCCGGGCTCGATTGAGAGGGCCCGGGAGCCCGTGCTATCCTCCGCCACGCCATCGGGCCGCCTCGACCCGACGGACTCGCCGGGCCGAGATAGCTCAGTTGGTAGAGCACGCGACTGAAAATCGCGGTGTCGCCAGTTCGACTCTGGCTCTCGGCACCAACATCCCGGCGCGCGCAGCCTCAGAGCGGAAGTGGCTCAGTTGGTAGAGCATCACCTTGCCAAGGTGAGGGTCGCGGGTTCGAATCCCGTCTTCCGCTCCATTCTTTTGCCCGCGTACCCTGAGGCATGCTGCCCCTTCGTCTAGTGGTAGGACAGCGGACTTTGAATCCGTTAGGCGAGGTTCGAATCCTCGAGGGGCAACCACCTCACTGAGCCGATCGCCGGAGCGGCGGGCGTCGTATGGCACAATCCGACGGCTCCTCGAGGCGACGTGGTGAAGTGGTTCAACACGGAGGTCTGCAAAACCTCTATTCAGCGGTTCGAATCCGCTCGTCGCCTCCACGCCGATCCCTCGCGCTAGCCTGAGGGCGTGTCGACGAGCGGCGTCCCGAGACGGATCGAAAGCGTCGACGTCCGTATCACCGGGACCCTCGCTCGTATCGGCGTGCCCGTCCTCAGGGTTGCCCTCGGGATCGTTTTCCTGTGGTTCGGCGTGCTCAAGTTCTTTCCCGGCGTCAGCCCGGCGGAGACGCTCGCCGCCCGCACTATCGAGCAGCTAACCGGCGGCCTCGTCCAGCCGGGGCTGTCGCTGCCGCTGCTCGCGGCATGGGAGTCGGTCATCGGGATCGGCCTGATCCTGAACCGCGGCATGCGCGGAGTCCTGTTCCTGCTCGCCGTCCAGATGGCGGGCACGTTCACGCCCCTGGTGCTCTTCCCGGGCGAGACCTTCAGGGTCTGGCCGATCGCGCCGACCCTCGAGGGCCAGTACATCATCAAGAACATCGTGCTCATCGGCGCGGCGATGGTCGTCGGGGCCACGGTGCGCGGCGGCGGCCTGGTGGCCGAGCCGGCGGCCGCGGCGGCTCGTGAGGGCTCCGCGTCGGCGTGAGCGACCGCCCGATCGTCGACGTCCACACCCACATGTATACCCGGCGCTGGCTCGAGCTCCTGCGCGCTTCTGGTGCGCCGTACGGTGTCGTCATCCGACCCGACGGGCGCGACGAGATCTACCGGGGGCCGACGCCGGTAGCCTTCCCGCAGCCGGGCCACTTCGACTACGACCTCCGGATCGAGCACATGGACTCGGCGGGCATCGACGTCTCGATCGTGTCGCTGACCTGCCCCAACGTGTACTGGGGCGGCGAGGACGTGAGCGTCGCCGCGGCACGCGAGTCCAACGACTCGATGGCCGAGGCCGAGCGCGCCTACCCGGGCCGCATCAAGTGGTTCACCTCGCTCCCGTGGCAATACCCGGATCGGGCGGTGGAGGAGCTGCGTCGTTCGGTCGGCAACGGCGCGGCCGGCGTGATGGTCCTCGCCAATGTCGCCGGTCGAAGCCTCACCGAGGACACCTTCGCGCCGATCTGGGCCGAGATCGACCGCTGTGCGCTGCCGGTGCTCGTGCACCCGGCCGAGCCGCCGGGTGCCGACCTGATGGACCTCGGTCGCTACGACCTGACCTGGTCGGTCGGGTTCATCTTCGACACGACCCTCGCCGTGACGCGGCTGGTCTTCGACGGCTTCCTCGATCGATGCCCGAACCTCAAGCTCATCGTCGCCCACGGCGGAGCCGCACTGCCGTACCTCATCGGACGCCTCGAGAAGGGCGACGAGGTCGAGCTCGCGAGCCGGCGACGGATGACCGCGCACCCCACCGACTACCTGCGCCGGCTGTACTACGACTGCATCACCTACGACCTCGGCGCCCTGCGCTACCTCATCTCGGTCGTGGGCGCGGAGCGGGTGCTGTTCGGGACGGATTGGCCGCACCAGGTCCACGACGTTGCGGGCTCGCTGGCGAACACCGCCGCGCTGCCGGCGGACCAGCGCGACGCCATCCGCGGGACGACGGCCATCGGTCTGTTCGGCCTGTGACGTACCCTGCCCGGGCCGGAGTGGCGGAAGGGCAGACGCGGCCGACTTAAACTCGGCTGAGGGCAACCTCGTGCGAGTTCGAATCTCGCCTCCGGCACCAGGCAGCTGCGACCCGGTGCGATCCGACACCGTCAACGTCACCGGACTGCAGTCGCGCAGCGCCTGGTTGCGTAGCATTCGAGCCCAGTCGTTCAGCCATCGAACGAGTCATGGGGGAGAGATTTCCGTGCGCCGTCGTTCCACGTTCGCCATTGGTGTCGCGCTCGCGCTGCTCGTGGTCCCGCTCGTCGCCGCGCCTGCAAGCGCCCGCTCGAGCATCCGCGCCGCACAGGATCGCGTCGTCGCCTACTGGACGGCCGCCCGCATGGCGGCGGCGGTTCCGCGCGACTTCGTCCGCGTGGGCGAAAGGTTCGTGCCGCGTGCCCGGCCGGGTAGTGGCAGCAGCATCGTCACCGGCAGGTCCTTCGGCGGGAACGGCGAGGTCCGCGACCGCGTCGGCAAGGTGTACTTCCACATGGCCGGCGGCGACTGGCAGTGCTCCGGCTCCGTCGTGTCCGACGGCGGCCGCGCCGGCTACTCCATGGTCCTCACGGCGGGTCATTGTGGGATCGATGAGTCGACCGGCGAGTTCGCCACGAACTGGCTGTTCATGCCCTCCTGGGACCGTCAGCCGGCCACGTTCTCAACGGCCTGCTCCGGGAGCCTGTACGGCTGCTGGACGACGGCAGGCGGCGGCGGACTGTACGTCGACAACCACTTCGCGACGGCGGGCAGCTTCAACGATCAGGCCGTGACCCACGACTGGACGTTCGCCGTGGTTGGCCCCGGTGGTCATGACGGCAACACGCAGCTCGACTCGATCCAGGCAATCGGGGCCGGCTACACCCTCGGCATCAACACGGTGAGCACCGGCGACCGGCTCGCCGCGTTCGGCTTCCCGGCCGCCGGCAAGTACCACGGCAACGACCTGACGTACTGCGCCGGCCCCGTCGGGCAGGACGCCGGCACCGGCAACGCGACGTGGTCGCTCGCTTGCGACATGACCGGCGGCTCGTCCGGTGGTGGCTGGCTCGAGGGCGTCAACGAGTCGAACGGGAACGGCGGCGTGCTGAGCTCGCTCAACTCGTACGGCTACTCGGGCGTCAGGAACATGTACGGCCCGAAGTTCAACAACGAGACGAATGCGACCTACAACGCGGCGAAGAGCGGAACGCCGACGAACACGAGGGTCTAGGTCTAGAGGCTGCAGTGCGATTGCAACGCAGTCGCAACATCAGGGCCTTGGAGGCGCAGGGTCCGCCCGGCAGAATTTTGGGGACATCGGCTGCCGGTGGTCGCGGTGCGAGCGTTGCACGGCCGGGCCGATCCGGGCGCGAGGAATCGCGCCGGAGCAGCTTCGGAGCGGGAGCAGTGATCGTTCGCGTCCTGCGGGCGCGCGTGAACGCAGCCAGGGTCGGCGCCTTCAACGCCGTCCTCCGGCGCCAGCTGGCATGGCTGCGGGAGCAGCCCGGGCTCGTCTACGTCAAGCTCGCGCGCCGGCTTCTTCCCGATGGCGGCCAGGAGGCGGTCCTGTTCGAGG
>JACXTT010009349.1_pt1 | contig 13399 bp, 10 predicted proteins | sample 9270951 | NCBI WGS metagenome assembly JACXTT01 (sample SAMN15532306, study PRJNA645909) | rock metagenome | isolation source: weathered quartz diorite | place: Puerto Rico | collected 2017-06-21
GGAGGTCTGCAGGTCACCAGGGGAAGAAATGCAATCGTGCATGGATGACGCGCGAGAAGCTGCGACTTCAGAGCTCGATCAACATTTAATAAGATACTGCCTCGAACCCTCTTGCGATCTGCAGAAGTCGCCCTGGTTCTTCGACGACCTTTTTGGAGTGCTGAAGGCTTTGCGCGAGCGATTCATCGCAGCAGCCAAGGCAAGGCTGGCCGATACGATCGTCACGCGGAAAATCAATGAGACTCTGGATTTTTGGTTTGCGCGGCGCCGGATGGTTTTAATCGAAGGCGTGGCTGGCATCGGCCGCACGGAGAGCGCGCGCTCTTGGACCGACGCGCAGGCTGGAATGGTTAGGTTCGTTGAGGTTCCTGAGTCGAGCGACGATCGGAGTTTCTTCGCAAGCATGGCAAGGCAACTCGGGGTAGCACGTGGCGCGTCGATGAAGGCGCAGGAAATCAAAGTCCGCGTCGAGGAGGTGCTTGCTTCAAGCGGCTTAATGCTTGTGTTCGACGAATCGCAGTACGTCTGGGGCCAATACTTACGGCCGCGGAAAACACCAGATCGCCTCTTATGGATAAAAAGGATTTTCGACTCCGGGACGCCCATCGCGCTTGTCGCGCACACCGATTTTTCAAAGTGGCAGGCGCACTATGTTAAGCAAACGCTATGGACCGACGAACAATTCGAGCGGCGACTCAACCGTCGAGTCACATTGGCGACGGAGCATCCGCGCGAAGATATGCTCAGGATTGCTCGCTCGCATCACCCGAGCGGAGATCAGCGCAGCTGGAAACTTCTCGCGAGTTATGCGCTCGGCACCGAGAAGAAGCAGGCCAGCGGAATCGTCGAAGCTCTGGAAAGCGCTCGCTACCGCGCAGACCAGGCGGGCAGGAGCGAGGTGACGTTTGCAGACATTGAAGCCGCCCTGATTCACGATCACGGCTTCTTCAGTCCCTCACAAGCAGGGGCATTGCAGGCCAGATGCAACGCGGTTGCGAAGCCCCTGAAAATGCGCAGCGCGAGGTTGAAACCGCGGCCTCTACCTAATGGACGGCTTTTAGAACTCCATGAGTCGGCCAACACGCCGAAGGAGGCACGAACACAGTTTTTTGAATCATCGGCGGTCACATAGGCACCGCCGATCCTCAATTTTCCTTTCTTCCCAAAGGCAGCGCGAAATGGATTCGCGAGCGGCATCCGGCGAGCTTTCGATTCAGATTTTGGAACTTTGCTCCCTAGAAATCGGACAATTAGGTCGCGAAGCTACAGCTGTCGAGGACTAAAAGCCCGGCAAGCCGAAGCGATTTCGCCGAAACAATCGCTTAATTTCATTGTTCAATTAGTGCATATTCGAACTGGAGTGGCCTGAATCATGAGAAGTAAATTCTTCTGGCTAGCGCTGGCGATAAGCGTGGCCATGACCGCTCCGACGCAAGGTAATGACCATCGTGCTGGCCGGGATGTTGCGGCAGGGCCGGGTGGCTCCGCGCGCTCTTCGGCCGGAGCAGTCCGGTCGATGCCGCGCGGCAATTTCGGCGGCGGGCGCCCGATCGTCGCGACACAGCATTTTTCGGCAATTGGGGCACGTCCGCCTCAGACCGCATTTCGGCATTCCAACGTTAGCGCAATTAGCGGCGCATCCATCGGTCAACGGTTTACGCCTAGAACTTTTAACCGTGACGACCGTTTGACTCGATTCTCGAATCGAAGCGCTCGTATTGCCAGCTTGGAGGACCCTGGGGGTGATCGATTCGGACAAATTCGCAATGGGAACCGAGGCGTCGTTAGCTCAAGCGGAGACGCGTTAACCGGTCAGCACGTTGCGTCCAGAACCTTGAACCGTGGCGACAACTCAACTCGATTCATGAATTCACGTACTCGCCTCGCCAGCGTAGAGAGCCGTACTCGCGATCGATTTGGACAAATTGCAAATGGAAACCGCGGCTTTAACACCACTCGGCAGCACGTCTTCGCACGGCGCTCGGCCAACTGGCATCCCGATTGGGACCGAAGTTGTGACCACTGGTGGAATGGGCATTGTTGCCGCTTCATCAATGGCTTTTGGGTCATCTTCGATCTCGGGTTTTATCCCTGGTGGCCTTCCAGCTATCCATATTGGTATGGATATCCGTATGGTTATCCCTACGATTACTATCCTTCCTACTACTCATACGGTTATCCATCTGGATATGATCCCGGTCCTTACGACCAGAGCGATGCCGATTACTATGGCCGCGGCCGATACAATTCGCCTGATCAATATAGCGATCGCACGGTCGTTGCCGCCCAGACACAACTGGCCAAAGATGGTTATTATCGCGGAGAGATCGACGGCATTCTTGGCCCGGAGACGCGTCGTGCGATCGTTAGTTTTCAAAGTGACCACGGCTTACGCGTGACCGGGAACCTTTCTCAGGAGACGCTCTCTACCCTGGGATTGTGACAGCTACATGCCGCTGGAGGCACGGCGCTGCGTCGATGTCTTTCTAATCGCGTGTCCAAGGAGCTAGCATCGAGAAGCTTTTCGGAAAAACGCTCAACGCCCAACGTCCAACGCCCAATTCAGAGATCCCCAGTTCGGCTTGACTTCGATTCGCCCACTTGCGAAAGCCTTTGGGCCTCGATATTCGGCGTCCGATCTTCGGCGTTCTTAATCGCGCGATAGTCGCTCTACAGGTAGAGAAACTAGGCCAGCGCCTCAATCCGGTTCAGCAAATCTTTCTTGCTTGTCATGCCGGTAACTTGATCGCGCAGTTGTCCGTTCTTAAAGAAAAGCAGCGACGGGATGGCGCGGATGTTGTACTTTGAGGAGAGGCTTTGGTTCTCGTCAACGTTTACTTTCGCGATCTTGACCGAGCCGGCTTTCTCTTTTGCGATTTCGTCCAGTAACGGTGCGATTAGCTTGCACGGACCGCACCATTCCGCCCAAAAATCCACCAGGACTGGTTTATCACTGCGCGTCACCTCGCGCTCGAAGTTCGATTCATCCAAATTCACTGCCCCTGAATTTTCCATCAGGAAATGTAATTCAAGATTTGGATAATCAAAATAAGGGCAGAGATGCTGACCAGCGTCCAGCAGAGCGGTATCGGCAATTTATCGGCAATGGTAGCGGCTTCAGGCGCCACCGTGACCGGCGTCACTTCTGAAGAAGCAGCGGTGGCCAGTGGCATGCTAATCAAGGGCTGCGTTTTCTTCATTTGGACAGCGGCCGGCGCTGGAGCCGGCGATACCGTGACCCGCGCTGTCTCTTTTTTTGGGCCCAGCGACAGCGGATCGATTGGCGAAGGGCTCCCAATATTCGAGATTGGCCCGTTTGATTTTTGAGTCGGTGGCACCTGAGGCGGAGCAAAACGAGGCTCCTGAACGGGCTTGTTCGGTGCCGGTGGGATCAGTGGTTTGGCAATTGGCGGCAGCGGACCGTTCGCAGGCGGGCGCGTCGGCAAAGTAATTCGTGCGGTGTCGCCGGCCTCCGCCGGCTTCGTGGCGGGCGGAGGCATCGCCGCGATGCGAACGGTCTCTTTTTTTGGTTCGGTTGGATCAGCCATTAGACAGTCCCAATATGGTAAGAGATCGCGTGGCCATCTGTCACTCCTAAATTTACGGCCAGGCGCGAAATTCGGCAGCGTTGTCGATTATCAGTTTCCGTGATCAGGTATGGAATGCGTCGCCGATGCCACGTCGCCCCTCCCTTCACAATGGAGAGGCGAGGGCGAGGGTTGCATACAAGGAAACTGGCGCCCGCGAACCCCTCACCTTAGTCTTCTCCCCTTTGTTCAAGGGGAGAGGCGAGAGAGCCATTGCGGGGCTTACCTGCATTCTCTTAGTCTAAGGAGGCCGCAACCAGGATGATCTCTATTGCCACTGAAAACCTTACGCGATTAAATCGTAACCGCGACTGCCCGTAATTCTTCGGCGGATGAATTCACCGACGACCGCGGGTTCATTGAGAATGACCCGGGCATCGACATCCGGCGCATCGGCTTCACTGCGAGCACTGTACGGTTGATCCACCAGCAGCGTCAATTGCCTTCCAATCTGCCTATGCGCAACTCGCTCGGCGATCTCTCGTTGAATTGACATTGCCCGGCGGAAACGCGCATTCTTGACTCTTGTCGGAATCTGCCCCGGCATCCTCGCCGCCCGCGATCCCTCCTCCTGCGAGTATTTGAAGACTCCGAGCCGCTCGAATCTGGTGCTGGCGATAAAATTCAGTAGCGACTCAAATTGCGCTTCCGTCTCGTCGGGGAAACCGACGATGAACGTCGTCCGCAGAGCGACGCCGGGAATGCCTGCGCGTAGCCGACCGATTAGATCTTCGATATGCTCGCGCGAAGTTTCGCGACGCATTTTTTGCAACATCGTGCCATCGATGTGCTGCAGCGGAATGTCGATGTAACGCGCGACTTTATCGCATTCAGCGATGGTTGCGATCAACTCATCGCTCCAGTGCGCGGGATGGGTGTAGAGCAATCGCACCCAAAAATCGCCTGCGATCTCCTGGATCGCGCGCAGGAGAGACGACAGATTCGGCCCGCGTGAAGAATCGACTGGTTGACGGGGCCCGGCTTTCGCCAGCCATAAATCCATTCCGTAGTAGGTTGTGTCCTGGCTAATCAGGTTGATCTCGCGCACACCTTCCGCTACCAGTGCTCGAATCTCGGCGAGCACCGAGCCGGGCTCGCGGCTGCGATGGCGACCGCGCATCTGCGGGATAACGCAAAAACTACATGGGTGATTGCAACCCTCAGCGATTTTTACGTAGGCCGAATGCGCGGGAGTGAGTCGGAATCGCGGTGTGCCGTAATCGGGAATGTAACGCGGCCGCGGAGTCACGAAGTCCACTTCGTCTGCATTAAGAGAAACGCCCAACGCCGAACCCGCCTCCGCCCTGGACGGGCTCCGCCGCGGCGAGCGCCGAACATCGAACATCGAATCTTCTGACTTCAACATTGGGCGCCTGCCGCGCCGTAGCCTTGCTAAGGCGGGTCGGACGTTGGACGTTGGGCGTTTTCTTAGGACCCTCTCAATGATTTCACCAAGTTGACCGACCTGATCGAGTCCGATCAACGCATCGACTTCTGGCATTTGTTCGCGCAGCTCATGCGCAAATCGCTGCGCCAGACAGCCGCTCACTATGAGTCGTTGATCCGGCAGCTTCATTTGGCTCCGTCGTTGATGCGCTTCCAAAATCGCATCAATCGACTCCTCCTTGGCGGAATCGATGAAGGCACAGGTATTTATCACCAGCACATCGGCATCTTCCGCACTCGAGGTGATCTCCATCCCGCGCTGAAGGACGCTGCCAAGCATGATCTCCGCATCCACCAAATTCTTGGCGCAACCAAGACTAATCATCCCTACTTTCGGTGGTTTGCCAGAAACGTTGAACGTCGAACACACAACGCCCGGATCCTCTGCATTCGACGTTGAGCGTTGTCTTACAGTTCTATCCACCAGTTCGCTTAGCCTCGCCCGTTATTCGACCGTGACGTCGCTGTCACTGTCCGCAATCAATTTACCGTTTTTCTTAATTTGGACTGCCTCGCGATCGAGCACGCGCACAGCAATGTGTTGTCCACGGAATTCCACTGTGCCATCTGCTGGAGAAATCCAGCGCTCAAACGCCGGTCTCACCGCCCCGTCGTCTACTACGACTTTGATATAGGTTTTCTTAAGTGGTTTGATGTCGACCCGATTCGGTCCATCCGATTCCGTGGCATTTTCAGTCGCGCCCGCTTTCGCCAAATCCTCCGGTCGCACCGGTTCGGCGCGGCGAACTTCTGCCTCCTTGGGTGTTGCCGACGCCATCGGCGTCGAGCTGACAATCCGTGGCGGAGCAGTGGCCGGTGGGGGAGACCGTTCGATGACTGGTGTTGCTTCCGGTTTCTTTGCCACGGTACTTGCGACAACCGGCGCCGGCGGAGCAATCGTTGGACTCGGAACTACTAGCGACGTTTCGGCAACCCCGATCCTTTGCTCGGTCCGCGGTGAAAGTCGTTGGATATTCAGTAACAATTTCACCGCCAAAAATCCAAGCGCGATCGTGCTCAATGCGACCAGAAGCGGCCATGGTGACGAGCGTTCGCTTGATCGCACAGGCCGAACCGCCGCCGGGTGAGGGCGGTGTGGTTTCCGTGCCGAAGCTTCCTGCAGGTAGGCATAACCGTCCACGGTCACCTGCGCTGACGTTTCGAACGCGTCCAGATACGGCGTCACATCCACCTCAAGAAACTTTCCGTAAATGAGCAAGAAACCCTTCGCGTAGGCGAGACTGGGAAATTGGGAGAAATCGTCCGCCTCTATCTCGGCCAGACGGGAGGGACGAATCTTCGTCATTCGCGCGGCTTCATCGAGGGTGAGACCGCGGGCCAGGCGCGCTTCCTGAAATTTTTTGCCAAGACCTTCGATTGACATGTTGAGGGGCCGGCTAAACGGTGGCGTCAAGATCGACCAAAATCTCGCGCGGCTTTGCGCCTTCGCCGGGACCTAAAATACCGCGCTGTTCCAGAATATCAACGATGCGGGCCGCTCGCGTATAACCGAGCCGCAACCGGCGTTGCAACAATGAAGTGGAAGCCCGTTTTTCCTGGCGAATGATCTCGAGGCATTTCTCGACCAGCTCTTCGTCTTCATCCGTAACCTCTTCGCTCGAGCCGGCGGCAGCCTGAAGTTTCTCATGCATCGCAGGATCGAACGCCGGCTGGCTTTGTGCCGAAACGAATTCGACCAACCGGCGAATTTCCTCATCCGTAACCAGCACGCCCTGCGCCCGAATCAATCGCGACGCGCTTGGCGGCAGATACAACATGTCACCCTGGCCCAGGAGACGGTCAGCACCGTTCTCATCCAAAATTACTCGACTATCGATCTTACTTGCCACTTGAAACGCAATCCGGCTCGGAATGTTCGCTTTAATGACCCCCGTAATGACATCGGCTCGCGGCGTCTGTGTCGCCACAACCAAATGGATACCTGCGGCACGTGCCATTTGCGTGATGCGGGCGATCGCACTTTCGACGTCAGCCGGCGCGGTTTGCATCAGGTCTGCCAATTCGTCAATGATCACGACGATGTAAGGCAGTTTGTCTGGAATTGGAATCTCTGTTGTAGCCGGCGTCGCTGACGCCGGGCCGCGGTCATCGACCGCGGCTACAGAATCTGTGTCTTTCCTCTTTGGCGGCCGGGCGTTGAAACTGATGATGTTGCGCACGCCGACTCGGGCAAAAATTTTGTATCGGTTGCTCATCTCATCGGTCAACCACCGCAAGGCCAGGAGAACCTTCTTTGGGTCGACCACGACGGGAAAAGCGAGGTGCGGAAGTGAGCTGTAGTGCTGCATCTCAACCACTTTTGGATCGATCATGATGAAGCGCAGTTCTTCTGGGGTGAAGCGAAACAGCATGCTGGCAATAAGCGCGTTGATGCATACGCTTTTGCCGCTGCCGGTCGTCCCTGCCACGAGCAGATGCGGCATTTGCGCGAGATCGGTGATGATCGCCTTGCCGTAAACGTCTTTCCCAAGTGCCAGCGGAATCTTCGCGCGGGCCTTGCCCTCGTCCCAATCGGGCGATTCGAGTAACTCACGCAGCGTCACCGTCACTTTGCGCGTGTTCGCCAGCTCGATGCCAACTGTATCCTTGCCGGGAATTGGCGCCAGAATGTTGATCCGCTCGGCTCGCGTCGCGCGGGCGAGGTCGCGCTCGAGACTGACAATCTTGTCCACCCGCACCCCTTTGGCTGGATACACTTCGTAACGGGTGATGGTCGGGCCTTTCGTGATATCGCCCGGTGCAACGGCGATACCAAATTGCGCGAGTGTGTCGATCAAAGTCTGTTGGACCCGTTGCAGCTCGGCCGGATCAGCGCCGCCGCGGCCTTCCGGATCATGTTCCGCCAGCAAGTCGAGGCCGGGCAACATGTAACTCTTGAGGTCCCAAGTGCGACTTGTGAGAGCGGGTGCCGTGGTCGAGCCGGTCATGCCCCCGCGCAATTCGGCCAGCGAAGGTCTTCTTCGGATCAGAGCGGGCTCGCTCGGCAGCGCCGTGGTATCGACCACTTTGGGTTTTGGCCGATCGACTGATTCCTCCAGCGAAATGAAAGCAGAGGCTGGCTCAGTCACCGGTGCGCCCTGCCGCTTCAACTGTTTCTCCAGCACGCGGCTTTGTTTGGCCAGTTCTTTCTGGCTGATCTCAAGCTGGCCTTTGATGTCGGCTTTGCGCAGTTGCCGACGCAGCCGCCATTCGTGCAGCGCTGCGATGCCGCGGCGCGTTCCGGTCACGGTTTGCCTAACGACATGAATCGGTCGTAGTCCCGTCACGAGGATCAACGTCGTCAGATAAATTCCGCCGAGCAGGACGAAGGAGCCCACCCGGCCCATCGAACTCAGGAGCAACGTTTTTCCAAAAAAATAGCCGACCCAGCCACCAGACCCGCGAACGTTGGAAGGCACCTTCCAGCCAAGCCGAATACTGAGGCGCAACAATTGATCGAGACATGCCGCTGACGAAATGAACAGAACAATCCACGGGACGCGCAGCCAGACACGCAAACCAGAATGAAACAGTTTCGCCATGCCGAATCCGAATAACAGGGCGGCGAACAAGTACGAGGCGGCGCCGATGAGAAAATAAAAAATGCTCGCAAGAATGGCGCCGAACGGTCCGATGAAGTTTTGCACGGGCCGATTAGGAGGCGAGAGATAACTCCACGGTACCCACGACGGTAAATCTTTTGGGCTGTATGAAATCAGGGAGAGAAAGAGCAGCGTTCCGACGAAGAGCAGCATAAGCGCATAGACTTCGCTCCAGGGATTGCTCTTAACCGAACGGGCCACTTCGGAAAGGATAGTAATCTTGCCGCCGTCTCTTTCAATTAACTCTTAATCGTGCTCGCTTGCCACGCCGTAGTTGGGCCAAGGCTGGTGCTCATAATCGTGCTCGATGTGGAGAGAAATTCCGCGAGTTGTAGTGGCGTTGGTGTCAAGCGCCGGATTTAACCGCGCTTTCGCCTTGCGCAGGGCGCAGAACGCCGATTACTGTGCGGGCGCGTTATGCATTTTAGTTGTCGCAGAACGTCCATTCTGCTCTCGGCCGGCGTCATAATTCTCTGGTCTTCGTGCGAAAAACATCATTTGGGCGAAGTGCCGGAAGTGCAGAGAGAACATGTCGAGCCGGCCGGTGGATTGGCTCAGGATTCTGACTTAATCAGAGAAAGGTCAGCCGCTCCGCCTGCGCCATCGGTCAAGCCCACGCCCGCTGAATTTTTTCCGGAAAGCAGCCCTCGTTAGGCAAAGGAGCCCCTTATGGCCAAGCACAAATACCTGACATCGCCACCAAATCTTACCGGGATGCCACCCGGCGTGCCATACATCATCGGCAACGAAGCGGCCGAGCGTTTCTCCTACTACGGGATGAAATCGGTCCTGACCGTTTTCATGGCGCATTACATTTTGAATCAGTCCGGCGTGCTGGCGCCGATGTCGCCGAACGAAGCCTACATGTACACGCATTACTTCGTTTTCGGCGTCTACTTCCTTCCGATTCTGGGGGCGGTCATTGCCGATGGCTGGATCGGCAAATACTGGACCATCTTCTCGCTCTCCATCGTTTACTGCTTCGGCAACCTCACCCTCGCCTGCATGGCCACGTCTTGGGGAATCGCCATCGGGCAACGGACGATGCTCGCAATCGGATTATTTCTAATTTGTTTAGGCGCGGGCGGAATTAAGCCATGCGTCTCGGCTAACGTCGGCGATCAGTTTGGGGAATCGAACAAGCATTTGCTCTCGAAAATGTTTGGCTGGTTCTATTTCTCGATCAACGCCGGTTCTTTCATTTCTTCGCTTCTTTGTCCCTGGCTTCTCGGCAATCCGAAGTACGGACCGGGATGGGCATTTGGGATCCCTGGTATTGCTATGTTGATCGCGACTTTGTTTTTTTGGGGCGGCCGAAACAAAATGGTGCACGTGGCGCCGGCTGGACTTGGTTATCTGCGCGAAACATTCAGCAAAGAAGGTCTCATCACCCTCGCCCGCATCGCGATGGTTTACGTTTTTATTTTGGTTTTCTGGGCACTCTGGGGCATGAGCAACGGCGCCGAATGGACGTTGCAAGCCGAAAAAATGGATCTGCACGTGTCTTGGCTGCCGTGGATCAACATTAGCTTTTCGCCATTTCACGTTTCAGCGGGATGGGGTTTGGATTTGCTGGCTGCGCAGGTGCAAACCGCAAACCCTATTTTGATCCTGATTTTTATCCCGCTGGTTAACTATGTGATCTACCCGCTGATTAACTCTGTCTTCCCCCTCACGCCGTTGCGAAAAATCGGAATAGGCCTTTTCATTACCGCCCTCTCTTTCGTTGTTATCCTCTGGATCCAAGGGTGGATCGATGCAGGGTTGAGACCGCACATCGATTGGCAGTTTCTCGCCTACGTTGTTCTCACCCTCGGCGAAGCCATGGTCTCGATCACTGGTTTGGAATTTTCCTACACGCAGGCACCGAACACGATGAAGAGTTCCGTGATGGCGCTGTGGCTTCTCACGGTCGCCTCAGGTGAACTCTTCGTCGGCCTCGTCAATAAATGGATCTTGGGTGCAGGCGGCGCGCATAAGCTCAGCGACTATCAGTACTTTACGTTCTTCACGATTTTGATGTTCGCAGCAGCAGCCGTTTTTGTTGTTGTCGCCTGCTTTTACAAGGGCCGCACTTACTTGCAGGCGCAGCAGCCGACGCTGGATGAGATCGCGACGGAGCCGATTCTACATGGCGGCACGCCGAGCTGAGGGACGATGAAAATCCTTATCGCGGCAGCATCCGCATTGTCGTTGTCGATCTTAAATGCGATCGGCAATCCGATGGACGACGAATTCGAAAAGGTCGCGAAGGACTATTGTGAAAATTATCTCGCGTCACATCCGGAACAGGCCACCGAGCTCGGTGATCATCGCATTGACGGTCAGCTAACCGATTACTCGGCCGAAGCGCGCGCGAAGGAACTGGAGACGCAAAAGGAATTTCGCGACAAGCTGAATGCCGTCGACGGATCGCAACTTACTGGAGCGAACAATGTCGATTTTCGCATCTTGAAGGAGAACGTCGATTACGAAATCTTTCAGGCGGAAGAGCTGAAGGAACCGGAATGGAATCCCCTGGTTTACATGCAGGGCTTGGCCAACAGCCTTTATCTCTTGGTTGCACGAGATTTTGCGCCGCCTGAAAAACGGATCCCAAACTTGCGTCAGCGCATGGAAAAGATTCCGCGCGTAATCGAGCAGGCCAAAGCCAATCTGCAGCATCCGCCACACGTTCATACGGAAACAGCCATTGAGCAAGCGCAAGGCGCAATCGGTCTGGTGCGCGAAGGTCTGTCGCCCTTGCTCGATCAGGTGCCGCAGATGAAAAAGGACATTGCGTCCTTGCAGGAGAAAACCGCGGAGGCGCTGGAAGATTACAAGAAATGGTTGCAGGAAGATTTGCTCAAACGGTCGGATGGAGATTTCCGTCTGGGCCCGGACAAGTTTCGCAAGAAACTGCGTTTTGCTCTCGCCTCTGATTTGTCGATTGAGGAGATCATGAAGCGAGCGCAGGCAGATTTGCAGCAAACGCAAACTGCCATCTACGAAACGGCATTGCCGCTTTACAAAAAATATTTTTCGAACCCGGATGATAAAACCCTTGCCGACAGAAAGAAAGTCACGGCAAGTGTGCTGGACAAGCTGGCGGAACAACATCCCGACGACAGCACCATCGTCGGCTATTGCCGGAAGGTTGTCGGCGAAGCGACCGATTTCGTGAAATCGCATCACCTCGTGAACGTTCCAAAGACACCGCTGGATGTGATTGTGATGCCGGAATTCAAGCGCGGCCAGGCAATCGCCTATTGCGACGCGGCCGGTCCGCTGGAAAAAAAGGGGAAGACATTCTTCGCGGTCGCTCCTACCCCTAACGACTGGTCGAAAGAGCGTAAGGAATCGTTCTTTCGCGAATACAACAACTACATGATCCGCGATCTCACGGTGCACGAAGCGATGCCGGGCCATTACTTGCAACTGGCGCACGCGAATGAATTTCGCGCCCCAACCCTGGTGCGTGCGATTTTCCAGAGTGGCACATTCATTGAAGGGTGGGCGGTTTGTTGCGAGCAAATGATGGCGGAACAGGGCTACGGCGGGCCCGAGGTGAAGATGCAACAGTTAAAAATGCGTTTGCGCGCAATCTGTAACGCCATTCTCGACCAAAGCATCCACGCCGGAAACATGAGCGAACAGCAGGCAATGGATTTGATGATGAAGGAAGCTTTTCAGCAGGAAGGCGAGGCGGTCGCAAAATGGAAGCGTGCCCGTCTGACTTCTGCCCAGCTCTCAACCTATTTTGTCGGCGTGAGCGAACATCTCGATCTTCGCGAGGCCGCGAAAGCGAAATGGGGCAAAGATTTCAACCTCAAAAAATACAACGACCAGGTCATTTCCTACGGCAGCCCGCCGGTAAAGTACATCCGCGAGCTGTTGGGATTGTGAACAGAATGACGAATGACGAAACAATGACCTAATGACGAAGCCCGAATCGGAGGGTACTTTTCAAACCGTCACTTTGACTTCGTCATTCCTTCGGCCTTCGACATTTAGTAATTGGTCATTTTGGTCTCATACCGAGGCCCTCGCCATTTGGATGCGGGCATAAATGGAGTGAAGGGCGTCAGATGGATTTTCATCGGGGAGAATGGTCTGCGGCATGGCTGGCGGTTCAGCATCTTCGCGGCGACAGTTATTCTCGGAGCGCAGTTTCTGGAGGAACCGGCTCTAGGATTTTTAGGGAGAAAGCTCCACCTCGATCGTGCGCTGAGCGCGACGAACATAATTATCAGCGATCTGTTCGATCTGGTCATCATATTGGTTGTCACTGGCGTATTCGCGCGATTCGAGCGGCGGCGGATCGACGGTTATGGATTGCCGGTTAGCCAGGCATTCGGCAACTTTTTTTGGAATGGCGCGCTCCTTGGTATGTTGGCAATCCAGTTTGTCGGGCTCGGGATGCTCCTCACCCGGGGAATGCGCTTGCGCGGAGTGGCCTTGCATGGCGCAGAGATGATCACGGCTCCTTTCTTGTGGCTTCTCGCGATGTTGCTTGTCGGCATTGCTGAAGAATATGTCTTTCGCGGGTACGCTTTGCAGTCGCTTTGGCGCGCCGCCGGTTTTTGGCCAGCAGTACTAATCACCTCCGGGTTGTTTGCCGGCGCGCACATATCCAAGCCACATGAGAACGCAATCGATATCGGGATGATATTCGTTCTCGGCGTTCTCCTCTGACTGACGGTCAAGATCATTGGTTCCCTTTGGCGGGCGGTCGGCTGGCAGCCGGCTTTTGATTTCGGCCATTTCTTCCTTAACGTCACCCGC
>JACXTT010009350.1_pt1 | contig 13398 bp, 9 predicted proteins | sample 9270951 | NCBI WGS metagenome assembly JACXTT01 (sample SAMN15532306, study PRJNA645909) | rock metagenome | isolation source: weathered quartz diorite | place: Puerto Rico | collected 2017-06-21
CAGTACACTCCGAGCTGTTTGATGAGGGGGCCCAGGGATATTATCTACAGTCACGTGCCCTAACGGGCCATCAAGTGGAAGGTTTTCGTCTCGTTGCGGTGGATTACGTCACCAAACCGATTCAGCGCGAGGAATTGTTGGCGCGAATCCAGCACCACCTGCAGCTGAGCCGGCTGCAGAAGGAGTTGACCGCCAAAACACAGGATCTGGCGCAGAAGAATGCCGAGCTGGAAGCTTATGCGCATACGATCGCGCACAGCCTCAAGACCCCGCTTGCAGCCGCCGGCCGCTTCCTGGAAATCCTTAACAAGTTTAAATCGGACGATCTGTCCGGCGAACAGCGGCATCTGGCGCAGCAGGCGCAGAGCGCGCTGGCCATGACCGGAGAGGTTGTCGACGCCCTGCTCCTGCTATCCACGGTCGCGCAGCAGCACGTGGAACTGAAGCTGGTCGACACGGGCAATCTCGTCAACCGGGCTCTTAACCAGTTGGGTGAGATGCTGGCGCGCCAGCGTGCCGACGTGAAGTTGCCACAAACCTGGCCGCAAGCGTTGGGCTACGCGCCCTGGGTAGGAGAGGTATGGCTGAATCTGCTCAGCAACGCACTCAAGTACGGCGGCTCGCCGCCGCGTCTTGAGGTCGCAGGTGCGCCGGACGGCCCGCACGTGCGCTTCAGTGTGCGGGACAACGGCCAGTCGCTTTCGGAGGACGAACGCAAGCGCGTGTTTACGCCGTTCACTCGCCTGCACAAGGAGCGGGCCGCAGGTCACGGCTTAGGCCTCGCCACAGTGCAGCGCATCGTGTCGAAGCTCGGGGGTACGGTAGGTGTGACTGTCGGTTCGGCCGGGGGCAACGAGTTCTTCTTCACGTTGCCGGCAGTGCCTGCAGCCGCGCCGGATTGAAACCCGGACCGCGGCCCCGCGTTCAAACATAACGCGAATGCCCGTCCGCACTCTTGCAACTCAAGCTGCTGCAACGCCGCCATGAAGATCCTACACGCCGACGACCATCCCATGTTCAGGGAAGGATTGCGATTTTTCCTGCAGCTTCTCGGCACTCAGGTGACCGTCTTCGAGGCGGGCAATTTGCGGGCAGTGCTGGACAAGCTTGCCCTGGAGTGGCCGGTGGACTTGCTGCTGCTCGACTTGCAGATGCCGGGAATGAGCGAGATCGAAGGCTTTCTCGCGATTCGCCGGGCCTATCCTGCACTGCCGGTAGTAATCGTCTCCGGGATAAACGATCCGCAGATCATCCGCACCCTCCTCGACGGCGGGGCACGCGGATACATCCCGAAATTTACCGGCAGCGAGCAACTGATGGATGCACTGCGTCGCGTATTAAACGGGGAAGTCTACGTGCCCGATGCGGTGTTCCTGCCTCCTTCGCAAGTCCTCGGCAACGGCGAGTCGACGCCGCTGACCTCCAGGCAGTTGCAGATTCTTCCGCTTCTTGCCGAAGGCATGCCCAACAAACGCATCGCGGACGCTCTGGGACTGACGGAGGGAACCGTCAAGCAGCACCTGAAGGATCTGTTCAGGCGCCTCAACGCCAGCAATCGCACCCAGGCTGTCAGGGAGGCCAGGCGCCTCGGGCTGCTGCCAAAATAGCCAGCGGGAATCCGTCACTACTGTCGGGGCGGCAATGAAATCTTCGAACCCGGCCCGGCAGGCGCTTCACCACGCACGTGGCGGGTGCTTGGCAATGATGATCCGTTCGCCGTCTATCCTCAGATAGCCACCGACGCGCAGGTCCTTGAGGATGCGGCTGATCATTTCGCGCGAACACCCCACGCGGTTCGCCATGTCCTGCTGGGTCAGACGCTCGCTGATGACCATCTCGCCCTCTTCATCGGTCGCCAGTTCCAGCAGCAGCCTGGCAACGCGCCCATAGACGTCGAGCAGCGCGAGATTCCCGACCGTCTTGGTCAGTTCGCGCACGCGGTGGATCAGGCTCATGACCAGTTCCGGCCCCGCATCCGGATGTTCGGTCAGAAATTTCTTGAATTGATCGGTCGTAATGACGGAGAACTTCGAGGGCTCGAGCGTCATCACCGACGCCGAGCGCGGACCCTGGTCGAGGATCATCTCGCCGAAGTATTCGCCCGACCCCTGGGTGCTGAGCAGCACTTCCTTGCCTTCCTCGTCAGCGAGGTACGCCTTCACCTTCCCCGACAGGATGATGAAAAGCGTATCGCTGCGATCGCCCTCATTGACGATGACAGTGTTCTTCGGATAGGACTTGATCGTGCCCCTCTCCGAGAGCGCCTTCAAATGATTCTGCGACAAACTCCAGAGCGGCGTGCTCTCGCTCGATGATGCCGTCATTGAAACTCCCCGTGGTTTTGATTGGCCGTTGCGGCGAAAAGTCTGCGCTCAAACAGTCTGCCATGACAAGGCACCTTGCGGGAGCTTCACGGGGTGTACCGAATCGACTCCGGCAAAACGAACCAACAGAGACCCGCCTCGCGGCGGGTCTAAAGCTGACGGAGAACTGTGGATTCAAATGGCAGTAGTAGAAATCCACCGCATCGGCACGCGCATCTTTACCGGTGCACAAAAAACCTTGTTGTCGACCATCACACAACTGGTATTGCCATGCCGGGTAAGTTCCACCTGCTGGCCGTCGTTTTCAATTGTGACCCGTGCTTTGCCACAAGCAGTCACGGCAAGGTAGGACAACGCGGCCGCGATGAACAGCTTGTTCAGAGTCGTAGTCATGATCTGGGTCCTCCTTGAAGCATTTGATGCTGGGAGCACTATATGTCCGAGGGGCCGCGACTCGTCAGGTACTCTTGCGTCTTGCGGGTGTGCAAAATTCACGTCTTGGCCGGTGGGGCAGAGGGCGCTGGAGCGCTTCTCGTACGCCGTCTTGTGACTGCGTGGCCACTGGGAAAGCAGGCCTCCAAAGGAGGCTCATTTGCGCGATCAGCTCCGAGGCCTTGTTCTTTTTCTCATAGACGGCATGATCGGTGTGAAGCAGTTCACAACTGAGGGCGCTGTCACCTAGTCATAGCCTAGGCGCCAAGGTTTCTGCTGGGGCCGTGACCAGTCGAGGCGTGAATTTCGCACACTTCGACTGCGCAATAGTTCAGTTCGCAGGGCATCCCTCCCCCCGTACAGTGTCTCCAACGGGAAACACTTTGAGGAGGAACCGAACATGACCACCACCAAGATCCTGACCAGCGTGCTGTTTGCTGCCGCGTTGTCCTGCTCCGTTGTCTTCGCACAAGACAATCTCCGCGTGACTACGGAAAACGGCCACCAGCGCGTGGAATTCGCGCTGCATGGCAAGACAAGTTGCGTGATGGTCGACGACAAGATCTTTTGCGCGCCGGCAGCGATACGCGCTCCGATCAAGCTGGCTTCCACCGTCTCCAACTGATATCCCCATTCTCCCGTGGACTTCGCCCGCCGCATCGGCGGGCTTTTTTTTGGAATCGGCCCGCCACCTCCTATTGCTTTCCGCACAGAGCAGATTGCCGGGATGACCACCCGGTGCGCATGCTATTTGCGGCTCAGTCCAGCGGGAATCGCAGTTGCTTCGACCGGGCCGCGCTTGAGGGCGAGTTCGAAAGACTGCCCGGCCCGCACAAAGCCAAGGAAACCGCCAGCGGCGGCATCCGGCAACGGGCCCGGCGGGTAGCCGTAAAGCCAAATCTTGGCGCGGATGGCGGCGGGCAGTTGAATGAGTTCGTCGTAATTGGGATGGACACCGGTCCTTGCCGGACCGGTTTCGCAGTCGTGAAAGATAAGGTCGGCGCTCGCGTAGTGGGCGGCCAAGTGCCCCGGAGTAAACTGGGTGTCGGTTGTGAGGAACGTTCGATGGCCGTCGTGCTCGATCAAGAGGCCGTAGCTGTGAACAGTCGCGCCCGGACTGCAGACATGCACCGCGGGGACGGGTTCAAGACGGGCGTCCTCCCATTCGAACGACCGATTCGAGGTGACGATATGCACGTCGAAGAAGGTATCCAGCTCAGTCTCGGTCCCGGAAATGATGCCCATGCCTCCGCGCAGCGCGCGGTTCCAGAGCGGGTCGGCAAGAGACTCTTCGACAAAGAGACGGGGACGTTCGCAACGCGCGTCGAATTTCGTTTGAAAGCCAACGTACTCAAGCCCGCCGATGTGATCCGCATGCAGATGGCTGATGTAAATGTCGGTAACATCCCGGTGGGAAAGACCTTGTCTCGCGAGCGACCAACGAACGTCCGAACCGCAGTCGATCAGCAGGCGCCGGCCGCTGTCGGCTATCAGCATCATGTTCGACTGGAAGTTGTCGGCGCCCACGGTATGCGCAGAGCCTGAACCAAGGAAGAGGAGTTGCATGCCTGAAGTCTACAAGCCGTATGCAGGCTTTCCTATGAACTGTTTCACAGAGGCAGGCCAAAACCCGTGGCCGACGCGCTGATCGACAGCCTCTCGCGGGTGTGGCTCTTCAACGCACTGGCGAACGACGATCTCGTCCGCCTGTCGGAGTTGGCAAAAACCAGGGTGTATAAGCCGAGGGAGACGATCGTCGCCAAGGGCGACCCAGCCACCGAGTTCTTCGTGCTGCTGCGCGGCCGTGCGAAAGTCACCGCGCAGGGGAGCGATGGGGCGGACACGGTAATCAACGTGATGGGCCCAGGAGAGGTCTTCGGCGAAATCGGCATTCTCGACGGCCAGCCTCGCTCAGCCACTGTAACCACGCTGGAGAAATGCGAGATGGCCGTGGTGGATAAACACGCATTCGACGGTCTGCTAGCAACCTCCCCGCCATTCGCGATCAATCTCCTTGCTGTGCTCACGGGCCGCATCAGGGAACTCACCATCCGCGTCGAGGACCGCGCCTTCCTGGACGTTACCGCCAGGCTGGCAAAGCAACTGCTATGGCTGGCGGGCAATCACGGGACCGAGCGCGGTGGGAGAGTGCGGATCGAACTCAAACTGTCGCAGCAGGAACTGGGCGACTTCATCGGCGCGACGCGCGAAAGCGTCAACAAGAACCTGCGCGACTGGTCTCGAAGCGGCTTCATCAAACACGAGCGCGACCACCTTGAAATCCTGGACTTGAGCGCACTGCGTTCCATTGCGGAAAACCGCTAGACTGGGCTCAAGTCGACTCGAACATCCCTGCAAGCGATTTTTTCCCCCGCAAATCTTCCATCTTCGATTTGGCGTAGCGATAACCGACTTCGGCGATCTCTTCGAGCGACTCGAACTGCAGGACGCCGTACGCGTCGATCGGCGGTCGGAGGCAAACATCGGCGCTTCTTTTGACGTCGCGCGTCTTCTGGCTGCTGCTGACATCGGTCGTGCGGATGAGCACGTCGACGATGTGTGGGACTTCGATTCGCGCTGCGAATGGGAGGATTCGACTGCGAAGGAACTGCCAGGGCGAAGGAAACTCAGGCAGATTGAAAGTGAATTCGTGCTCCGATCCGACGTCGACCACGATCAGGGTCCGGCAGGCCCGTTCGCGCATGATGTCCCCAGGCAGGTTGTTGACCAATCCTCCATCCACCAGGATGTTGCCGTCGCGCAGGACCGGTACGAACACTCCCGGAAGCGACGCGCTGGCGCGAATCGCTTTCCACAGCAATCCGCGTTCGTGGATCATTGTGGAGCTGGTGGAGAGGTTGCACGACACGCAGAAAAAACTGATCCACAGGTCTTCGATCTCAATCTCGCCCCAGATTTTTTTTGCCATGCTGTCCAGCCGCCGGCTGCGGATCAGCGAGATGAACGGCAGCGAATATTCCTTGTGCGGTTTAATGCGCAGCCAAGCCTCCCGGTTGGTCTCCAGCATCTGATCCCAGCCCTGGTCCATAGCCACAAGCGAAGCCATCACCGCCCCCATGCTGGTGCCGCCAATCATGTCGATCGGCACTCCCGCTTCGCGCAGTGCGCGAACCACTCCGATATGCGCCAGGCCGCGCGCGCCGCCGCCGCCGAGAACGAGTCCGATTGCGGCATCTCCCAGGCAGCGTGCCACGCGCCCGAAGTCGGTCTCCGCGTCGAGGCGGACGTGGAAATTGCGCTGGACATTGCGGTTCGCGAACCAACGCGAAGTCCCTGACGGCAAACGACTGCCGTCGGAGTGCAACAGAACCAGGTTCTGCCGGGCTTTCGTGATGCCATCCTTGGTCCCTAGAAGGGTCTTCTCGACGGTGCCGGGTGCAGGGTCCGAACCGGCATCCGCCACCAGCAGAATTTCATCCGCCTGCCGGAGGCAACGCCGCGTCCAGAGAGAAAGGGTGCTGTCGGTTTCGTAGATCAGAAACCGGTGGTGCGATTCCTGTTCGTCCAGCCATGCCGTCAGGCGGATGCCGGCCGCGTCCTCCTCTTCCGCCGCGGCGATTCCGGGTCGATTCAGCAGTGTGTCGAGCCGCTGCGCCGACAAATGCAGCGTGGGACCGATTCGTTCGAGCGCGCTTACCAGTCGCTCGGTAAAGTCCGCGCTCGAATTTCCGCTGTCCGCCGCAAGCACTGCGACGCATTTTCCCGCTCTTGCGGCAGCGCCTCCCTGCTCCTTCGCCCTCAAGCGCTGCACCACGATGCGGGCAATGGTCTGCATGACCGCGGGATACTTCGCGACGATTTCGTCGAAGGCCCGCCGCGACACACGCACCAGGTCGCTGTCGCGTACCGCAACCACACTCGCGGTGCGCGGCTCTCCGGTCAGCAATGCGATTTCGCCGATGCTTTCACCCCGGGTCATCTCGCTGAGCACCCGGCCGTCAGCGCTGACGGCGCGCAAGCGCCCGCCGAGCACAAAAAAGAGGTCTTCGCCCTTGTCCCCCTCAGTGAACAACGTGTCGCCGGCGTGCAACCTTACCCACTCCACTCGCTCCTCGACGAACTGGAGCATGGTTTCATCGAGCGGCCCGAACAACTTCGGCAGGCCGATCGCAAGCTGGTCGCGGGCAAGACGCCGGCGTATGCCACCGGCCATCTCGCGGATAGCTTGTGGTGCCGATTTCGCGATGCTTTCAAAGGCCTCCCGCGCCACCCTGACGAGCACTGTATCTACAGCTGCGGAAACTGTCGCGCTGTACGCACCGCCGCCTGCCAGGATCGCCATCTCGCCGGCCATCTCGCCGGGCCCGAATTCCGAAAGGGTCAATTCGCTGCCGCCGTCTTGAATAGTGGTGGCGCGCAGCAATCCGGCGACGACCACGTACAGCGCGTTTGCTTTTTCATCTTTGCGCAGAAGCACCTCGCCGGCCGCCAGTTCCACTCGTTCGAGGTCGGCCTTGCCCAACTCGAGGAGTGCCTGCCGGAACGCCGGCAGACGGTCCGCAAGGCATTCGAGCAGTTTGGAATAATCTGGCGCCTGGTCGGTCATGGCAAATGCGTTTGTCGCACCTTTAACAAGCAGTCACGCCAAGCCGCGAAGCTGTTTCGGCAGGCGAGGTCGGTGCGGAGCTGCCGCGGAATAATTACCCGCACGACTGTGCATTGAGCGCGGGCATCGTGTCGATACTGTGCCGCTTGGCCCGCGGAAATCGGCCAGTCAATTTTTCTTCCGCCTAGCCAGCGCCGAAAGCGACTGCTGGCGCGCGGCAGGCGTCTTCCTTCAGCCTAACGTAGTTTACCTTGCCCGTCCCCAGGAGCGGGATTTCCTGCACATTGAGAATTTCCCTGGGCACGGCGATCTCCGACGAACCCAGCACGTGCGCGGCTTGCTGAAGGCGTTCGCGGGTCAATGCAGGGTCAGTGGTGAAGAGCACGATCACCTCGCCGCGCCGTTCGTCCGGTCGCGAAGAAGCCGCATGCTGGAAACCCGGCGAAGCGGCCACAGCGATTCTTTCGACCGCCTCGAGGGAGATCATTTCCCCCGCGATCTTGGCAAAGCGCTTGACTCGTCCCAGGATGTGAACAAATCCGTCCTCGTCGATCGCCACCACGTCGCCCGTTTGATGCCAGCCCGGGCCCAGCTCCGAGTGCGGCGGCACAAGCACACCGGGATTCTCGTAATATAAATAACCGAGCATGACGTTGGGGCCGCGCACGTGCAACATGCCGCCGCGCTCGATACCGGGCACCGGCACAAGCCGGGCCTCCATTCCGGGAAGCAGTTGGCCGACACTACCGATGCGAGTCGCCATGGGAGAGTTGACCGAGATGACCGGCGAAGTCTCCGTCGCCCCATAGCCCTCGTAGACGCGTACGCCGAACTTCTCGCTCCACAAGTCGCGTACCGACTGCGATAATTTCTCGGCGCCGGCTACCACGTAGCGCACCCGGTAGAAATCGTAGGGGTGCGCGAATTTCGCGTAGTTGTTCAGGAAGGTGCTGGTGCCGAAAAGAATGGTGCAGTTGCGATCGTAGATGATTTCGGGAATCAGGCGATAGTGCAGTGGCGACGGATAGAGAAACAGCTTGATGCCGGTCAGGATCGGCAACAGCGCGCCCGCGACCAGCCCGAACGAGTGAAAGACCGGCAACGCGTTGAAAATCCGGTCCTCCACAGAGAAGTCGGTAATGGAGCGGATCTGTGCGATGTTGGAGAGTATGGCGCGGTGCGAAAGCACCACGCCCTTCGGCCGGCCCTCGGACCCCGCGGTAAAGAGCACCACCGCCGGCGACTCCGGATCCACACCCCTGCCGAGCAACCGGGGAAAGATCAGATGAGCTACGGCCCAGAGCTTGACCGCCAAGTTGACGGTGGGCTGCAGGTCCTCGAGATAAACGAGCTTGATGTTGCGCAGTGCGTCCGCCTGTGCTTGAAGACGCGCCGTCTCCAGGAATTTGCGCGACGTGACGATGGTGGAAATCTTCGCCGCCACGCAGGCACTCTGGATGCCGTCGCTACCCGTCGTGTAGTTCAGCATCGCCGGTAGTCTACGAAACGCGGTCGTTCCGATCACCATACACAGCGTGGCTGCAAGGCTTGGCATGAGGATCCCGACCATATCGCCGCGCCCGCTGACGCGGCTTACCAGCAACCCGAGCACCAGCGTCATTTTCAGCAGCGCATTGTAAGAGTACTCGGTCTGCCGCATGTCCTCGACCATTTTCCTGCCGCGACCATAAATGTGCATGGCATCGATCAACGCCGTGTACAGAGTCTGATCCGGGCGCGAACGGAAGATCATCTCCTGCATGATCTTGCGCATGCCTTCGCCGGCTTTCCTGCGGCGCATCCGGCCGTTGCCGTCCTTCGGCATGACAATAGAGGCGGGAGGCTGGATCGATACCGTAATCCTCGGGAACAGCTCGCGCGGATTACTCCCCGACAGCCTGCTGAAAAATGTGCGCGCAGCGCCGTCCAGCCGCACCGGCGCGATGACCGCCTGCGTTCTCGCAGCGACAAATGCGGGACCGTCGTAGACCTTCATCAGGCTTCCGGTAATGGTGATGCGTCCTTCCGGGAAAATCACTACCGGGCGGCCGGATTCGATCAGCCGTACCACACGCTTCATCGCCATCGGATTGGTGGGATCCACCGCTAGGTAATCGCCCAGGCGCAACAGCAGGCGCAAAAACCGGTTGCGGGTCACCTCGGTGTGCACCACGAATACCGGATCGACCGGGAGGAACGCCCCCAGGATCAGGCCGTCGAGGAAGGACTGATGGTTGGCGATGATAAGCAGCCGGGGCTGGGAAAAGTGGCTCGTGTCACCTTCCACATGGATGCGAAATAGGACCTTCAGCAGCGCTCGGACGATGGGCTTGAGCATGGCGGATATCTCCAGACGTCGCGACCCCAATCAAAAGCAGGGTATTGCATCCTGCCTCTTTCTGGCCTTGCTTTCGACGACTCCCTGATCGTGTCTGCTGGACGGGACCGTGGCTCGTCGCGACGGCCGTGAGACGGTCGACTCAGGGCACGCGTTCCAGTTGCGCTTTGAGCTCGCGTAGCAGCGCAAGCGTCGCCGGATGCTTCACCCGGCCGATCGCTCCCTCGATCTTGGAGTGAAGGTCTACCGCCCCGAGCCGCAGCGCGGCGCGAAATTCGCTGGAATGGCCGTCCTTGCGATACTGCTGCGCCACCTCGGAAAGAGGCGAATAGGCGGCTCGCTGGCTTTGACTCGACAAATGGCGCGCGTGCATGCCCAGCGGACTGGAATCGACGTTGCGCACGTCGATCGCGTTCGAGGAGCCCTGAGGATCGTTCTCGACTCCCGTTGCCACCAGCAACAGCAGGACGTAATTGCGCTGCAGGTTTCGGCGGTACAGTTCGATGACCGGGGCAGGTGCTCCCAGTTCGCGGAACAGTCCGTCATTCAGATCGTACAGCATGTCGATGCCGGTATACCCCTTCGTGGCCGGATCCAGCTCCCGTGCTTCTGCCATGCGCTCGAACACGGCCGGATCGATGAGTTTGCGCAGTAACTGCACGTTGGAGCCCTGCAATGCACTGGCGCCTCCGTAAGGCGCCATGCGATACACGACATCCCGATCCAGCAGCGGGCCCGGGGTGGGAAAGGCGCGATCGAGCAGGAACTTCACTGCCGCGCGCTGACGCGCCGCCGGAACCGGCTGGAATGGCGGCACCGGGCCTCGCCCGGCCTGATAACGCGTCTCCTCCACGCCGCCCACCACTTTGGCAACCGCCAGCAGTTCTCGGTGGCGCTGCGTGATCAGCGTTTCGTACATTTCGGCCATGCGCGCGTAGCTGCCCCCCAACTGCGTTGTCCCCGGAATCAGCATCGGCATCACCCGGTCGATGTTCAGAAGCCCCAGGTCGGTCGCTTCAATCGGGTCTTCGCCGACCACGTGCATGCCGACCTGTGGGTCGACCGCAGCCGCGTCGTCTTCGCCCCCGAAACGCAACGCAGGATTGGTGACCTGCTGCGCCGCAAGTTGATCCAGGCGGCTCCATTCTGTGTCGCTGCTCATCACCTGCTGGATTCGCTTGCCGTCAACGACGGCGATATGGGTGAACTGCTTGTATCCCCACTCGATTGCAAAGTAATCGTAGGGGCCGAACTTGGGTAACAGGTAGGCGTCATCGCCGGGCTGGGCAACGTAATTGAGCCGTGAATAGTCCATGATGGAAGCCGAATTGCCCCACTTCTCGGTCCAATCGCGGCTGCGCAGTTGCGCAACCGAATAGCCGGAGTGCCCCTTGAAGTTGTGGCGCAGGCCCAGGGCGTGGCCGATCTCGTGCGTAACGATATAGCGCAGCAGCTCCCCGGTAATCTCCACGGGCAGCGGCAGTTTGCGCGCCCGCGGGTCGAGCGGCCCGACTTGGGTGAAGTACCAGGTCTCCACCAGCCGCAGTACATCGTGCCAGAAGATGGCGTGCGAGGAGATGACCTCGCCGCTGCGCGGATCGATCACTGCCGGACCCATCGCGTTCTGACGGCCGCTGGGCGTCCAGCGCACGACATTAAAGCGCACGTCCTCCGGGTCCCAGTTCGGGTCTTCCTGTGGGGTGGGCGCATCGCGCGCAATGATGGCGTTGCGGAAACCCGCGTTCTCGAACACCTTCTGCCAATCCTCGATGCCGCGCTTGATGTACGGGCGCCATTGGTCTGGAACTTCCGGGCTCAGATAAAACACGATCGGCTTCACCGGATCCGACACTTCCGCAGATGGATCCTTTTTTTCGAGCCGATAGCGCTGGATGTACGCACGGCGCACCTTGCCATGTTCCCCGGTGCCATAGTCGTCGAAAGGCACGCTGAAATAGCCTACCCGGTCATCCGCATAGCGCCCCCGCATCGGGGTCTGCGGCAGTGCCAGGATACTGGCGTGAAAAATGAAACCAAGCGTGGGCGGGCGCTCCTCATCGTCGGTCGCCTTGCGCAGTTCCGTGGGATCCGCCATCCAGGTCTGATAGAAGCGTACGTCGATGCTTCCGGGGAAGGCCTTGACGGTCTGGACGTATGAGCGTCTCGGGTCGACCGCGCGCATGTGGAAGTGGCGCATCAGATCGAGCGCGAAGCCTGCCGGCACCTCGCTGGTGAATATGCTGGTCAAGTCGATCTGCGGTTCACCTCCAGGACCCTCTCCAATGATGTCGAAGACCCTGATCACGGTGCGCAGCGACGCCGCCTCGACGCCGCGCTGCAGGTTGGGCTGCTCCTGCGCCAGAATTTCGTAGCGCACGTCCTCGAGAAAAATCTTGTTGCCCAGCCTGATAAGCCTGACAACCCGGTTGTCCACCAAAGAACCCGGCGCGACATAGTCACTGCCCGTCGAAAGCGCGGCAAACTCGGTATTAACGAGAATGTCGCGATTGAGTGCGCGGGACGGGATCTCAAATATCACGCGATCACAGATCACGTGCACGGTCAGCATTCCCACCAGCGTCTGCTTGGTCGGCTCCTTACCCGGCGCGCAGGACGAAACTATCGCCGTTGTGGCGCCGTACGCGCCCCGGCAGAACAATGCCACAAGGACCATGCCGAGAAGAACGATTCGTCGCATATCTACGCCACTCCCTGGACGCGTGAATTCGGAAACTTGGTGACTCCGGGAATCATAGCCGTGGATGAAGTGGTCTGCACGCCTGCGAACAACAGGGCACCAAGCTGAAGAGTCGAGAAAGCGGCCCCTCCGAGAGTTATCGTTCGAATGAGGGAATATTTGCCCAAGGTAGCCTGCACTGCAACCCGCCTCGTGAGCTCCCTGGGAATCCGATGCGATCGTTCCAGGCCACAGGAAGGCGTGTTTTCGTTCCGAAAGCAGGCACCCTGTCGAGGCCCTTAAAACACAAAGCCCCTCGCCGGTTGCCCGGGAGGGGCTGTGTTGTTTATGGGGCGCCTGGCGGTGACCTACTTTCGCGCGGGCAATCCGCACTAGCATCGGCGCTGAGGCGTTTCACCGTCCTGTTCGGGATGGGAAGGCGTGGGTCCACCTCGCTATGGCCGCCAAGCAAACTGGAGACCAGAAACTAGAAACTGGAGACTGGTAAAACCCAGTTCTGGTCCCTGGTCAAATCGGGAAGAAGTTTTTTGGGTTTTAGATCGGCAACCACAAGCACTTTCGCCTTCGAGCCGGTAAAGACTGAACTCGAAAGGGTTGGTTTTACCCTTCCCCCTTCACGCATTCACCCTTCACGTTTCACTCAAGGTTATAGGATCAAGCCGCACGGGCAATTAGTATCGGTTAGCTTAACGCATTACTGCGCTTCCACACCCGACCTATCAACGCGGTGGTCTGCCGCGACCCTTCAGCTGGCTTACACCAGGGGACGTCTCATCTTGAGGCAAGTTTCGCGCTTAGATGCTTTCAGCGCTTATCTTTCCCGAACTTGGCTACCCGGCACTACGACTGGCGTCATAACCGGTACACCAGAGGTTCGTCCACTCCGGTCCTCTCGTACTAGGAGCAGCCCCCCTCAAACGTCCAACGCCCACGGCAGATAGGGACCAAACTGTCTCACGACGTTTTAAACCCAGCTCACGTACCACTTTAAATGGCGAACAGCCATACCCTTGGGACCGGCTACAGCCCCAGGATGTGA
>JACXTT010009351.1_pt1 | contig 13395 bp, 15 predicted proteins | sample 9270951 | NCBI WGS metagenome assembly JACXTT01 (sample SAMN15532306, study PRJNA645909) | rock metagenome | isolation source: weathered quartz diorite | place: Puerto Rico | collected 2017-06-21
ATGCCGAGCTTGAGGAAGTTGACGCCCTCGAAGTTGGACTGCACGTAGCGGTCGGGCAGGGAGACCCCGAGCGGCGTGAGGCGCGCCACCGCGTCGTCCAGGAACTTCTTGTGGTGCGGGGTGTTGAACTTGCCCTCGAGAAGCGGAACGTAGCGGTCGACGCCGACGAACCCGTCGGCCTTGGCCCCCATAGCGGGCAGGCTGGTGGCCACCGCGATGGCGCCGTCACCGGCGATTCGCGCCTTCCTCGAGATGCCGAGGTCGAAGCTCTGGTTCACGAACGAGATGCCCTGCGGCCCGAAGAAGATCCCGAAGAGGCCGTCGAAATTCCCGCTGATCTTGCTGAGGAACGCGGTCATGTCCGCGGTGGTGAGCGGGATGCCGGTGGTGCCGGTCACCTCCCCGCCGTTCTTCTTGATCTGCTCGACGTAGGCGTCCTTGGTGGATTGTCCCCAGGCGTAGTCCGCGTAGGCGATGTGCCACTTCTTCGCCATCTTGTTCACCAGGTGGGGCGAGATGGCCACCGCCTGGGAGGGCGCGAAGTCGAAGGGCCGGAAGGTGTAGCGGCTACACTTGGAGGTGGTGATCGTGGTGTCGAGACACACCGTGATCATGTTGACCAGCTTGTGCTCCTCGTAGACCGGCATGCAGGCCAGGCACACGTTGGAGAGGTAGCCCCCCGCGTGGGCGTCGATCTGGTCCTCGAGCACGAGCTTCTCCGCCTTGCGCCGGCCCACGTCGGGCTTGGACTCGTAGTCGGCCACGATCAGCTCGATGGGCCGCCCGTTGACGCCGCCCGACTTGTTGATCCGATCCACCGCCATCTGTACGCCCACGAGGGCGGTCTTGCCGCCCGCCGCCGCGGTGCCGGAGAGCGGCTGTAGCGTGCCGATCTTGTAGGGCTTGGCCTGGCCGAACGCGGTCCGCCAGGGCGGCGGCACCAGCATCCCGGCGCCGATCGCGCCCGCGGCCGTCGCGCTCAGGCCGAGCCAGTGGCGGCGCGTGACCTTGCCGCGATACCAGAACTCCTCCACCCGCTCGTTGTCGTTCTTGCCCATGGGGAGAGCCTCCTGTGTCAGCGTAATCGGTCCACTCAGTGAGAAGTTCCCGCCACCGCCGCCAGCGCCTCGCCGAACACCTCCAGCGTGCGCGCCACGTCCGCGTCGGTGTGGACGAGCGACACGTAGAATTTCTGGGCCGCCTTCACCACGCCTCGCTTGATCATCTCCCGCGTGAACGCCGCGTGGAGGTTCCGATCCGCGGAGAGCGTGGCCCGATAGTCGGTGATCGGGCGGTCGGTGAAGTAGATCTCGAAGACGGGCGCTTCGCCGGTCACCTGCGCCGGCAATCCCGCCCGTCGGGCCGCCACCTCGAGCCCCTGCTTCAGCCGGTTTCCGGTGGAGAAGAGCCGTTCGTAGGTGCCGGGCTTGCGCAGCTCTCCCAGCGTGACGAGACCGGCCGCGGCCGCGATCGGGTTGCCGTTGAGCGTCCCGGCCTGCTGCACGAACGCGCCCGTCCCGTCCATCTCCTGGGAGAAATGCCGCATGATGTCTCGCGGCCCCGCCACCGCCGCGAGGGGGAAGCCGCCGCCCACGATCTTGCCGAAGGCCGCCAGGTCGGGCACGACGCCGTAGTATTCCTGCGCGCCCCCGTAGGCGAAGCGGAAACCGGTGACGATCTCGTCGAACACAAGCGGCACCCCGCGGCGCGCGGTGATCTCCCGCACGCCCCGCAGGAATCCGGGCTGCGGCACGATCAGCCGCTGGAAGGGCTCCATGATGACGGCGGCCAGATCATGATGGTGCGCCTCGATCATGGCCTCCGTCTCGGCCAGGTCATTGAAGGGAGCGATCAGGACCTCGCCCTGGATGGCGTGGGGGATGCCCGCCGAGTCCGGGGTGGGGGCGGGGAACGCCTTGGGCTCGCGCGGGCCCACGCTCATCAGCGAGTAGTCGTGCACGCCGTGGAAGCCGCCCTCGAACTTCAGGATCTTGTCGCGCCGGCGGAAGGCGCGCGCCACTCGGAGCGCGAAGAAGGTGGCCTCGCTGCCGCTGCCGCAGAAGCGGACCTGCTCGGCGCACGGCACCGCCCGACAGATTTCCTCGGCCAGGTTGAGTGTGGGCTCGCTCAGCTGGAAGTACGTGGTGCCTTTGCGAAGTTGCGCTTCCACCGCCGCGACGACCGCGGGGTGCGCGTGGCCCAGGACCAGCGGCCCGCTGCCCAGGATGTAGTCGATGTACTCGCGGCCGGAGAAGTCGTGGAGGCGCGGACCATGGGCCTCGCGGACCACGAAGGCCAGCTCTTGCGGGGCATAGTACCCTCCCAGGACGCCTCCGGGGAGGACCCGCATCGCCTTCTGCAGCAGTGCTTCTTCGCCAGGACTACGGCTGGCCGGACCCGCCATTCCACCTCGCAGCGACGGAGAGATTGGCCGGTTTTATACATGAAAAGACCCCGACCCGCAAGGGTGCGGTTACTCCGTGCGGCGGCCGAACGGGGCCGGTTTGGCTAGGAGGAGAGGCCGGCCGCACGAAGCGCCAGGCGAATGCGGTGCCGCTCGTCCTCGGAGACGGGCGTGAGGGGCGGGCGCACGTGGGCGGCCGGGATGCGACCCAGGATCGCGAGCGCTTCCTTCATGCGGTTGTGCATGTCCACGAACGGCGGTGCGTAGAACACGCTCACGAGCGGCGCCATTCGGTCGTTGAGACGGTGCGCCTCTTCCCGCCGGCCCGCCTGCACCGCGGCGAAGAGCGAGGCCTGCAGGTCGGCGACCACGCTGCCCATGCCGGAGACGCAGCCGTCGGCGCCTAGCAGAAAGCTCGCCATCAGCGACATGGTGAACGAGGAGAGCATGGCGACGGGCCGGCCGACCGCACGAAGCGCCCGCAGGTTCTTCTCGTACGACACGATGTCGTTCGACCAGTCCTTCACGCCGGCCACCGTGGGGATCTTGCACAGCTCGGCGAGGGTCTCCGGGCTGTAGCCGATCCCGGAGGCCGGCGGGTACTCGAAGACGATCAGCGGCAGGTCCACCGCGTCCGCCAGCGTCTGGAAATGACGCAGGACCATGTCGGGCTTCGCCTGCGCGCCCCACATGAAGAGCGTGGGCGGGAATACCAGCAGACCGGCCGCGCCGGCCGCGCGCGCGTCGCGCGCCAGCTCCACCGCCTCCAGCGTCCCGTCGCAGTAGACACCGGTGACCACCGGCATCTTGCCCGCCACCTCGTCGAGGGCGATCGCCAGCGTGTGCCGGCGCTCCTCGCGGGTGAGCGAGGCGACCTCGGCGGCGTGGCCGTTGGCCACGATGCCGGTCACGCCGGGCGCATCCGCGAGCCATCGCAGGTGCTTCCGGTAGGCCGTCTCGTCGATGGCGAGATCGCGGGTAAAGGGCAGGAGGTTCGCCGGCATGCACCCGTGGAAGCGGAGCCCGTTGATCATGGCGTCGACGGTAGCACGGGGCCCCGCCGTTTCACCAGCGCGCGAGCTCGTCGGCCAGCTCCTTGGCCGAGAGCACGCGGGCGTAGGCCCGGCGGATGATGTCGAGCGTCGCCCGCTGGATCTCCGGCCAGAGCGTGGCCACGCCGTCCTCGACCACCGCCATCCGGTACTCGCGGTTGAAGCCCCCGATCACGGTGGCGAGCACGCAGATATCGGTCATGGTGCCGGTGATCACCAGCGTGCTGACTCCGCGGGCCCGGAGGGCGCCGTCGAGGACGGTACCGTGGAAGCCGTCGTAGTAGTGCTTGCGCACGACCAGCTCGGTGGCGCGAGGCGCCAGCTCGGGGATGACCCGGGTGTTCTCCTCGCCCTCTAGGCAGGAAGAAGACGGCCGGCCGAATCCGGTCGCGGCGCCGGGAGCGGCCGGCCGGTGCTCCGGATGCAGATCGCCCACCAGCAGGGGAGCCGTCGGCGAGTAGGTGAACTCGGTGAAAACCACCGGGAGATGCTTCTCGCGGAAGATCGCGAGCAGCTCCTGGATGCGCGGCGCCACGTCGCGGGCCGCCGGTACCTCCATGGCCTGCCCTTCCTCGACGAAGGCCCGCTGCATGTCCACGACGACCAGCGCGGTACGCCCCGGCTCGAGCGGCAGGACGGCACGGAACAGTTCGTCGCGGGACAGCGGGCTCTCCTCTATTTCGTCAGACTGCCGTTGCGGTGCGGCACCATGCTCTACTTCTTCAGGCTTTCTTGTATGCGCTCGCCTCGCCTTCGGCTGCGCCTCGCCTCACCACGCAGAAACCGAGAACGCGTTCGGGATATGGCGAATCGCCTTGACGGCGCCCTCGTCGTTGAAGATCACCGAGACGACGTCGAAGCGGCAGGATACCTGCCGGAGCCGCTTTAGCTTGAGATAACCGTGGGCCAGCTTCCCGAGCCGGTTCTGCTTGCGCGTGTTGACCGCGGCCTGTGGCGGGTCGCCTTCCATGTCGCGACGGGTCTTCACCTCGACGAAGACGAGGGTCTTACCCTCCTTCGCCACGAGGTCGATCTCCCCCGCGCGGGTGCGGACGTTGCGGTCCAGGATGGCGTAGCCACTGCGGGTGAGGAAGCGGGCCGCTTCTTCCTCCCCCCGGTCTCCGGTGATCTTTCGTGTATCGGTGGGCACGGCTCCTTACTCCTTGACCAGCACAAGATCGCTCATCATGAATCGGCGTCGATCCATTGCAGCTCGCTCTGAGAGAAGAGCACCATCTGATTCCAGATCCCCGCAAAGGTGCGGCGATGCAGCGGGCACGGGCCGTGTCGCTCCAGCGCCTCCCGATGTTCCACCGTCGCGTATCCCTTGTGTCGCCCGAAGCCGTACAGCGGCCAGTCCCGGTCGGCTTCCTCCATGATGCGGTCCCGCGTCACCTTGGCGACGATCGAGGCCGCCGCCACCGAGGCCGATCGTCGATCCCCCTCTACCAGATTCCGCTGCGGGCAGCGCAGCCCCGGGACCGCCACGAAGTCGGTCAGCACCAACTCCGGCTCCATCGTCAGCGCGCCCAGAGCCTGCGCCATCGCCAGCCGCGTCGCCTCCAGGATATTGATGCGGTCGATCGTGACGTGGTCCACCACGCCGACTCCCACCGCCAGGGCCCGGTCGCGGATGACCTCGAACAGCCGCCCGCGCTCCTCCGGAGCCAGCCGCTTCGAGTCGTCCACTCCCGTGATCCTCGCCCCCGGCGGCAGCACCACCGCCGCCGCCACCACCGGTCCCGCCAGGGGACCCCGCCCGGCTTCGTCGACGCCGGCCAGGCGGGTGATCCCCCGCCGCCACGCGGCGCTCTCGAAGCGGTACGGCGCCCCCGCCGCCACGCCCGCGCTTAGCTCGACTGCTCGCCGGAGGAAGGAACCGCCGCCGCCCGCTTCTCCTTGAGCCGGGCTGCCTTGCCGACCAAGTCACGGAGGTAGTAGAGCTTGGACCGGCGGACCGAGGCGCGCTTCGTCACCTGGATCTTGTCGATGCGCGGCGAGTGCAGCGGGAACGTCCGCTCGACGCCGACCCCGTAGGAGATGCGCCTCACCGTGAAAGAGGCACCGGTCCCGCCGCCCCGCTTGCGGATCACCACGCCCTCGAACGCTGCAGCCGCTCCTTCTCTCCCTCCACGACCTTGACCATCACCTTGATGGTGTCGCCGGGCCGGAACGCACCCCGGTCCTTCTTGAGCTCTCCCGCCTCGACGATTCGGATCGCTTCCATGGTCTGACGCTCCTCTGCTCGATGAAAGTTAGTCCAGGAAATCGGAAGCCGTCCGGCCCTGCCGGAACCCATCCAGCCACTTCTGCTCTTCGGGCGTGAGATCCGCCGTCTCCAGGAGATCGGGCCGCCGCTGCCACGTCCGCCACAGCGACATGAGCTGCCGCCAGCGGGCGATCCGGCCGTGATCCCCGGAGCGCAACACCTCGGGCACGCCCACACCGCGGAAGACCTCCGGTCGCGTGTACTGCGGGTGCTCGAGCAGGCCCCGCGCGAACGAGTCGTGGCCGGCAGCGTTCTCATCGCCCAGCACGCCCGGGAGCAGCCGCGTGACCGCGTCCGCCACCACCAGGGCCGCCGGCTCGCCGCCGGTCAGGACGTAGTCGCCGATGGACAGCTCCTCGTCCACCAGCGTCTCGCTCACTCGCTCGTCCACGCCTTCGTAGCGGCCGCACACGAGGACCAGGCGCGGCTCCCGCGCCAGCTCGTGAGCCACCGCCTGGGTGAAGCGTCGCCCCGCGGGACCCAGCAGGATCACGCGGACCGATGATCCGGCCGGTCGCAGGGCATCGATGACCGCGGCGAGCGGCTCCGGCTTGAGGATCATGCCCCCGCCGCCGCCGAAGGGCGGCTCGTCCGTCACCCGGTGCCGGCCCTCGGCGTGCTCCCGCAGGTCGTGGACGCGGATGTCCACGAGGCCGCGGGCTCGCGCGCGGCCCAGGATCGACTCGGCGAGCGGCGCCTCCAGCATGCCCGGGAACAGCGTGACGATGTCGATCCTCACAGGTCGAGCAGCCCTTCCGGCGGGTCGATCACGATCCGGTGATCCGCCACGCTCACATCCACCACGATCTCCGCGACCGCCGGGATCAGCCGCGAGCGAGTGCCGTCGTCGACCACCCACAGATCCTGCGCCCCCCTCTCGACGCCCACGAACCGGCCCACCGTCCGCCCGTCGCGGGTCTCCACGACCGCACCCTCGAGCTGCCAGGGATAGAATTGCCCCTCGGCCAGCGGCAGCGCTTCCTCGCGGCTCACCGCCAGGAGCCGCCCCTGGAAGCGCCGCGCGGCCTCGGGGGAGTCCACGCCTTCCATCCGGACGAAGGCGGTGATCCCATCGAAGCGGCACGAGGCGATGCTCCAGTCCTCGCGCCGGTCCCGATCCGGCTCCCAGACCACGCAGCGGCGAAGCCGGCGGAAGCGCTCGGCTGGCCGATCCGTGAGCGGGCGCACCTTGACCTCGCCGTGCAGCCCGTAAGGCCGCAGCACTTCGCCGACCGCGACGAGGAGCGCATCCGCCATGGGGTCCTACGCCTTGGGGGTCCCCGCCCGCGCGAGCAGGTTCTTCACCGTGTTCGAAGGCTGGGCGCCCTTCTTGATCCACGCCTGCGCCTTCTCCACCTCGATCTTCACGGTGGGCGGATTCGTGAGCGGGTTGTAGTGCCCGATCACCTCGATGAACTTCCCGTCCCGTGCCGCGCGGGAGTCGGCCACCACCACGCGGTAGGCCGGCTTCCGTGTCGTTCCCGTCCGTCTCAGCCTGATGTGAACCGCCACTTGGTCACCTCTCTCTAGGTTGTCCTGCGCCGCTTCTCTCGTCCGGGGCTCAGCGCGGCAGGAAGGGCAGGGCGCCCTTGAACTTGCCCATGCGCCCTTCCATCTGCTTGAGCCCCTTCATCATCTTCTTGAGCTGGGTGTACTGTTTGAGCAACCGGTTCACGTCCGACACGCTCGTGCCGCTGCCGCGCGCGATGCGGGCGCGCCGGCTTCCGTTGATGACCGCCGGCTCGCGCCGCTCGTGCGGTGTCATCGAGGCGATGATCGCCTCGTAGCGGTGCAGCTCCTGCTCCTCGCCCTTGAGCTCCTTGGGCAGACCCTTGGCCCCCTTGAAGAAGGGCACCATGTCCATGAGCTGTCCGAGGGGACCCATGGACCGGAGCTGCTTGAGCTGCGCCGCGAAATCCTCCAGCGTGAACGCGTCCTCACGGATCTTCTGGGCCAGGGCCTCCGCTTGCTCCGCGTCGACGGTGGCCTGTGCCTTCTCGACGAGCGACAGCACGTCGCCCATCCCGAGGATGCGCTGCGCGAGCCGGTCGGGATGGAAGGGCTCGAGCGCGTCGGTCTTCTCGCCCACGCCCACGAAGGCGATGGGCCGGCCCGTCACCTCGCGCACCGACAGGGCCGCGCCGCCCCGTGCGTCGCCGTCCATCTTGGTCAGGATCACCGCGTCGATGCCGATAGCCGCGTTGAACTTCTCGGCGACCGTCACCGCGTCCTGGCCCGTCATGGCGTCCACCACCAGCAGCACGTGATGCGGGCCCACCGCCTTCTTGATCGCCCGCAGCTCCTCCAGCATCTCCTCGTCGATGTGAAGGCGCCCGGCGGTGTCCAGGATCAGCGGCGAGAGCCCCCGCCGCGCCGCGTCGTCCCGCGCCTCCTCGCAGATGTCGACCGGCCGCCGGTCGGCCTCGCCCTGCACCGGGATCCCGAGCTGCGCCCCGAGGGTCTTCAGCTGGTCGATGGCCGCGGGCCGGTACACGTCGGCGGACGCCAGCAGTGGGTGCTGGCCCTGCTTCTGGAAGTGACGCGCCAGCTTCGCCGCGCTCGTGGTCTTGCCGGAGCCCTGCAGCCCCACCAGCATCACCACCGTCGGGGGATGCGACGCCATCGCCAGGCGGTGGGCGGATCCGCCCAGCAGCTCGACCAGCTCGTCCCGCACCACCTTGACCACCTGCTGACCCGGCGTCAGCGACTGCAGCACGTCCTGGCCGACGGCCTTGGCCCGCACGCGCTCGACAAAGGCTTTCACGACCTTGAAGTTGACGTCGGCCTCCAGGAGGGCCACGCGCACCTCGCGCATGGCCTCCTGGATATTCTCCTCCGTCAACCGGCCAAAGCCACGGAGCCGGTCGAGGATGCCGGTCAGACGACTAGTCAGGCTGTCGAGCATCGTGTTACCACCCGGAGTATGTGCTTGGAAACGCTAAAGGATACTGACGAGGTGCGGAAAAGTCAAGCCCTTTTCACTACTTCCGAAGCAGTCCTCAGTGCCGCGACGGCGGCCCCCGCGTCGGCGGTGCCGAAAATTGACGACCCGGCCACCAGCACCGTCGCGCCGGCCTGAGCCAGGGGAGCGGCATTGGCCACCTTCACCCCGCCATCCACTGATACCAGGACGTCGCGGGTCCCTAGCATGGTTCGGAGGCGGCGGATCTTGTCATAGGCGGTCGGGATGAACGACTGACCGCCGAAGCCCGGGTTGACCGACATCACCAGCACCAGGTCGAAGTCATCCAGCACGTATTGAAGGACTTCCGGCGGAGTAGACGGGTTGAGGGCCACGCCGGACCTGGCGCCCGCCTCGCGGATCAGGGTGAGCGCCCGCTCCAGGTGAGCGCACGCCTCGGCGTGGATCGTGAGGTAGTCGGCGCCCGCCCGCACGTAGGTCCCGATCCAGCGCTCCGGCTCCTCGATCATGAGGTGCACGTCCAGGGGCAGCCTCGTCCGCTTCCGGATCGATTCGATCACCGGCGGGCCGATGGTGAGGTTGGGCACGAAGTGGCCATCCATGACGTCGACGTGGAGCTGATCGGCGCCGGCCGCTTCCACCCGCGCGATCGCGTCGCCCAGCGCGGTGAAGTCGGCGGACAGGATGCTGGGGGCGATCCTCATGGTGCGACCTTACCCGAAAGGCACGGGGGCCGCAAAGGTCGGATCACGCCCGCTCTTCCCGCGCCAGACGTACCGCGGTGAAGCCGTCGGTACCGTGGACATGAGGCAGAAGCCGGACCATGCCATCCGCGTCGGGCGGCACCGGGAAGTCGGCCGGCGGGTCCAAGTGCCAGTCGCGGTGGCTGGCGAGGAACGTGTGCACGACCGCTTCGTTCTCCTCGGGCTCGAGGGAGCAGGTGGCGTAGACGAGACGGCCCCCGGGCTTCACGAGCGAGGCCGCAGTAGCGAGAATGCCCCGCTGCTTCTCGGCCAGCCGCCCCAGGTCAGCCTCCTCGCGCTTCCACTTCACGTCCGGGTTGCGCCGCAGCACCCCGAGGTTCGAGCATGGCGCGTCCACCAGGACGCGGTCACACCGGTGCTTCCAGCGCCCGGACACCGCTGCTACTCCGCCGACGTGGGTCTCGACGATGCTGACGCCGAGGCGGGAGGCGGCCTGGGCCAGCAGGCGAAGCCGCGCCGCGTGGGGATCCATGGCGACGATGCGCCCCCGGTTGTCCATGAGCTGGGCGAGATGCGTGGTCTTGGTTCCGGGAGCGGCGCAGACGTCCGCCACCAGCTCTCCCGGCTCGGGGCCGAGGAGGCGCGCGATCAGCATCGAGGCCTCGTCCTGGATCGAGCACCAGCCGGCCGCGAAGGCGGCCCAGCGGCTGACCGCCCCGCGGCGGACGGTGAGCCCCTCGGGCGCGAGCGCGGTGGGATCTGTCTCGGCCAGTTCCTCGTCGCGGAGACGCGCCGCCAGGTCCGCTCGAGAGATGCGCAACGTGTTGGCGCGAATGCTCACCGGCGGTCGCTCGTTGAGGGCCACCATCAGCCGCTCGGCCTCCTCGAGGCCGTAGCGGGCGATCCAGCGCGCGGCCATCCAGTCGGGAAACGACCAGCGCATCGCGGCCGCTTCGACCGGCTCGGCGGGCAGCCGCGGCGGCGACGGCGCCCGGGTGAAGGCGCGCAGCACCGCGTTGACGAACTCCGCGGGGCCCGGCACCCGCGACTTGAGGCGCGCCACGCTCACCGCCTCGTCGACCGCCGCCCAACGCGGGACGCGATCCAGGAAGAGCAGCTGATACACGGTCAGGCGCAGCAGCGCGCGGACCCACGGGTCGAGCTTGGCGAGCGGCCGGCTCAGGTGCGGGGTGAGCCGCCAGTCCAGGTGACGGCGCCAGCGGAGCGTGCCGTAGACGATCTCGGTGCACAGCGCCGCGTCGCGCGGGTCGAGGCGCGCGCGCTCCAGCGCGTGCTCCAGCGCGATGTCGGCGAAGGCACGGTCGCGCTCGACGCGAACGAGGATGTGGAGCGCCTCGTAGCGCGCCTGCGAGACCGGCCCCGCCTTGAGCACCGGGCTCACGGGGCGAGCTCGCTCACGCGCGCGCCGCCGCGGAGGCGGGCGCCCCGCAGGAACTCCGTCCAGGACATCGTCCGGCGATTTTCGGGCTGTACCTCGATCGGCGTGAGGAGGCCATCACCGGTCGCGATGGCCAGCCGCTCACGCAGTCCGGGGAGCGCGAGGAGCGTCCCAGGCGGCTCCGACGTGGGATGGGCCAGGGCCGCCGCGCGCCAGATCAGCAGGCGGCCGGCCGGCGTCATCACGGCCGCGCCCGGCCACGGGTTCGAACCCCGCACCCGGTTGACGAGGTCGCGGGCCGGCTCCGCAAGTCGTAGCCCGCCGTCCTCCTTCTTGAGCCGGGGCGCGAGGGTGGCCTGGCTACCGTCTTGCGGCTCGCGGGCCAGCGAGTCGATGAGCGTGAGCGTCCGCAGCAGGACGCCGGAGCCGATCTCCGCGAGCCGCGCCGACAGCTCGCCCGCGGTCTCCTCCGGGCCGATGGCGGTCGCTTCGCGCAGGAGCATGTCGCCGGTGTCCATGCCTGAATCCATCTGGAAGGTGGTGATCCCGGTCTCCGCCTCGCCCCGGATGATCGCCCACGCGATGGGGGCCGCGCCGCGATATCGCGGGAGCAGCGAGGCGTGCACGTTGATCGACCCACGGACCGGCACGTCGAGCACGGCCTTGGGCAGGATCTGGCCGAAGGCGGCCACCACCGCGACGTCGGCCCGATACTCGGCGAGACGCTCGGGCCAGCCCGAATCTCGCAGGCGCGGCGGCTGGAGGACCGGTACCGAGGCGGTGAGCGCGCGACGCTTCACCGGGGAGAGCGTCAGAGACCGCCCGCGCCCCGCCGGCCGGTCGGGCTGAGTGACCACGGCCACCACCTGGTGGTGCGCGAGCACGGCCTCGAGCGTGGGCAGGGCGAAGGCCGGCGTGCCGTAGAACAGGACACGCAGCCGCGGTCCGCTAGAGGGCAAAGGCGTGGTGCGCCGACTCCTTCGGGAAGCCTTCCTTCTGGATCTTCTTCTTGATGCGGTCTCGCATGACCGGCGGCAGGCGGTCGATGAAGAGAATGCCGTCCAGGTGGTCCAGCTCGTGCTGTACGACCCGCGCCTTGAGCCCGCTCGCCTCGAAGGAGACCGGCTTGCCGTCACCGTCGAGAGCCGCCACCGTGATCGCCTTGCTCCGCTCCACCTCGGCGAAGATGCCTGGAATCGAGAGACAGCCTTCCTCCTCGCGTACAGTGCCGGTCCGGGTATCGATGACCGGATTGATCAGGGCCTGGGCGCCGCCCCTGCCGTCGTCCATCACGAGGATGCGGTGGGGGAGGCCCACCTGGGGCGCGGCCAGCCCGATGCCCACCTGGTGCCACATCGTCTCGGTCATGTCGGCGATGATGCGCTTGATCTCGGGGGTGATCTCGCGAACCGGCGCGGCCACCTGCCGCAGAATCGGGTCGCCGTAGAGCCTCACGCTCAGCAGTGCCACGGGCGTCGTCTCCTCGGGGCCGTCGGTGCGTCAGCCGTTCGACTGCGGATCCATCTCTACTTCTACCATACCGCGCCGGTCGAGGAACGGCGCCAGCGCGGGCGCCAGGAGCCTCGGCAGCTCGACGGGTCCCTTGATCATGAAGCGCCACCGGCTGCGGCGCGCGCCTGACCGACTCGAGGCCGCGGGCGGGTACACCGTGAGTCCGGGGACGCCCCGGAGGGCGGCGGCGCAGTCGACGGCCAGCCCCCGCGCCTTGCTCTCCTCCCGGGCCCGGGTCGACACCTCACAGAGCCGGCGGAAGGGCGGATAGCCCAGCTCGGCGCGAAACCGGAGCTCTTCCCGGTAAAATCCCGCGCGGTCCTGATCCTTCGCGGCCCGGACCGCGTAGTGATCGGGATGCTGCGTCTGGACGACGAGCCGCCCGCCGGCCGCCACCGCCTCCGCGGCCGCCCACAGGAGCTGCCAGGTCCGCTCGCCCGCGCGGAAGTCCGGAACGCGAAGCAGGCCGTCCAGGGCGACGAAGCCGACGCAGCCGATCGAGCGCGCGGGCAGCGCGCGCAGGAGGACCGGCGTCCCGATCACCACCTGGGCGTCGAGGCTCTGGCGCGAGACGGAGAGCCGAGGAAAGCGCCGAACGACCGACGTCTGGACCCGCTCCGGATCCCAGCCGAACGGCGAGAACCGATGGCCCCCGCAATCCGGGCAGTGGTCCGGTGGCGTCTCGACCCGCGCGCAGAGCGGGCAGCGCAGCTCGCGTCGGTCTCGCGAGAGCGCCAGGGCCACGCGGCAATCCGGGCAGCGGAGGAAGCCGCCGCACTCGTCGCAGCCCAGCGCGGCGGCGCGCCGGCTGACGATGAGGACCGCCCGGCGCCCCTGGCGGGTGGCGTCCTCGATGGCGCGGGTCAACGGCAGGGTCAGCGGGTGATTGCGCAGGATGCCGCGGGTGTCGGCCGTGATGACGTGAGGCCACGGCCCCGCCGTAACGTTGGCGTCGGCGTGGACGATCTGCCCGTTCTGGGCTCGCCACCACGTCTCCGTCGATGGGGTCGGGGAGAGCAGGACGAGGCGGCTGCCGTCGAGGGCGGCCCGGCGCAGGAGCAGGTCGCGCGAGTGTAGCCGGGGCGCCCCCGGCGGCTTGTGGGCCGGGTCGTGCTCGTCGATCAGCGCGAGC
>JACXTT010009352.1_pt1 | contig 13394 bp, 6 predicted proteins | sample 9270951 | NCBI WGS metagenome assembly JACXTT01 (sample SAMN15532306, study PRJNA645909) | rock metagenome | isolation source: weathered quartz diorite | place: Puerto Rico | collected 2017-06-21
GACACGCCCTCGAGAAGGTGCGTATCCCGACGGAGAAGCATCCCAAGCGACCGGTTCTGGACGCGCAATCGATCAGGGCCGTCCTCGCGGCAGCTCCGAGTGTTCACGCGCTCCTGCGCCCTCTGATACTCTTAGCGTGGCGCACGGGCCGGAGGCTGAGCGCGATCTTGGCACTACGTTGGGATGACGTGGATTTCGATCGGGGGACGATTCGGTGGCGCGCTGAGCACGATAAGATCCGCCAAACCTGGGTCATCCCCGTGCGCCGCGATATGCTCAAGGAGTTGCGCCGATTTCGGGTGGAGCGGCCCGGTATCGGGTCTGTGCTGTTGTTTCCGCACCCGCAGCGCCGCCGGCATCACGGTGGACCCGTGACCAGACACCTCGCTGCCTATTGGCTCAAGGAGGCGTTTGAGCGCGGGAAGATTGCGAAACCCCAAGGCGGGCTTTGGCACATGTTCCGCCGTGCGTGGGCGACTGAGCGGAAGGATCTGCCAATCAAGGACGTCGCGGCGGCGGGGGGATGGCGCGATACGAGCACGTTGCTCCGATATCAGCAACCGGACGACGACACCCTGCGAGCCGTGGTGGAGTTCGATCGCCCGCGTGGGCGCGCGTGGTTCGAGCTGAGGCGGCCGCCAGACCGCAAACCGACCGGCTAGTTCCGACACCTTCTGCTCAAGACACGAAGCCCGACGTCGCGTTGAGACGTCGGGCCTGAGTTGCCCCTCCTGGGCTCGAACCAGGACTCTCCTGATCCCATGCCACTTCGGCTTTCGCCGCCGCTCGTATCGAGCGTTCGTGGTCTGGACTGTGCCTTCACCTTCGCCGTGACGCGGTCAGGTGGCTCCCACCCAGTCTCTACACCTTCCCCTCTCGGAGCTTGGCTCGGCGTTGCCAGTAAAGGGTCCGCCGATTTCGAGAGCATTCACGCACATCGTTTCCGACGCGGTGTCCAGCGAGCGCACCATCCATTGCCGCCAGAGTCAGGCGTGTTGCCAGTTACACCAAGGGGCAGTGCTCTTGGCTTAGCGGGTTCGGAGTTAGCCGATCCCAGCGTTTCATTCTAGCTTGGACCGATCCCCGTTGCAACCGCGGTGCCCGCGCAGTGGCGAGTCGGGGGCGCGCTTCACTAACCAACGTTCACTTATGGCCGCTGAAGAGAGACCTGTGCAGGAATTCATGGAGGCCGTTCGGAGCTCACCAGACCTCTGGCACGCTCTGGACGTCCGGGTACTGGCAGTGCGAGTCGCTGGGGAGTGGCACAACCTTCTGACGAGATGCTACCTGGACTCTCGAACGCCGGAAAGAGTCGTCACGCTTTCCAACCTACCCCGAGCTGAAGACGTCTCCTGCTGGCAACAAGTGTACCCCGTCAGTGATGTGCACAAGATCGTGAAGGGCGTTGAGGACGGAGAGCTACGACTAGGCGATGTGCGCGTCCTCTATCGGGCTATTCGAGCACCAGCAAGTTACGAGCAGTACAGTTTCACCGGGTATACCTTCAGCGATTTGTCCGAGAGGTTCAGGGCGTCGTTCCGTCCGTGGAGCTGCCATCAACTGACCGCAATGGGGAATTCAGTACACGAGCTCATCATCGAGGTGCCAGGCAGGCGATTCAGATTGGACAACGAGGTCCGCGCCCTGGACTCGCCATTCGACGGCTTGGACGGCCTTGCTCGTTACGCCGTAGGGTCATCGGATCCCTTGGACCCCAATAGAGTGTGCTTGTTCGAATTGTTCGCGCCTCTAGAAGTGCTGATACGGACTGAGCAGTGCCACTTCGAGCGCGGAGTTCTTCACTATACTCTCCGTGCAGGCTCTCAAGCCGTCGCTCAAGCAAGCCGACTCAGCATATTTGCACGCGGGCGGTCTCCCGTTCCGCATACTGGCCCTGTGACGATTCTGCCGAATCAGTGGAAAGAGTCAGTCGGATACTGGGAGGCGGACGGTGATATTGACTTGTCGGGTCGCCAAGTTGCAACTCTGTTCGTTAGCCTCGGACCGTACAACGTACACCGAGTCACTCTGCTCGACGCCGCAGTCGGAGACGGGAATCCGCGGCTGGACGTCTTCCGAACTTTAGATCCTGACTTCGAAGTACTGCGAGATAGCCTCACGACGCCAGGGAGTCAAGGTGCCGCGCAGTTCGACGCCGCTGTAGCGCGCGTCTTTGCGCTCGCCGGGTTCCAGGCGATTCGGCTAAGCGGGGACAAGAGGCTTGAAGAGGCTGTGGACCTCGTGGCGCACGTGCCACGCAGCTCGGTGTGTCTAGCGATAGAGTGTACGACAGGGCCGCTCAATTCCAAGGGGAAACTTGGGAAGCTAGTTGCCCGTGCAGAGGCAATCCGAGGAGACTGCCCACAACTTGACGTTCACGCTGCTATGCTGACCTCGCTGGAGAGAGCGCAGGTACTACAGGCAGATCTCAACACCGCGGCTGACGAGGACGTGGCGGTGCTCTGTCGTGAGGACTTAGAAGAGCTATTGGCGTTAGTCCTCGGGGGCGGCGAGACAAGCGAAGTCTTGTCAATGATCACGGTGCGTGTGCCTCCGAAGCCCCAGCCGACCCTGCCGATTCGCGGACGGGGACAATTCTGAGCAGAGGGGCCGACGCGCCACTCAGATGGCGCGGGCCCTTCAACGAGAGGAGGCCGGGCAGCGGATTCGTGATACTCTGCGCACTGCCAAGCACCTCATGAGAGCAGGCTTGACACCAGCTTTGCCATCCTGTTTGCCGCAGGCCCTCCGTGGGGAGATGCCGCAAACCCACCACCTCTTGCCGCAAAAACGCCCTAACAATGTCCTAAGTGTGCCGGTAGTGTGCACCTTGATCTTCGATCCGCCGGTGCGGTTCTCTGAGGGTGTGTCGCCGCCTTCGACATAGTTGGGGAGGAAAACTTCCGTGGAGACGCAAGTCCGCACACCCCAAATGGTGTTCATGCAGCCGCAGCGCCGCGTTGTGCCGCTATTCCAACGCCCGTATGTGTGGAACGAAGAGAGTCAGTGGGAGCCACTCTGGAATGATGTTGTGCGTGTGGCTAACAGGGTCCTTGACCGCCCATCGGAGAAACATCATCCACATTTTCTCGGCGCGGTGGTCCTGCAGCAGGTTCAGAAGCAGACCGGGCAGATGCAGGAGCGCACCATCATCGATGGTCAGCAGAGGCTTACCACTTTGCAGCTCCTGCTCGACGCTCTGCACGCAGAGCTCCTGGCGGCCCAGGCACTTCCCCCGGCCCTGAGAATCGAGCCCTTAGTCGCGAACGCTGAGCCCTTCTGCTCAAAGCCGGAGGACCGGTTCAAGGTCTGGCCCACCAACCGGGATCGTCCAGCGTTCAACGCGGTCATGGCTGCGCAACCTCCCGTCGACTATGCCTCGATTGGCCACGACGGCGAGCGTATGGTCGAGGCGCACCGCTTCTTCAGCGAGCAAGCGCGGGCCTGGCTCGCCGTGAGCGGCGCCGAGGCTATTCTAGCACGGGCGGCTGCTATAGAAACGGTGGTGCGCGAGCTTATTCAGTTGGTGGTGATCGACCTAACGGTTGACGAGAACGCCCAAGAGATCTTCGAAACCCTTAACGCTCGCGGGGCGCAGCTCACAGCGGCCGACTTGATCAAGAACTTCATTTTCCAGCGACTCCTGGAAACGGGCACGAACGTTGAAGATGCCTACGAGAAGAATTGGAAGGAGTTTGAGACGGCCTTTTGGGAGACAGAGATCAGCGTCGGTCGGCTCCGGTATCCCCGATCTTCGATCTTCTTGAATCATTGGCTGATTGCCCGCACGGGCGAGGAGGTCGTAGCTCGGGAGATCTTCGACCGATTCAAGCGGTTTGCCGATCACGACGCCGGGCTCCTGATGACGAGGTTGCTGACACAAGTTCACCAGGCATCACACGTGTACCGCCAGTTCGTCACGAGCGCAGCGACGCGCGCAGGGCCTGTCGATCGGCTTGGGCTGTTTGGCTACCGTACTGGGGTTCTCGAGAGCGAAGTTATCAAGCCACTCATACTGTGTCTCCTCGATCCCGAAGAGGCGGTGATTCCCGAGGCCCAGCGCGAGAAGGCTCTGAACGCTATAGAGAGCTGGATGGTCCGTCGGATGCTAGTCCGTGCGACCACGAAGAACTATAACCAGGTAGTCGCGGAGCTCGTTGCACTCGTTCGTAAATCCGACCGTCAGGCCGCCGGGGACCTGGTGGAGACTTACTTGGCCGGCCAGACGAGCGGCAGTCGCTACTGGCCGGACGATCGGGAGATCCGGGAAGAACTTGGTGCCCTGCTCGCGTATCGTCGTCTCGGCCGCGGGCGATTGCGCATGGTCCTGGAGGCTATTGAGGATCATCTCCGCGGCTGGAAGGACGAGAAGCCCGGTCTCGGCAACGAAAGGGTCGCTCGAGGGAAGTTGGCGATCGAGCATGTCATGCCCCGGAAGTGGACCGCGAATTGGCCACTCACGGGCGGCGAGCACAGCGAAGCGGACAGAGAACGAATTGTCCACACACTCGGCAACTTGACGTTGCTGACCACAAGGCTGAACTCCAAAGTGTCAAACGGGCCTTGGCTCGGAAGGGACGGTAAGAAGGAGGGACTTGAGGGAAACGACGTTCTGTTCCTCAACCGTGAGCTTCTTAAGCAAGCTGGCGATCAGTGGACCGACGACGCGATTCGTGTCCGGACGCGCGAGCTAGCTGAAATCGTCATCCAGATCTGGCCGGTCCCTTCCAACCACCGATCGGGGTTTGCCTCCGATAGACCCAGGCCTCGCAAGAAGGTGGATCTTTCCGACCTCATTAGCGCCGGGGTCCTCCAGCCAGGGATGTCGTTGTTCCCCCGGCAGAAACAATTCGCCGACCAGGTGGCCACGCTGCTCCCCGACGGGCGACTCGAGATTAATGACACGCCGTTTACCAGCCCTTCTCAAGCGGCCAGCCACATCACGGGCCACTCCACAAACGGCTGGTGGTTCTTCTTCACCGACCTAACGGCTCGCACCTCCCTCCGTTCGGTGCGACGTGATTACATCGACGCTATGGCTGTGGATGTCGAAGACGACGAGTCCGACGATGATGGCGACGAGGACGAGGGCTAGGTACCAAGAATGGCCCTCAAGAAATCTGACCTCTACTCCTCCCTCTGGGCCTCGTGCGATGAGTTGCGTGGCGGCATGGACGCCACCCAGTACAAGGACTACGTCCTGTTCATGCTGTTCATCAAGTACATCACCGACAAGTACGACAACAGCACCGACTTCGCCCCGCCAGTCACCATACCTCAGGGCGCGAGCTTCAAGGACATGCTTGAACTCCGCGGCAAAAGCGACATCGGCGACAAGATCAATACGCAGATCATCGCGCCGCTCGTGCAGGCCAATGATCGGCTGGCCCGAAGCGACTTTCCCGACTTCAACGATTCCAACAAACTCGGCGAAGGCCAGGCTAAGGTCGAGCGGCTGACCAACCTGATCAACATCTTCGCCAGTCCCCAGCTCGACTTCTCGCAGAACCGCGCCGAGCACGACGACATCCTCGGCGACGCCTACGAGTACCTCATGCGGCACTTCGCCACCGAAAGCGGCAAGAGCAAGGGACAGTTCTACACCCCGGCCGAGGTCAGCCGCGTCATCGCCAAGGTGATCGGGATCTCGCCGCAGAACACGAAGGCGTCCACGACAGCCTACGATCCGACCTGCGGCTCGGGCTCACTGCTCCTCAAGGTGGCCTCCGAGTCGGGCAAGCATATCACGCTGGAAGGGCAGGAGAAGGACGTGACCACAGCGGGCTTGGCCCGCATGAACATGATCCTGCACGACTTTCCCACGGCGAACATTGTCTCGGGCAACACCCTGGCCGCACCGAAGTTCAAGGACGGCGAGCAGCTTCGCACCTACGACTACGTCGTCGCGAATCCGCCGTTCTCCGACAAGACGTGGACCACCGGCCTCGCGCCCGCGCAGGACCCTTTCCAGCGCTTTGCCTGGGGCGTGCCGCCCGCCAAAAAGGGCGACTACGCCTACCTGCTGCACATCATCCGCTCTATGAAGAGTTCGGGCAAAGCAGCCTGCATCCTGCCCCATGGCGTTCTCTTCCGCGGCGATGCCGAGGCCACGATCCGACGGCAGCTCGTTAGCTCTGGCTGTCTCAAGGGGATCATCGGGCTGCCCGCGAACCTGTTCTACGGTACTGGTATCCCCGCCTGTATCGTGGTGCTCGACAAGGAGAACGCCGCCGGTCGCAAGGGCGTGTTCATGATCGACGCTTCGAAGGGGTTCAGGAAAGACGGCGCGAAGAACCGCCTGCGCGATCAGGACATCCACAAGATCGTCGACACCTTCGCCCGACAGGTCGACGTTCCTCGATATGCCCGGGTGGTGCCGCCTGAAGAGATCGCCGACCCGAAGAACGACTTCAACCTCAACTTGCCGCGCTACATCGACAGCACCGAGCCCGAGGACCTCCAGGACATCGATGGCCACCTGCGCGGCGGCATTCCGGAGCGCGATCTGGACGCGCTCGGCGCGTACTGGGAGGTGTTCCCCAGCGTGCGCGGCGTGCTGTTCGAGTCGGCGGGCCGCCCCGGCTACGCGCGACTGAAGCCCGCCGTCACCGAGGTGAAGCCCTCCATCCTCGACCACGCCGAGTTTTCCGCCTTTCAGCAGAAGGCGATGAAAGGCTTCGCTGACTGGCGCAAGGCCACGACGCCGCGCCTCACCGACTTCGACAAGGACGGCCACCCCAAAGCCCTGATCGAGAGCATCGCCAAGGATCTCCTGGCTGCCTTCGGCCAAGCACCATTGCTCGATGCCTACGACGTCTACCAGCACCTCATGGACTACTGGGCCGAAACCATGCAGGACGACGCCTATCTGATCGCCGCCGATGGCTGGGTGAAGGGCGTGCAGCCGCGCGAGATTGTTCAGGTCAAGGACAAGAACAACAAGCTCACTTGGCCGGAGCCTCACGATTACCTGAAAGGCAAACGGCGCTTCAAGTCGGACCTCGTATCCGCGCCCATTTTGGTGAACCGCTACTTCGTCGCCGAACGCGATGCCATCGAATTGCTCGACAATCAGCTCGCCACGCTCGAACAACAACTCGACGAGATGCGAGACGAGAACAGCGGTGAGGAAGGGCTGCTGGCGGACGTGATCGAGGGCGAAGGCGACAAGCAGAAGATCGTCGCGAAGGTCGTGAAGGCGCGGTTGAAGGCGATCGGCAAAGACTCTCTCTACGATGACGAGCGCGCGGCGCTTGAGGCGTACGCAGCCTTGCTGGAGCAGCAATCGGAGGCGAAGTCAATGCGCAAGGCCGCGCAGGAGGCGCTGGACCGGAAGATTGACGCGAAGTATCCGATTCTCACCGAGGCCGATGTCAAGACGCTGGTGATGGACGACAAGTGGATGACCCGTGTGTCGGCCGTTGTGCAAGGCGAGCTCGATCGCGTCTCGCAGACGCTCACAGGCCGCATCCGGCAACTGGCCGAACGCTACGCCACGCCGCTTCCAAAGCTCACGAACGAAGTGGAGACACTATCCGCTCGAGTCGGGCAGCATCTCAAGAAGATGGGGGCGTCATGGCAGTGAGGCACGGCTACAAGGAGACGGTGGTGGGTGTCATCCCGGAAGATTGGGAAGTGCTGAAGATCGAATCAATTATTGATGAGATTTCGATGGGGCCATTCGGGTCGGATATTAAGGTGTCAAACTTCATTTCATCGGGCGTTCCGGTTCTAAGCGGTGCGAATGTTGCGTCGGAATGTCTGGCGGACTCATTCGAGAACTTTGTATCTCCAACAAAAGCGAAGAGCCTTAAGAAGGCTGTTGCTCGCAGGGGGGATATAGTTGTCACTCATCGAGGAACTATAGGCCAAGTCTCATATATTCCCCAAGACTCGGCATTCGACGGATACGTGGTATCTCAGAGTCAATTTCGAGTTCGGTTTTCGCAGAATCATGTAATCCCCGCTTGGGTTGTTCTCTATTTCCATTCGGACAATGGAGCCAAGAGGTGGCTCGAAGGGAAAGGGCATACTGGAGTTCCAGCGATCGCCCAGCCCACGCGCACATTTAGAAATTTAGGCATTCCCGTCCCACCGCTTCCTGAGCAACGCACCATCGCCGCAGCGATGAACGATGTGGATGCCCTGCTGGGCGGGCTGGACGAGCTCATCACCAAGAAGCGCGACCTCAAACAGGCCGCTATGCAGCAACTCTTGACCGGCCAAACCCGCCTTCCCGGCTTCCACGGCGCGTGGGGGGTAAAGCGGTTGGGGGATGTTGGCGACATCAGAAGCGGCGGAACCCCGAGCACTACGCAAGCACACTTCTGGGATGGTGACGTGCCTTGGTGTACACCGACGGACATCACGGCACTTCTTGGGCGCAAATACCTCACCTACACGGCACGCACGATCTCGACCGCGGGGCTGGAAGCCAGTTCTGCTGAGGTGATTCCTCCGCGCTCGCTGATAATGACGTCGCGGGCGACGATCGGCGAATGCGCAATCAACCTAATCCCGATGGCCACTAACCAAGGGTTCAAGAACATCGTCCCCTTCGAAAGGATCGACGTCGAGTTCCTGTACTACCTGATGACGAAGCAGAAGACCGGCCTTATCGCGCTCTGCGGTGGAAGCACGTTTCTTGAAATTGGCAAAAGACAGCTCAGCACATACGAGATCAGGTTGCCGAAGGATCTGACCGAACAAACCGCAATCGCGGTTGTGCTTTCCGACATGGACGCCGAGCTGGCTGCACTTGAAGATCGGCGCCACAAGACTCGCGACCTCAAACAGGCCATGATGCAGGAACTGCTGACCGGCAAGACTCGCCTCGTTCCCGCACGAGCGGTCCATGCCTGAGCAACGACGCTCGGAGCGCGAGACGCAAAAGCGCGTCGTGACCCTTTTCACCGATCCGGCACGTCTCGACAATCTCGGCTACCGCTACCTGGGCGAATGGAACGAGCGGGAGGGCAACCGCCCCGTTGAAACGACGCTCCTCCGCGACAACTTGACATCCCGCGGCTATTCGGCGGCGCAAATCTCGGCCGCCCTACAGAAGCTCGAGACTGCTGCCGATTCGACGGGCGTCACGCTCTACCAAGCGAACGTTCGCACCTACCAGCTGCTGCGCTTCGGCGTTCCGGTTCAAATTGGGGCTGGCCAGGCGCACGAGACGGTGCACATCATCGACTGGGAGCACCCGGAGGAGAACGACTTCGCGCTGGCTGAAGAGGTCACGCTCACCGGAGGGTACAAGCGCCGGCCGGACATTGTGGTCTATCTCAACGGCATCGCCGTCGCGGTAATCGAGCTGAAACGCAGCTCGGTGGAAATCGGCGACGGCGTGCGCCAGCTCATCACCAATCAGGAAGAGATCTTCAACAAGGCCTTCTTCACGACCGTGCAGCTCCTGCTGGCGGGCAGCGACTCGCAGGGGCTTCGCTACGGTACGACAGGCACGCCGGAGCAGTTCTTCGTAGCGTGGAAGGACGAAGCGGCTGGCGCGGCACCCGCCACTGGGGCACTCCTCGATCGGCCGCTGGCTCAGATGTGCAACAAGGCCCGGCTACTCGACCTGATCCGGCACTTCATAATCTTCGACGCCGGCCAGAAAAAGGTACCGCGACCGCACCAGTTCTACGCCGTGAAGGCCGCACAGGAGCGCATCGCCAAGCGCGAGGGCGGCGTCATCTGGCACACCCAGGGCAGCGGCAAGAGCATCGTGATGGTGTTGATCGCCAAGTGGCTGCTGGAGCATGACCACGACGCCCGCATCCTCGTCATCACCGATCGCGACGAGCTGGACAAGCAGATCGAAGGAGTGATGAAGAACGCCGGGGTCATCGGCCCCGAGTCGCCATCGCCTCGCATCACCTCGCGCGCCGAGTTTGTGGAGAAACTTGGAGCGGCCGCGCCGCGCCTGCTGTGCGCGCTCATCCACAAATTCGATGTGGCCGACCTGAAAGGTCCGCCCCCGCGCGTGCAGGGTCGCTTCTACGTGTTCGTGGACGAATGCCACCGCACGCAGGGCGGTGGCATGAACAAGCAAATGAAGCGCTGGCTGGAGGGCGCGATCTTCATTGGCTTTACCGGCACGCCCCTCCTACGTAAGGACAAGCTGATGACGCGGGACGTGTTCGGCACTTACATCCACACCTACAAGTTCCACGAGGGCGTGGCCGACGGCGTCATTCTCGATCTCAAGTACGAAGCCCGCGACGTGCCGCAGCGGCTCACATCTCGGGCCGCCATCGACAAGTGGTTCGAGCAGAAGACCAAGGGCCTGAACAATTTCCAGAAAGCGGTGCTGCGCAGGCGCTGGGCGACCATGGAGGAGCTGATGAGCGCCGGCGAGCGCAAGCAGCGGGCCATCGCCGACATCATCGAGGACTTCAACCTCAAGCCACGGCTCAATAACGACCGGGGCACCGCGATGCTGGTCGCCGCCTCGATCTACGACGCCTGCCACTACTACCGGCTGCTGCAGAACACGAGCTTCGGCCCGTATTGCGGGATCATCACGTCCTACGAGCCGAACCCCAACGCGATCTCGCGAGAGCCAGCCAACAGCGACGAACGCTATAAGTTCGATACCTACACGCGGCATGTCTTGAAGTACGGCCAGACTACCAGGCAGTACGAGGACGAAGCCAAGCGCCGCTTCATCGAGGAGCCGGCGAACATGAAGCTGCTGATCGTCGTCAGCAAGCTGCTGACCGGCTTCGATGCGCCGAGCTGCACGTACATCTACCTCGATAACGCACTGCACGACCACAACCTCTTCCAAGCAATCTGCCGCACCAACCGGCTTGATGGTGACGACAAGGACTACGGCTACATCGTCGACTTCAAGGAGTTGTTCGGCGAGGTGCAGGAAGCGGTCGCCGTCTACAACTCCGGTGAGCTGGACACCGATCCAGGTAATGGGGGTGACAACAACGTCCACCTCAAGGACTGGCTGGGCGAGGGCAAGAAAAAACTCGATGAGGCCCACGAGGCATTGCGCTACCTGTGCGAGCCGGTGCCGCTACCGCGCGAGGTGGAACAGTTCCTGCGTTACTTCTGCGGCGATGCCGCTAACCCGAACGCACTGACCGAGACCGAGGCACTTCGGGTTTCCTTCTACAAAGCCGTTGCCGTCTTTGTCCGCGCGTACGCCACCATCGCGCAGGACCTCACCGAAGGCGGGTACTCCGACGCCGACGCGGCCGCGCTACAGAAAGAGGTCGAGTCCTACGGTGAGCTCCGTTCGGCGATCAAGAAGCACTCGGGTGAGGAGTTCGACATCAAGCCCTACGAGGCGGACATGCGCCACCTCCTCAACACGTATGTTCAGGCCGACCCGGCAGCCGACCTCGGTGAGCTCGGTGAGATGTCGCTGACCGAGCTCATCATCGAGACTGGCATTCACGACGCCATCGCAAAGAAGCTCAACGAACGGGGCACGCTGTCGAGGAACGCCATCGCCGAAGGGATCATCAACAACGTCCGCAAGACCATTATCCGAGACCAACTCACCGACCCGCAGTTCTACGAGCACATGTCGAAGTTGCTGGACGACCTCATCAGGCAGAGCCGAGCGGATGCCGCCGCCTACGAGGAGTTCCTCAGGAAGGCCGAAGCGCTGGTGAAACGCCTGGCCGCTAAGCAACCCGACGAAGGTGTACCCGCGGCGCTCCATGGCAAACGGGAGGCGATGGTGATTTACAACAACCTGCCCCGGATTCTCGCGGCGGCGGGTGCCGGGGCTGACAGGGTGGCGGAGCAGCGCGCGGGAAATGGGGACAAACGCGTCAGGTTGGCGCTCGAAATCGACCAGGTTATGCGCGAGCGGGCTCCGGCGGGCTGGAAGGGCGACCAGGCGCGGGAGGCTCAGGTGCTGAACGCGCTGTTTCCGCTGCTCAACCGCGACCGAGCTGCCACCCTGGCGCTGTTCGAACTTGTCAAGAATCAACCGGGATACTGATGGCAGAGTCGATTCAGCTCGGCGAGATCACCATCGCCCTCAGATGCAAGAACATCAAGCATGTCCACCTGTCGGTGCACCCGCCGAGTGGGCGCGTGACGCTTGTCGCGCCGATAGGGACGCGCACCCAAGTGGCCCGCGCCTACGCATCATCCAAGCTCGGTTGGATCCGGGATCAGCAGGCGAAGCTGCGGGGGCAGGCACGGGAGACGCCCCGTCAGTTCGTCGAGCGTGAGAGCCATTACCTCTGGGGAAGGCGCTATTTGCTCTCTGTCAGAGAGGAAAAAGCGAAGCCCTCCATACAGCTTGATCACCGCAGGATCATTCTCACTGTGCGTCCCGGCAGCAGCAGTGCAAAGCGTGAAGCCGTCATACACGCATGGCACAAATCCCTCCTGCACGACGCGGTGCCTGAGCTTATCCGGCGGTGGGAGGCGAAGCTAGGCATCGAAGTCGCCGCCTACTTCCTGCAGCGTATGAAGACCAAATGGGGCGGCTGCAACCACAAGGCACGGAGCATCCGCTTGAACACCGAACTCGTGAAGAAGCCCAAGGACCTGGTCGAGTATGTGGTGGTCCATGAGATGCTTCACCTGATCGCACCGACCCACAGCGAGCAGTTCTTCACGCTGATGAACAAACACTATCCGGCATGGCGCGAGGCCAGGATCGAGCTGAACGAGCTGCCACTCGGCGCAGTCGCATGGAAAGAATAGGGCAGGAGCTCAGGCTCGTCCGCCGCCCTAGCGGTCCCCACCGGGCACAACATCCGCTGGACATGCAAGACTCATGATCGGCAGCCATCACCCCCACATCCTGATAACAACGTTTCTCCGACCTGTAGCTAGTCCAGCAACGTTACGTCTTTAAGGGCTGTTCGGCAGCCCGACCGCTGCTCGCTGCTTCCTTCACGGACCGCGGACTGCGAGTCCGCAGCGCGTAGTCAACTCTAGGTTGCGCAGGATGTTACGGACCGGTTTGCCGGGTGTTTGGCGTTTCGGCGACGTCGCGTGTCTACCCTCGTGCCCTCTTATATGGGTGCAGGTGAGGGCTTGTTCGAGACGCGTGCAGAGCGGCCATTTTGACTGGAGCTCCGTCCTTGCGAACGGCCCCTAGCCGTGAAGATTGGAGCATAACTCAGATGCTGTGAACCCCGGGGCGTTCTGTCGTGCGGGTCGCCCATGCCTCGAGGGGAGCAAATCGCGAAACCGGCTGAGCGAGGGACGTGCTCGGCCGGTTTTTCTTCTACAGGCCCTGTCGAGAGTTGGCAGACGGTTTCAGGGAAACGTATGAATCGGCGATGCGGTCACACGTGCGTGCTTCCTACCAGGAGCGTCTTGCTCCTCCTCCCTCTGGCGCTCACGCCAGGGATCTCCCGAACACAGGCCACACCTAAGCCGCCTGTGAGCCGACCGGTTGTGCC